>QMCD01003788.1_pt1 | contig 10463 bp, 9 predicted proteins | sample 1821841 | NCBI WGS metagenome assembly QMCD01 (sample SAMN01991225, study PRJNA193472) | Termite gut metagenome, whole genome shotgun sequencing project. | isolation source: worker | host: Macrotermes natalensis
CACCACCACTATACAAACGAGTGCAAAATTTGAGGCATAGAACCTATAATATACGAAAAAATATATATACATTTCTTGCAGAAACACTGCATTTATCAGAATTTTAAGAACGAATATTTAGAATGATTCTAAATATAGTAAAAATAATCAATTATTAAATACGCAATGCAAATCAAAGGGAATTTTGATACTTTTCCAACCCGGCCCGGCGGAGTTTGCAGGCGGGACAACAACCGCAACCGTCGGCAGGAATGCCGTTGTAACAAGTGAGGGTTTGCGTTCTCACAAGGTCGAGTACACCCAGTTCGTCGGCTAATGCCCAGACCTGGCTTTTATCGCGGTTCATCAGCGGAGTGTGTACGACGAATTGTTCGTCCATCGCCAGGTTGAGCGTTACGTTCAACGAACGGATAAACGTGTCGCGACAATCGGGATAGCCGCTGTAATCGGCTTCGGAAACACCCGTAACCAGGTGAAATATGCCTTTGCTCCGGGCCAGTATCGCGGCAAAAGTAAGAAACAGCATGTTGCGCCCGGGCACAAATGTATTGGGATAACTGCCGGCCGGTTGTTCTTCGTCCATTACAAGGGTATGATCCGTCAATGCATTCGGAGCCAGTTGCGACAACAGGGAGAGGTCAAGTACCTGAAAAGGCACATTCGCTTCCGTCGCTATGTGGCCCGCAATCTCAATCTCCCGCACATGCCGCTGTCCATATCGAAATATAACGGCCTCTACCCGTTCAAAATAGTTCTTGGCCCAGAACAGGCAGGGGGTGGAGACCTGCCCGCCCGAAAAACAAACCAATGCGGCCTCTTTTTGTTTCATCCTTTCCGCTTTAAAAATTATTTTCTTCCACAAAACCGGTAATATCCGCCAACATACCGGCATCTACCGGTTCCGATTTCGCCAAATCCAATAATTTACGTTTAATTTCGGAAGATGAAAAAACAGTGCCTTTCAGAGCGCCGCCTATCGCTTTTATAAAATTCGTCTCCATACCGTCCGAATAGGCCATGGCATCTTGTATGATACCTCCTTCCACACAAAATTGCAGGGTCAGGTCTCCCCATGCAAAACGGCTGCCGTACTCTGCGGTAAACGGTAACTTCCGCCCCAGGCGCCACTCCCACGACGCGTATTTCGCTTCACAGGCATCTATTTCCGCCTGATCCAAACGACCGGCTGCGACCGGCCGGGGGATACCGCCGTAAACTTCTCCGAAAGCCTCAATCAACGCATCTTGCAATGTTTTGATGGTCATATCAGGAGCCAGTTCCTTCAGGTTGATGACCCGTGAACGAACCGAATCGACGCCTTTCGACTGCAATTTAGCCTGTGACACATTCAGATACCGCGAAAGATGCGACATATCCACATCCAGAAGCAGTGTACCGTGATGATAACAATATCCGCGCGAATTAAAGAAAGCATTTCCGGAAAACTTTTTGCCGTCGGTCAGTATATCGTTGCGCCCCGATCTTTCGGCATGAATACCGAACTTCGATACCGCACGTATAATCACATCCAGTTGACGGCCTACATCATAGTCCTCGTCCCTGACAAGAAACGTAAAATTCAGGTTCCCGAGGTCATGAAAAACGGCTCCCCCGCCCGACATACGCCGCACGAGGAATCCCTGATCCTGTTCCAGTTCCTTTACATGAGCTTCTTTCCAGGGGTTCTGGTTAATCCCGATCACCACCGTATGCCGGTTTTGCCATAAATAGAGGATACATTCATCCTTTTCCACATTCCACAGGAGGTATTCCTCCAGCGCCAGGTTTTTATAGGGGTTTGTCTGATCCGACAAAATATAAGACAGCTTCATTCTTCACTATATTTTAGCCGCGGATTACGCGCAGCGCCTACTTCATCCGGCCGGCGAATGGGAGTGGTGAGAGGCATTTCATGCAAACGTTCCGGAGCAGTTTGTATCTCGTCGTATATTTTCCGGAATACTTCGATCGCTTCGTCCATCGTTTCCTTCGACTCCGTTTCCGTCGGTTCCACCATCAACGCTTCGGGTACGATCAACGGGAAATACATCGTTGGCGGATGAATCCCGTTCTCCAGTAATGTTTTAGCGACATCGAGAGCCGTCACGCCTGTTTTTTCTTTCACTTGCCGAAGCGTAATAACAAACTCATGCATGCAAAGACCTTCCGTCGCCATATCATAATATTCCGATAGTTTCTTCCGCATATAATTCGCATTCAGCACGGCATGCGTAGCCGCGCAACGAAGACCTTCCGCACCCAACGTCCGGATATACGTCAACGCCCTCACGACCACCAGGAAATGACCGTAAAATGCTTTTACGCTTCCGATCGTTTTCGACGGAGCCGAGAATGTATAGGTTCCGTTCTTTTCCGCAACCTGATAAACGGGCAGAAAATCGCGAAGAATGGCCTTGCATCCGACAGGGCCGGAACCGGGGCCTCCGCCTCCGTGCGGCGTGGAGAACGTCTTATGAATATTCAGATGTACCACATCAAACCCCATGTCACCGGGACGAACGATCCCCATAACCGGATTCAGATTCGCGCCGTCATAATAATTCAATCCTCCGGCATCATGGATAATCTTTGTGATTTCAAGTATATTTTTATCAAACAGACCCAGGGTATTCGGATTTGTAAGCATCAGTCCGGCAGTATCTTCTCCGGCTACCTCACGCAATTTTTCCACATCGACACATCCTTCCGGGCCGGAGGGTATATTCACCACCGTAAATCCGCCCATCACCGCCGAAGCCGGATTGGTACCATGCGCGGCATCAGGGATAATGATCTTCGTACGTTTCGCATCACCCCGCGACTCATGGTACGCTTTTATCAATAAAACGCCCAGTAATTCCCCATGCGCACCGGCAGCCGGTTGAAACGAAACGGCATCCATCCCGGTAATCTCACACAGCGCTTTTTCGGTTTCCGAAAGAACCTCCATACAACCCTGAACCGTATGTTCCGGTTGAAGCGGATGGATGTCGCAGAATCCGGGAAGCGCCGCCATATCTTCATTGATACGGGGGTTATACTTCATCGTGCACGAACCCAACGGATAAAACCCGCTGTTCACCCCAAACGTCCGCTTCATCAGGCGCGTATAATGACGGCTCAACTCAATCTCGGACAATTGCGGGAGAGGAAGCGGAATGCCTCTGCGCATGTTCCCGGGAAGCGTCACTTCAGGCACATCAAGCGCCGGCAACAAATCGCACCCATGCCCGTCTTTACTTATCTCAAATAACAGTTTCATACGTCTTTCAATATATTGACCAGGTTATCTATTTCTTCTTTTGTATTCATCTCCGTGACACACCATAAAATTCCGCCGTCCACCGGATATCCGCCAAGTATTCCTTCCCTCTCCAGAGCGGTCATTACCTCTTCCGCATGGCCCGGGCATCCGGTCATAAACTCATGGAAAAACGCTCCCCGGTAACGTAACTCAAAACCCGGAATCCGACTGATCGCGGATGCGGCATAATGTGCTTTGGATACGCATTGCGTCGCTACCTGACGCATGCCGTCAGGCCCCATGGCAGCCATATAAACGGTAGCGACCATGGCGCATAACGCCTGATTGGAACATACGTTCGACGACGCTTTTTCGCGCCGTATATGTTGTTCGCGCGCCTGCAGGGTAAGTACAAACGCACGGCGTCCGTCCGCATCCGTCGTCTCACCGACAATGCGCCCCGGCAACTTACGCATCATCGCCGTCGTACAAGCCATAAAACCAAGGTAAGGACCTCCGAAAGAAAGCGGCAGACCTAACGGCTGGGCTTCGCCCACAGCAATATCGGCTCCATATTCGGCCGGCGTCTTCAGGATACCCAGTGATATCGGATTCACCCCCATCACATACTTGGCCCCGGCTGCATGTACCATCTCACCTATCGCCTCCGCATCTTCTATCAATCCGTAATAGTTCGGTTGTTGCAGATACAATCCTGCCGTTGCATCATCCAGCATGTCATTCAGGGCTTCCATATCCGTAACCCCTTCTTTCGCCGGCACGACGACGAGTTCCGTGCCCTTTCCGTGACAATACGTCCGCATCGTCCGTAACGTCATCGGATCGACCGTTGCCGAAACAAGCATTTTGACACGTTTACGTTCGACACACATCGTAACAGATTCCGCCGCTGTCGAGGCCGCATCATACATCGAGGCATTCGCCACATCCATACCCGTAAGCTGACAGATTTCCGTCTGAAACTCAAAGATAGTCTGCAGGATACCCTGTGATATCTCGGCCTGATAAGGAGTATACGCCGTCACAAACTCTTCCTTTCCGGTAATACTTTTTACAATGGCAGGGATATAATGATGGTATGCGCCGGCTCCGCGGAAAATCGTTTTGAACCGTATGTTCCTGTCGGCCTTCTTACGGATGTAGCGGCTGACTTCCAGTTCGGACATGCCGCCCGGCAGTTGCAGCTCTTTTACTTTTATCTCATCGGGAATCTGCGCATACAGTTCATCCACCGTTTTCAGACCGATGGCCTGCAGCATCTGATCGCGTTCCGACAAGTTATTCGGAATATAGCTTCCCATCAGTGCGCCTCCTTCCCGCAAAATTCGTCATACTCCGTTGCCGTCATCAACGCTGACTTCCCGGAGACTTCTTTTACTTCGATAAACCAACTCTCATACGGACTTTCATTAATACTTTCCGGATGATCAAGCACTTCCTGATTGACTGCCGAAACCACGCCGGTAACAGGCGATATAACATCCGAAACGGCTTTGACGGATTCTACATCGCCAAAAGCTTCGCCTGCGGTAACAGTATCGCCCACCTCGGGCAGATTTATAAAAACCAGGTCGCCCAACTCATGTTGCGCAAAATCGGAAATACCGATACGCGCCGTATTATCTTCTCTTATTTCCGCCCATTCGTGAGTTGTCGCATAAAGTAAATTATCAAGTATTTTGTTCATGATTGTGATATTTAAAATAAAACATGTAAGATTAGTTTCTTTTATAAAACGGTAATGCCACTACTTCGGCCGCAACGCGCCGTCCGCGCACATCAATTTCTACCTGCGAACCTATTTCCGCAGCATCCATATCCACAAGGGCCATCGCAATAGGATACTTCAGGAAGGGAGCATGCGTCCCGGATGTTGTCTGTCCGATCCGTTTGCCGCCGGCATAAACATCCTGATGCTCACGGGCAATTCCGCGTCCCGTAATCCGGAGTCCGATCCGTTTGATCTCCGGTTCGCCTCTTTCAACAAGCGCTTTCCTGCCGACAAAATCGTCTTTTCCCATTTTAACGCCGAAGTGAAGTCCCGTTTCGAGCGGAGATATGTTGTCGTCCATCTCATGACCATAGAGCGGCATCGCCGCTTCGAGCCGTAGGGTATCACGCGCGCCGAGGCCACAAGGTATCAGTCCGTCGTCTTTCCCCGTTTCAAGCAGCAGGTTCCACATCCGGGGGGCATCTTCATTGGAAAGATAGATTTCATATCCTTCTTCGCCGGTATATCCGGTCTGTGAGATCAGGCATTTCATCCCGCCGATCATCACATCCTTCAGAAAACTGTAATACCGGCCGGGAAGCGAACTTTCAGGCACCAGTCTGCGCATGATTTCTCCGGCACGGGGACCTTGTATCGCCAATTGGGCTACATCATCGGATATGTCTCTGACGGAAACATCTCCAAATGTATGCGCCTTCATCCACGCAACGTCCTTTTCCCGATTAGCCGCGTTGACAACTACCCAGTATGTTTCCTCATCGAGACGGTACACGATCAGATCATCCACACATCCGCCTTCTTCGTTGCACATCACGCTGTAACGTACCCGGCCATCCGCCAAAGACGTAAAATCATTTGTCAGGATATAATTCAGGTTATTCAGGGCATCTTTGCCGGAGAACACGACTTCACCCATGTGGGATACATCAAAAAGTCCGGCAGCCGTACGCACGGCTGTATGCTCTGCAATAATACCTGCCGGATACTGCACGGGCAATAAGTATCCGGCAAATGGGACAATCGTCCCGCCATACGCCACATGGCAATCGTACAATGGCGTCTTTTTTTCCATGGTTTTAAATTTAAATTATTCAGAATTCTATAATTGTAGTACTGCCTCCACTCAGCGTCACCCGTTCGGCTTTTCCGGTTTCCTGAACCGGTTTCCGTTTGGTTACTATATCTTTGGGGTTACGGTTGTAAGTAGGGTTATTCTCTATAAATGAAATAAATAAATCATCATCCATTTCTTCCATCGTCAGAACTACAATGCTTGATGACGACACTCTGTTTATTTTTACATTTGTATTCAGATTCTCACCGTAAACGCTTTTTACGCGCTCTTCATCTTTCTTCCGTTTTTCAAGGTCACCCTGGATCCGGTTCAGCTCATCCTCATCTTTCATTTCCTTTATCTCCGGAACCGCATCTAAACCGAAACCGGTAGCGATAATTGTAAATTTCACTTCCTGATCCGCTTCCAATGATTCATCTACTCCAAATCCCCAGATCATTTTAATGTGATTATCAAAACGCCCCATAAAATTATCAATCGATTTCGTCAGCTCATCGACCTTGAAATGGGCGTCTTTTTTGAAAGATATATAGAACAATATTCTTTTGGCGCCATAGATATCATTATTGTTCAGCAAAGGTGAGTCCAGCGCATCCTGAATCGCATTGTCAAGCCTGTTTTCTCCCGTACCAAAACCATAACTGACAAGTGCGACCCCGCTGTCTTTCATTGTTGAAGTCACATCATTGAAGTCACGGTTGATAATACCTTTGACCGTTATAATCTCAGCGATACTTTTAACAGCCATGGCCAATACTTCGTTCGGTTTTTTAAACGCTTCAACCAGATCAAAATCAGGATAAAACATTTTCAGCCGTTCATTATTGATCACGATCAGCGCGTCTACGCTCCTGCTCATTTCCTCAACAGCGTTCAATGCCTGGACGATTCTCGGCACTTTTTCATAAAGAAACGGAATGGTCACAATACCCACCGTCAGGATTCCTTTATCTTTCGCCATCCGGGCAAGAAGAGGCGCAGCTCCGGAACCTGTCCCTCCGCCCATACCGGCAGCAATAAAGACCATTTTAGTTCCGTCACTCAGTAGTTGTTCCACTTCACTTTTACTTTTCTCAAACTCCGCTTTGGCTTTTTCAGGTTCGCCTCCGGCTCCCAATCCGGCCCCTAATGTCACTTTTACCGGTACATCTACTCCTTCAAACGACTGCTGATCGGTATTACAAACAGCGAAGTTAACACCATGAATGCCGCATTCAAACATATGATTCACTGCATTCACGCCGCCGCCGCCAACTCCGATTACTTTAATAATCCTTGTCGGATCCGTCGGAAAATTAAATTTCATCCCTACATTCGTATTCATATCGTTCAATTAAAATAGTCGTTTTCTATTAATCTTCTCTGAAAAAATCATCGAAAATACCGCCCCAGCCTTTTCCTTCTTTATCGCCTCCTCCGGTATTTTCCTTCTTTTCTTTCGGCTTCGGATCCTTTTTTCTCCTGAAAAATCCTCTCGAAACCTTTTCCTCTTCCTCCTTTACCGGAGATTCGGTAGTAGCAACCGGCTCCGCTGTTACTACCGGACGGGAGATACATTGTTCGGTTCCTTTCAGCATGATGCCGACAGCCGTCATATATAACGGATCTCCGGTCATTTCGTCGCCGCCACGTACCAATCCCCCGCGTATAGCCGAATGGCGGGCTTTCACTTTACACCTTTCAACTGAGGGCAGAACAACGAGAGAATTGTGTATTTTTTACTTCCGTTACCAGCGCATTTGTGAATGATTTAAGCTCGATGACTTCACTGATGCGCGCATATACATTTTCCACGATTTCCTTCGCCCGCGCTTCCACTATCGCGTTCAAATCATTTACGGCGATTTCACGGTCGGCGCCTACCATTTCAACGTCTATCATTTTTTCATCATCATCCTTTTCAGGAATCGCACTCCCATACTCTTTTTTCAATTTTTCCGACTCATCCTCAGTCAGTTGCAGGGAAGTTATATCACGCGTTATCAGGTTGCCACCCAAAGGTATGACTGACATATGCAACAGATCGCCGTCTTTATAAACGGAAACAGAGGTCACTCCGGCGCCGAAATCAACCAAAGCGCAACCCAGTTCTTTTTCTTCCCTGCTCAGCATAGCATCCGCCAGCGCCAGAGGAGAAACAATAATTCCCGCAATTTCCGTATTGGCGCGTCCCCTGATGCTGTTGAGTATATCCCGGCGGATAGAACTACGCCCGATCACCAACTTGTAGCGCGCTTCAAACCTTTTGCACGGCACGCCTACCGGCTTCGCATCCCTGCGCCCGTCCAGATAATAGACCGCAGGAGCGATATCAAGGACATCCAGCAGATCGGGTACGTATTTTTCACATTGCTCTCTCAGTTCTTTTATATCGTCTTTTGTGACGGCCGCTCCTTCCGCAATCTCTTTACCCTCAATATGGTCTACCGTCCGGAGGGATTGTCCGCCTGTCCCGATATAAACTTTGTCTATATAGCTTCCTTTCAGGTGGTTTTCCAGCTTTTTTATAAGACTACCGACATGGCCTGCCGTATCATCCAGATTGTGTATGTTGCCTCTGCGTATACACGAAAACGTATTTTCCGTTTCACATGTAACTTCCGTTTCACATGCAACGATGGAAAATGTTCCGTCTGCATTTTTCTCTCCGACAATCCCTGTTATGTGAGATGTTCCCAAATCAATAGCTACAATATAATCCGTCATGACTCTGTCTTTTTACTTTTTGTGCATACAATCTGATTCTTATACTTCAAATTTATAACACTGTACTTCTCCCATCCCATTTTAGGTGTAACCTGTTCATAGAATAGGCGCAAGCGCTCCAATTTATTTTCATAATGATCCAAACTTCCCAATATAATCCGATGATTTCCCACACGCGGAACAATTTCTATATCCTGCTCGGAACGGATATAGATCTGTTCGATCTGATCGTTCCAGAAGTCATCTTTTTGCAAAAATAGTGCAAATTTATACAAGTCGCCCGTTGCAAACGTTTTTTCTATATTACCGCTTGCAACCGGCACATAAATCGCCTGTCCCAATGCCGAAGGCATCGTCCGGCCCGTTTTATCAACGTAATAGTTCCCTCCGGAACTAAACACGCGCAATATAGGCATTTTTTGTGAAATCACAATTTTTATCTTGCCCGAAATTGTGCGGATCACTTCCGCCTTTTCCACAATTTCATTCTTCAGCAGGGCATTCTCAATCGCATTTGTATTTATTTCACGACTATTTTTATTCAACGGATAAAGATTCGCTTTTTTCAGATAAGAAACCACTTCTTTTTCCTTCAGAAAATGTTTTTCAAGACTATCTGTAATCACCACTTCCACACGCCGGCATACCTGATTATCTTCCTTACTGTCCGTAAAGAAAAAAACGGCGGCAAAAATATACGCGACCAGTAATGCAGCAAAAACGGCATACAGTATCTTCTTCATTTCTTATCCGTATTTTCTGTTTAACAATTCCTTAATCGGTTCCACCAAACGGTCTATATCACCGGCCCCGAGAGTGATCAGCACTTCAACATCTTCCTTTTCCAACAAGCGCATCAGTTCTTCTTTCGGGCAAAGTATTTTATCCTGAGCCGTCACTTTGTCAAAGATCATTTTCGAAGTGACACCGGGAATCGGTTCTTCACGCGCCGGATAAATATCAAGCAGGATCAGTCTGTCTAATAAAGAGAGCGCCGAAGCGAACTCATCGGCAAAATCACGCGTACGCGTATACAGATGAGGTTGGAAAATACCTGTGACTTTACGCCCTTTATAAAGTTCTTTAACCGACAGGATACAACTCTGTAACTCCTGGGGATGATGCGCATAATCATCAATATACACAATCTGCTCATTCTTCACCCGAAAATCAAAGCGACGTTGCGCTCCGGCAAAAGACAGCATTGCCGCACGCATCTCTTCAGCCGTAACGCCGTTAAGCCATGCAAGCGCCATCGCCGCTATTCCGTTTTCGACATTTGTCCTGACGGGAACACCCAACCGGACATCTTCCAGACGAAGCGACGGCGACACAAAATCAAAAACGATCTCACCATTCCCTACCCGGATATTCGCCGCATGAAAATCGGCCGTCGTATCGGAAGCGGAATAGGTATACAGTCTGACACCGGGCTGCAGGTCGGGCGTTACCTCAATCCCCTTCTTCATGATCAGGGCGCCTCCGGGGCGGATCAGTGATGTAAACTTTTCAAAACTCTCACGATAAGCCTGCGGCGTGCCGTAAATATCCAAATGGTCCGGATCGGCCGATGTGATGACGGCCATATAAGGCGTCAGGTAATGGAAAGAACGATCATATTCATCCGCCTCAACAACCGTCAGGTCGCTATGCTCCGAAAGCATCAGGTTACTGTCATAATTTTT
>QMCD01004758.1_pt1 | contig 10460 bp, 10 predicted proteins | sample 1821841 | NCBI WGS metagenome assembly QMCD01 (sample SAMN01991225, study PRJNA193472) | Termite gut metagenome, whole genome shotgun sequencing project. | isolation source: worker | host: Macrotermes natalensis
TGCCAATAGAAAATCTTTTTAATAATAATGATACGCAGATAAACTATCAAAATGATACTCAATTATGTCTTAATTTTTTTTAGTGGACACTAGTGTATGCAATACGCCCCTACAGGCCTTCGATAGAAGTTGAACAATTTGATGCGTTTGCCCTGGATAGCTTTTAGCCGTTAGCTTTGGCTATCGCATAAGTGACTTTACAGTGAACAGTCATCCAGTTAACAGTATTCTCACGCAAAGACGCTAAATCGCAAAGTTCAATTTATAATTCATTGTAATGTTTTGCATTCTCTTTGTAGGGGCGAATAAACATTCGTCCGCAATTAATATCGGGCGAATGTTTATTCGCCCCTACAGTTTTCTCAAAAGGTAACAAAGGTTACACCTTTTTCAATTAATAACCTGTATCTCGTATAATTTTTCGTTCTTCACTTAATACTTACTACTTATCCCAATACTTCAAAGAACTGTCAGCTAACAGCTAAAGGCTAATAGCTTATTATATAGATAAAGTTTTCTTAAAGTGTTTAAGCGGGTAGTAAGGTATGTATATAAAAAACAAGCCCCGGATTTCGGAGCTTGCTTATATTCTGACCTGTTGTTTAGAACTTATATCCTACTGTCAGGTAAGCATTTGCATTTTTATTTGATACATTGTCGACATCCACAATGTTGACGAGGCCGAAATCATACCCTAGACCAACTCCAATTTTGCCAAATTCAGCTCCGACTCCAAGGCCAACGCCAAAGTCGAATCGTTTTAGACGATTACTACCAAAAGAATTTACACTTACTTCAACACCCGATTCGGATATTTTTGTTTTACCTCCAATTCCGTATGCTAAATAAGGTCCGGCATGAAATACCATTTTGGTAGCATCTGTAACTGCTAATTTATAGCCGAGGTGAATTGGAAGTTGCAGATACATTAAATTGCTTGTAGCATCTTTCGATAATCCAACGTCTTCTTTGCACCCTTTTGTCGATAGTTCGAGACCAGTTAACAGATATAAATCGGATGTCAGTGTATAATCTAATGTTACACCAACATTAAAGCCTATTTTGGCTTTTACATCATCTGTCTCATCTCCTGTAATAGTGGAGAGATTCATTCCTGCTTTAACACCAAAAGTTGCAGGCTTTTCTTGGGCATTAACATTTACTACTAATGATAATGCAATAATAACTAAGCTAAATTTTAGAATTGTTCTCATAATTGTCTTATTAGGTTAAATTAAAACTTGTCGTAGGCAAATATATATTCTTTTGCTGATATTCTTTAACAACTCGTAAGAAATAATAAAGAAAAGATATCTTATCGATTATATTTTAATAACCACTTAACGGAATATTTTTATCAAGGGAGATAAATATGTGTACCCGAACCCTTTCCTATCTCGTCTGCACTGGTTATCACCACTTCTTTTACACCTGCTTCGATAGATTCGAACGCATTGTCAAGTTTAGGTATCATGCCTCCTTGTATAACACCTTTCTGAACTAAATCCTTAAACTCTCCTTTGTTTAGTGATGGGATTACGCTATCATCATCATTTTCGTCCATTAACACGCCTTTCTTTTCAAAACAATATACAAGGCTCACTTCAAAAACGTTGGCTAAGGCTTTTGCCGTTTCTCCTGCTATCGTGTCGGCATTGGTGTTTAGTATATTGCCAAGTTTGTCATGTGTGAGAGGGGCTAATATGGGTACTATGCCCTGAGATATCAGAGAAGACAGTATCGCCGTGTTTACCTCCTTTACATCTCCTGCAAATCCATAATCTATTTCTCTTACGGGTCTTTTTTCGGAACGTATCAAATTCATATCTGCGCCTGTAAGTCCAAGAGCATTCACGTTCAGGGCTTGTAGTCCTGCCACAATATTCTTATTAACAAGGCCTCCATAAACCATTGTTACTATTTGCAGTGTCTCTAAATCGGTGATGCGGCGGCCGTTTATCATACGGCTTTCGATGCCCAGACGCTCTGCCAGTTTTGTTGCCGATCGTCCTCCGCCATGAACTAGTATTTTATATCCTTCTATACGGGCAAAATCTTTTAGAAGTTGTTTCAGCGATTGTTCTTCTTCTACAATTTTTCCGCCTACTTTTATTATAGTTAGCTTCTCCATATGTTTGCTGAATGAGTGTGTATAAAGATAAAACAAAAAGAGATTGTTCCAATAGAAACAATCCCTTAATAAATCTTTTCTCCGAAAGATTACTTTCTGATACCTAGTTCTTTGATGATAGCACGATATCTTTCAATATCATTATCTATCAGGTAATCAAGCAAACGGCGACGTTTACCTACAAGGCGTCTTAGAGATCTTTCAGTGTTATAATCCTTCTTATTTAACTTCAAATGTTCAGTTAAATGCGAAATACGGTATGAAAACAATGCTATCTGAGCTTCAGGTGAGCCAGTATCAGTGTTAGACTTTCCGTCCGTGTTTTGCGAAGATTTCTTGCTTTTTAGCTGAATCTAAATACATAAGTTGTTATTTATATTATTTAACGAGGTGCAAAGATAAAACTTATTTTTTGACAGACAAATATTTAGCCCGAAAATCCATCAAAATGGAAGGTCATCGCCACTGTCTCCACTAAAGTCCACCGGGGTAGCGGCTTGTGTAGGTTGACTTGCTTGTCCGTATGATTGCGCCGGAGCAGGTTGACTTGTGCCTGCAGGTTCTACTTTCCAAGCTCTGAGGTCTGTGTACCAGTTTCCGTTATATTCACGGCTTTCTACATCGAAAGACACATCCAGAATATTTCCTATTTGAAGTATAGATTCATTTATTTTATCACCCCAGAAGGTCATGCATACTTTTTTAGGATACATGCCATCGGTTTCAAGAATGATGCTCTGTTTCCTCCACTCTCCGTTTTTACCCATACCTGTCTGTACAGTACTTGAATTAATTTTGCTGTTAACTGCATTATTATATTATTTTGTTGATTTTCAAAAACGAGGCATAAAGATACAAAAAAATCAATTAATCTCAACTTTCATCGAAAGGTATCTCCTGTTGCGCTTGTTCTATGGCTTGCAGTTTTTCGGCTGAGGTGATAAATTCTTTATAATATGACAGTAGCATGGTAGTTAAGGGGATAGCGATTATCATACCCACTATGCCTAATAGCGAACCCCATACCGAAAGAGATAAGAGAATGATTGCCGGGTTCAGGCCCATTGCTTTTCCCATTATTTTCGGTACTAAGAACAGATCCATAATACATTGCACAATTACGTATATAAGAGCCACTAATCCCAGCATAACCCAAAAACTATCGTCTGTTTGCGATGCCCGCAACCAGCAAAGCAATATTGCCGGCGGGAATGTGATGACCTGAAGATATGGTATCATATGTACAAGACCTACAAAAAGGCCAAACATAATTGCCATCGGCAAACCTATGATCTGAAATCCGGTAGCATACAGCACTGCCAGAATGCAGCAGATAAATGCCTGATGGCGGAAATATTTGTTCATGCTGGTTTCCACGTCCAGTGTTATACGCCCTACTATCGGGCGGTATTTAGGTGGAATAAGGAATCTCCAGAGTTCATTTATCTTATCATAATCGAGCAATATAAATATCAGGTATAAGATAACAATAAAGACTACTGTAAGGCCGAAGAGGAAGCGTCCTATATATGGGACGCAAGGTTCCTAAAGGTTAAATGCAACCTTTGCTCTTCTGGGATATTAGTCTTTCGACAATGTGCTTTGAAGTTCTTTGTAGTCAACATACCGACCTATAATATCAGCCACACTTACCGGAATCCCGTTTTGGCTTATTACCGACAGATCGTAAGTTGCAATAAGGTTGTTGATTTGCCATATTTCATTTTCGATAAGAGGAACCAGTATAAATCCGAGTAGTGTGAATATTCCCGCCACTGATAGTAGTGTAAGTATAACAGCTATAGAGTGGGGGAGCTTTAATTTCCTTTTGTAAAAGCGTACCAATGGATTGAGCATATAAGCTAAAAGCCATGCTATGAAAAAAGGGAGCAATACATCTTTCAGTAAATACAGAAAGTAGAGGGCGGCTCCTATAGCCAATACGCTTATCAGCAGTCGGATAGTGCGATCGAAAGTAAAAGGCTTGTCGAATGGTTGTCCCATTGTCATATGCGGATGCTGTTTTAAATTATTTGATATATCTTTACAAAGATATTTTATTTTTTCTTATTTCCCGTAACAATCTGTCTATGATGAAAGCAAAGAGCCGATATTTATTAACATTCTTGTTATTAGTTCCTTATATACTGAATGCACAGGTAAAACAAGCCGGAATACAAATTTTTCTTAATCATCAGGGGTTCAAACATGCCTCCGTTGGTATTTGTGTAAAGGACTTGTCAGGGACGAAACTAGCCGGACATAATGAAGACAGGGCATACACCCCCGCATCCATACTAAAGGTAGTAACTACCGCCACCGCACTGGAAATATTGGGTCCCGATTATAAATATCAGACGACTCTGGCTATAGACAAAGATAAATCGGACAGGCTGCTGGTGCATGGATATGGCGATCCTACGCTGGGCACCGAACATCTGGATAATACGCCTGACGAGTTCCTTTCCCGATGGACAGAACAGATAGGACAGAAATTCGATTCAACAAAAAAACTGGATATTACCATTGTCGATGATTATTTTGGATATGAAGGCGTATCGCAACGATGGACATATCAGGATATGGGTAATTATTATGCTGCGGCAAGTTATGGTATCAGTATTTATGATAATACCTATGAATTGTTTTTCAATACAATGCGTCTCGATACATGTCCCATTATAATAAAGACCCGGCCTGAAATGAACCTGTCGTTCCGCAATACCCTTACGATGAATGCTACAGGGCAGGACAACGGATATATTCACGGGGAACCTTTTTCTGTAAACAGGCTTCTTTCGGGAGATATCCCCGGTGGAAGGCCATCGTTCAGTATAAAAGGCGATATTCCCGATCCGGGCTTATATCTCGGCGAAGTATTGGCAAAGCAGTTGACTGATAAGGGCTTTAAGTTAGGTACGGTAGAAAGCACGTATGACAGGTATTTCAATCAGATGTATTGGAAGAATAAAAGGACTTTTAATGAAGATATATTCTATCGTCACGAGTCTTTTCCATTGAAAGATATCATAAAGGATACCAATGTAAGGAGCAACAATCACTATGCGGAACATCTTATACGTACCGTAGGCCGTACAAAAACGACAGATATATACTCCTCTGCCCTGGATGCAGGGATTGACAAAACGAAAGAGTTATGGAAGGCCCGGGGATTGAATACCGATGCGCTTACTATGTTCGATGGAAGCGGGCTTGCCCCGTCCAACGCCGTGAGTCCTGCATTTATGTGCGATCTGCTGGTGTATATGCAGGCAAAAAGCAAGTATGCCGATGCATTTCTGGAGTCGTTGCCCAAAGCAGGGAAGGACGGAACTGTAGGCAGCCGGCTCAAAGGAACACGCCTTGCAGGGAAGATTTCGATGAAAAGCGGCAGTATCTATGGCGTGCAATGCTTTGCGGGATACTATATTGACGGGGATAAGAAATATGCTTTTACCATAATGGTCAATAATTTTACGGGTTCACGTAGCCGGATAGTGCAGGCTATAGATAAGCTGTTGCTCTCGATGTTTTGAGGGAGTAAGAAAAGTATTGGATAATTTTAAAAAAATATATGGGCGAATATTTATTCGCCCATACTTCATATTATTGATTGCTTATCTCACTTTTTCTTTTCGCCTGTGAGTTCTTCCATCTTGCTTATAACTGCACGGATAGGCAAATCTCTTTCCAGAATGATACCGGTCGGTGAAATCAGTATGTTGTAAGGTATTTCACGGATGTAATAGGTGTCGAAAGGTTTTGCCGCCCATCCCCCCTTCACAGGTAATATATTCCATTTTACAGAATCGGCTATATTTTCACTAAGAGGTACCTGTTCTGAATCTTTTACAATGGAAATGAATTCGATATTCTTTTTTTGCTTTTTCAATTCATTATAGACATCGATTGCGTCTTGTTTCTCGTCGCGGCATACATCACATGTGGTAGCAGCAAATAGAAGAAGTACGTACTTGCCTCTAAAGTCAGATAATTGCACCGTCTTATCCTGTATATTTTTTATTGAAAATCCCGGCGCATAAGCATTTACTGCCGATAATTTAATTTTATCCCTAAAACTTTTAAGTTCTGCTGTCAGTGGAAAGTCAATGGCTTTGCCTTTCAATAAAGACAGGTTTTCGTCAAGCCGCGGGATGGAAGTCTCATCCTTAAAAAATGTATTTATCAACATTACGCTGGCTATCTTGTCCGGATTTGCTTTTACATATGCGGCTGCTATATTGGATAACTCGAAATTAATGTTTTTTAGTTCCACCACATAATCTTTCACTACCAGGCTGTCTTCGTTTTTAATGTTCTTTTCGGCAGTATTCAATATGTCGGCACGCGATTTGAGCAAAGCTTTATTTTTTTCCTTGAAGTTCGTTAAATCATCATTTACGTCACCACCTTTTACATCTATCAGGTCGGGATATAGTACGTCGCCTTTAAGCTCCACCTTCCATCCTTTGTTGGCAAGAACGAAAGTGCTTTTTGTATTTTTATTAAAGTACAATGAATATTCTGTCAGTGTATCAATTTCGCTACGGAAAGAAAATTCACCTTTTGCACTGATGGCGACAGTGTCTATAAATACGGAGTCTCCGATCTCATGCGACATGAAAAAATGATCACCTGTTACATTGTCGAGTTTTCCGCTTATTTCAAATTCTTTTGGATTTTTACTACATGACGTGACTATCGCAACAAACAATAGAATAAGTCCGGTGTAGTATAATATATTGTTTTTTAACATATTGTCGTTCTTTAGATAAGGTCGTGGACCTATTTGTTGTTTTTAAATTTAAAATACCACAAGTAGTTAGATTGAAAAATATATCATTAAATACGTTCTTATGCTATGTGTAAATTTCCCTTTCTTATACTTAGTAACGCAAAAGTATAACTTTTATTTCTAAAACGTTTAAAAAAATAAATTGTTCTAAAAAAAAACTAATTCACTGACTGACCTATTGCCACTTTTGATGATAATAAACTATTGAGGTGTAAATCTGTACCTGTCAGATAAATCTGCAACATAGAAATTCACTATCTTTGTTCACTAAAAAATCAGCTATAGGTATGAAAACGAACATGGATCGCAATTCACCAAAGTACAGGATAATTTTGTCATGCGAGTTTCCATCCATCCTTCAAAAATAAAATTATAGTATGAAATTTATTAATTCCTTTTTTTTAGCCATAAGCATTTTGCTTCCAATGAAATCATACAGCCAAGAAATACCCCTGACATTAGAAGACCTGACGCCCGGAGGTAAAACATTCAGCAAGTATCGTGCCGAAATGCCTCGCCAATTGGGATGGTATGGAGATAAACTGACTTACATAAAAGGTGATTCCGTAATGATTGCTCCCAATACAGATAAAGAGAAACCTCAAGTATTGCTTAGCCTTCAGGATATTAATTCAGGTATGGGATTTGATAAAGATGAAGCGCTGAAAAGTTTAAATACGATTCAGTTTATATCTCCACAGTCGAATAATATACTGATTGCCACTCCTGACAAAATATATTTATATGACTTTGTGACAAAAAAGATAATGGCTGCGTTTCTGTCATTAGACGGGATAGATAACCACGAATGGTCTGAAAAAAGCAGAATGCTCGCATATACAAAAGATAATAACCTGTATATACAGGATTCGGAAGGGAAAGAAACGGCCGTAACCAACGAAACAAATACGGGCATTGTCTCCGGGCAATCTGTTCATAGGAACGAGTTCGGTATTAACAAAGGTATATTCTGGTCGCCGGCAGGAAATCTTCTTGCATTCTACCGTATGGACGAAACGATGGTTACCGATTATCCGTTAGTAGATATTTCGGCGCGTACCGCCAAACTGAAAAATATAAAGTATCCGATGGCCGGAATGAAAAGCCATCATGTAACAGTGGGAGTTTACAATCCTGCTACACAGCAAACAGTATATCTGAAAACAGGTACTCCTAAAGAAAAATACCTGACGAATATAGCATGGAGTCCCGATGAAAAAAATATCTATATTGCTGAAGTTAACAGGGGGCAAGATACTTGCATTGTAAGGAGTTACGATGCTGCGAGCGGGAAACTGCAAACGACTTTATTTACTGAAATTCATCCGAAGTATGTAGAGCCTGAAAATCCCGTATTATTTCTGAAGAATGAGCCGTCGAAGTTCTTGTGGCAAAGTGAGCGCGATGGATTTAATCATTTATATCTGTATGATACAACCGGAAAGTTGTTGAAGCAGATTACTTCCGGCAAATGGGATGTTACATCTGTTCTGGGATTCGACGAAAAAGGAGAGAATCTCTTTTATGTATCTACCGAAGTAAGTCCGATAGAAAAGCATATCTATAAACTGAATCTGAAAACAGGAAAGAGAGAGCAACTGTCGAAGGAAGAAGGTGTCCATGACGGCATGCTTAGCGCTTCGGGAAAATTCATCTGCGACAGATACACTTCGCAGAATAACCCCGGAAAGGTGACAATTACTGAAACCAAATCGAATAAGTCATATATTTATTATTCAGCAAAGAATCCTTATAGGAATGTGCAGTTGCCCGAGATAACACTGGGTAAGTTGAAAGCGAATGATAATGTGACAGACCTGTATTATCGTCTGGTGAAACCGCTAAATTTTGACCCGAACAAGAAATATCCGGTCATTGTTTATGTATATGGAGGGCCTCATTCCCAAATGGTAGATAATTCATGGATGGGACAGGTAAGAGGATGGGATATATACATGGCTGAAAAGGGCTATGTAGTATTTACGATGGACAACAGGGGTACGTCGAACAGGGGAATAGATTTCGAAAATATAACGCATCGCCGGCTTGGAGTGGTGGAGACAGACGATCAGATGACAGGTGTGGAATACCTGAAATCGTTAGCCTATGTAGATGCCGACCGTATAGGAGTACATGGGTGGAGTTATGGCGGGTTTATGACGCTGAACCTGATGCTTCGCCATCCCGAGACATTTAAGGTAGGCGTAGCAGGCGGGCCTGTTACAGATTGGAAGTATTATGAAGTGATGTATGGCGAACGTTATATGGATAGTCCTCAGGAAAATCAGGAGGGATATAAGAATTCCAGCATGGTAGAACGTGCCGGAGACCTTAAAGGCCGCCTGATGCTTATACATGGTGATGAAGATCCTACTGTGGTGATGCAACAGAGCTTGCAATTCCTGCATTCTGCCATTAAAAAGGGTACACATCCCGATTTCTTTATATATCCGGGGCACGGACATAATATGACAGGGCGCGACCGTGTGCATTTGCATGAACATATAACCCGTTATTTTGAGGATTTTTTGAAATAGGAAACGAATCGCTTATGGGTATTATGGGGAATGATTTTAATCAAATAATGTCTTCGAAAACAGCCGAGGAATTAATAAAGATCACTCGAATAAGCAGGGATGATTATCAGCCCGAAGCTATAGAAGCAGCTGATAGTGAGCTGGCAAAGAGGGGAATTCCGGATCAGGAAATTGAAGATATAATAAAAAGAATAATAGAGGCTGAGGGAAAAGCTATAGAGATAGAGAATAGTACCGTCGGTTCCGGAATAAGATTTCTTAATTTCCTGATCGATTCATTCATATGGTTGATTGCCGTCTTCGTATTGACACTCCCGTTAAATGCACACAGAGGCAGCCAGATGCTGATCGGTTATTTGATCACACTCGCTTCTTATATTTTATATTATGCAGGTTTGGAGATCAAGTTCCAAAAAACATTGGGTAAAATGATTACCAAAACAAAAGTTGTAACGTATAACGGGGAAGCGCCGAGCAATGCCGATATAATAGTAAGGACTCTTTTGAGGATTATTGCTCCGTTCGACATCGTTTCATTTCTTTTTACAAAAAACGGATTTCATGACAGGTTGTCCGGAACGAAGGTAGTAAAAGGATAGTTGACGATATTATGTATGGATTTCCGTTTATATGTTTTATTGGAGCTGCTGTAAGAATGTTATTCTATCGAATTATTGGTAGAAAGAATGTAACTATGAAATATCTTACAGGTAAAGAAGATGAACAGCAGATAACAAGTATAGTATTTGGCTTTCTCTCTATATTTTTATTTGCATTCATTGTATTAAAGTTACTGTAGCTTTTTAACTGTGGCTCACACAGACATCCCATCTGTGTGTTGCGAAGCAAAAAGAACGATTACTTTTTGAGCAAGATACGAACAAAATATCCATGCCAGCAAGTTTTTTTCGTATACCCGTGAATCAGAAGCAGGAAACTTTATCTATATAATTATAACTAATAGCTTATGGCTCTTTGAAAAAATTAATTAGCAAAT
>QMCD01002187.1_pt1 | contig 10459 bp, 4 predicted proteins | sample 1821841 | NCBI WGS metagenome assembly QMCD01 (sample SAMN01991225, study PRJNA193472) | Termite gut metagenome, whole genome shotgun sequencing project. | isolation source: worker | host: Macrotermes natalensis
GATTCCCGAATTCCGGGAGCGGCGGCGTGCCGGCCGGGTACGGAAGCGGTCTTTCGGACAACGCTCCGAGATGCCGGACATCTTCAATGCGAAATCGGCGCAACGTCTCATTCCAATCGACGGCAAACGAGGTGTGCAACATGCCGTCGACGAACGTCGCGCACCGTTCGCCGAAAAAGAAAAGAAGCACGGCCGAACCGAACAACAACCATGCCGACAGCGCAAGCGCCGTCGTAACGGGGGATCGTCGCCGGGGCTGGTCCACACGGGGCTGGTCCACACGGGGCTGGTCCACATACGGTTTCATCGACATCCTTGTTCTCTCAGACCTCCCGACTTGTCGATCAGCGTTGGAACAACATGAGGCCGAACGCTTCTTCGAGATCGAACGAATTTTCCGCGTTCCAGCATTCGATTCCGACGCCCGGGACGATTCGCCGCAGGCCGAGACCCCACGCGGTATCCACGTCGACCTGTTTTGCCGTCAGCGATTCGAGCGGGATTGCCGCTTCGATAAGCCAATGATCCTCTTCTTCCGTTCGGGCGACGAACCAATTCGGATTCCAGTTCTCGTCTCCCCAACAGGAATCGTTGACCCAGCCGCGATAATCGACGGTCAGGTTGTAGTACGTGCCGTAATCCCGGTCGACGTCGATCAGTATCTCGACCCGGTCGTGTTTTGCCAGGTCCGAATCCCGGCTTCGCGGCGTATCCGCAATCGGTTCGTAAACGAATTCCTTCGTTTTTCGACAACGCAGACCGAAGTAAAGGTATTGATCGTCGTGCAGGAACATCACTTGGGTTCCGATCGGTCGCGACCGGGCGACATTCTTGTCTTCCCGCAGTTGCCCGGACGGTTTGGGCGTTTTCGGGTCGCCCGGCCCCGGCAGGAGTTCGTTCAAACGTTGCCGCGGCGTCGCGGGAGTCAACGTGTACAATTTACTCCCGTACCAGAGATCCCGGTCTTCTTCGCCGTCGAATTTTCCTTCCAGGAAAGGCATCCGGGCGGTTCGCGTGCAAATGACGGCCGGGATCGGGCATTCCTGCTGTTCCTTGGGCAGGAGCGTTTTGTCGAAGCCCCCGAGCCAATACTCGGCCCTCGCACGCATCGACCAGACATCGTCGTTCGGGGCGCGTGCGCGGGAGAGGAAATACTGTTCCGGATTACCGCTCCACCCGCGAAGACGTTGTGCGGCGGCAACGGCGAACCGGATTTGCGGATCGTTGAATTGTTCCGGATAGAGCCGTTCGAATATTTTGCCGAACATGACGGCTTGGTCGGTCCGCCCCGTGAGATGTGCCGGAATCCGTTGCCGGATCAATTCTTCCGATGAAATCTCACCCTGTTGCCCGCCCTGCGACTCGAATGCCCGGGCCTGTCGCGACACTTCCCGCATCTGGTCTTCCATCGTCGGCTTCGAAAGCGTACGCGAAGGCGTCGGGCCACCCGGGGAGGAATACTCCGGACCATGACTCCCATGTGCGGCGCCGCTGATCCCTTCGACGAAAAACGACCGCATCGCCGTTTCCTCACTGGCGTAATACCGGATCAGCCAGAGAAACGCCTCGCCGGCCAACGGATGGCGCTGGTGTTCCGTAACGACCTGGGTATAAACCTCCGCGGCAGATTCCCAATCGCCGTGTTGTGCATAACGACGGCCCATATCGAGCAAGACGTTGACGGCGCCGTCCTTGTCGAGCTTTCGGGCCATTTCCCCGGCTGCGGCCGCGAGACGGAGATTCGGCATCGTCGATCGTGTTGTCGATCGTGTCGCGGCGGCGCCCTGGCCGGCGACTTTGCCGTTCGCCTGGGCGGCGGCCATTTTTTCAAGGATGTTAAGGATGTTGCGACGCTGGGTCATCCGACGGTGGGCTTCCTCCTGCTGATCGAGAAAAACGCCGACCAATCCCCTTCGCGCTTCGGAACCGGGCATGATGTTCAAACCGGCCAGGAAATCATGGTGCTGCGTTTTCGCGCCGCGATCGAGCGGCGTCGCGAATTCGAGCGTTTGCGGGACCGGATACCGATCCGAACGAAGCAGGCCCCGGGCGGTGTCGGCCAGTTCATTGAACGGCAAACCAAGCCGGGACGCCAGGTTCCACGGACGGACGGATAGGTCGCCGCTCACGCCCTTCGGGAGGGACAAATGAACTTTTTTCACCGTCCACGGTTCCAATTCCGCTACGGTCACTTGTTCCGGAAAACGGGTTGCATCCGCCGCATCTTCAACGGCGGCCGTCAATTCCGTCTGGATCAGCGTGTCGAGCGGATCGGTGTTGAAACCGCCCCCCTCGGCCGCGATGATGATTTCGGGCTTCCATTGCCGAATCATTTGCACCAGGGCGGCGCGAAATTTTTCCGCGCCTTTTCCGTCATGATCCTTATCGAATCGTTTTAATATTTGTTCCCGCGACGTGAGCAATTCGTTTTCGTCGCTGGAAAACGCCCACAATTCGATCGTCGCCGACCCGCCACAGCGGTTGACCGCCTCATGCAAACGCTGTCCGCGGGGAATGCCGTTTTCAGCGACCGGGTTCACGGAATCGGGACGGACCGGTATCCCGAGGCCGCCCAAATAGCCTTCGTCGCCGCACAATTTGGCCAACGTTTCGAAAGGAACTTTGTCGATATCCGCGTACAGGGCCAATACCGACAATCGCCTTCCGCCGATACGGCGTACGAGCCATGTTTTACCGCCGTTTTCCGTCGCGAGAATCATCCCGAGATCTCCGACCGCCCAGCCGTGCTCCGTATCGGTGAAAACCATTTTCCGGATCGGCAGGGAAACACCCGTCGAGCAGACATCCCACGTCCGGCCGCCGTTTTTCGTACTGAAGATTTTCGTTCCCGGCGACCCGGCCACCCAGAGCCGGTTTCCGGAAACGCAAAGCGTATTCAGGTCGAAAAGGTTTTCCGAATTTTCCGGAAGCGGTTTGGCGGGCGGAACCCAGTTGCGGCCGCTGTCCGAGGAACAAAGAATCAGGCCGCCTTCACCGACCATCCAGCACGGGAACCCGGTTTTCGTTTTAAGCTGAGGGTACATCCGGACCGCGCGGGGGCGTCGTATTCCCACGGCCGGCAGCGACATGGGCAGAACGTTCGTATCGATCGTTTGAACGATTCCATCGAATCCGAGGCCGATTCCCTTTTGGTTCGCGGGATCATAAAAATCGACACAGCGCCAACCTTCGGTTTTCTTGCCGGGAACGGGCGTCCATGTCCGGCCTCCGTTTGAAGTCGTAAATAGGCCGCTCGGGCAGGATTCCGAAGAGCAGCCGGCCGCCCAGCCGTTTTCCGCGTCATTCATGACGACCTGGTACAGGATCGGGAGTTGCGGGTCCCGCGTCCATTGCCAGTTTCGCCCTCCGTCTGCCGTCACCAGAACGACGCCGCGGCCCTGACGGGAATAGGGGACCGTATATCCCCCGACAATAATTCCCCGGTTTTCGTCGACGAAATGAACCCCGTTGAGCGGGGCGTCGATCGGACAGTTCTGGAGCACCCACTGGCTGCCGTTGCCGCTGAACCAGATTGTTCCGTGATCGCCGACCGCCCAACCGCAGTTGTTGTTGATGAAACAGACGTCGTTGAGCCGGGCGTCGAATTTCATTTCTTCATAAGGATCGATCGTTCCCGCGAGGGGTTGTCTCTCCCGCTGTCCATTCATGAAGCCCACCGTCAACGGATCGCGCGGATTGCCAAGCGGGGGCGGCAGTTCTGCGTCGTTTCCTGTGCCGTTTCCCATCGCATCGAACGGCATATTGGAGACGGTCATTCGCGATTCCCGGGGTTCGACATAAATCAGGTCATCCGCGCGCGCCAGCGGATCCTTCAGGAAACCTCCTTGCGGCGGACCGGGCGGTATCATCTCCTGCCGTGTCGGCATGTTTACCCCATACATGGAATCGGCATGGGAGGGATCGGCATGAGAGGGATGGTTCCCGTTCAACCCCTTGCTTTCCTTGTAGGCATCGGCCAGCATCTGCTTCCTGCTCGGCTGGGCGTCGACACCGCCCGTGAAAAACAGGAAAACGGAGGTTGTACCGAAAACCATCAGGATTTCCCGAAGCCGAGTGCGTGCCGGCCGGGCGGTAGGCTCCCGATGCTTCGCATGGTCGCCAACGTGAGCGACTGCCTGGAAGGGAAACGGGCGGCTGGACGGAAAACGGGGCCGGCTTCGGTGTAAAAGGCGAAACGGAAGACCGTAAAGAAATGTTTTCATCGGAACACGAAACTACGTGAAAAGAACGGGAAAAACTCAGGACGAAGCATAAGAAAGCGAACCACTTGCGTCAAGAGCAAAAACTCCTCGTCCGATCGACGTCGATCCGCGCGATTCCGGTCTGTTCCCGCCGTCGTTTCACAGAGATACTGAAAATCATCGGAATTCCCCGAAGCCGACGATCCGGAAGAACGGACGGTCCGTGGTTGCCCACACGTATACCGGAAACGCGATGAAAACGGACATTTAGCCAAGTCGGCCTGTCGCACGTGCTCCTAACTCCTGTTCGTATAACGACATGAACGGAGCATTCGAGCGGCGGGCGATTGTGCGCAGGAGGATTCTCATGCCGTTTACGGTCTATCAGGCGTGGATTTCGACGATATCTTTATCGTTGAGAACGTAATCCCCTTTCATCGGCGTCCCGTCGTGTACGGCGGCCCCCCAGACGCGGCCGTATTTCAGGCTCCTGGCGTAATCCTTGTGAATCATCTCGGCAAGTTCCACCAGGGTCGAACCCCGTTTCGGCGTGAAGGGCCGATCCATGTCCGCTTCTTTTTTCGAGGGGGCTTTCGTGTAGACGCGAATCACTTCCATCGCCTCGTAGACGGCGTTGCGCAACGGTTCGAGCGTCGCAACATCCTCGGCCGAAATCCGGAATTCCTCGTAAGGCAGGGGGCATAATTCGTGCAGCAACTCCAGACGCTCGCTCGCCCCCTCGGCATCGATTTTATTCGCGATCAGAAACGTCCGGGTAAAGGAAAGACCGACATCTTCTTCATCGAGCGTGCTTTCCGTCGAAAGCCGGGTCTTCGTCGCATTCAGCCGGTTGACGACGTCCTGGACTTGCTCGATCCCGTCGTCGGAAGCGAGATCGACCATCAGCAATACGAGTTCCGCGGCACGCACATATCCCAGGATGTACGGTTCCAGAAAATCGGGCGTAATCGGCGGCGTGTCGATCAGTTGGACGAACACGTCTTCCCATTGCATCATCCCGGGCTGCGGCTGTTGCGTCGTGAACGGATAGGGAGCGACTTCCGGCGTCGCCCGGGTCAACGACGTAAGCAACCGGCTCTTGCCCGCGTTGGGACCGCCGATAATCACCGCCGTCCCGGCTCCCTGGCGGGGAATCTTGAACGACCGGCCGCCCCCGCTTTTTTTCGCGCCGGAACGTTGGGATTCGATCTCCTTTTTCGTGTCGGAAATTTGCGTTTTGAGCTTTGCCTGGAGGTGGTCGGTTCCTTTGTGCTTCGGCATTTCCGCCAGCATGATTTGCAACCATTTAAGCTCTTCCTCCGGCGTCTGGGCCCGGCGATAATTGTCTTCCGCTTTCTTGTATTGTTGTGTTAAATTGGCAGGCATGGGTTCTCGTCGATCATCCTCGTTTCTTTTTATGCGATATGCGAAACTCCGGTCGCTACGCTACGTCCCCGGCTTCCGTGTGTTTCCTGCCCGGCGGCCGTTTCGGGGCTCATTCCCCTTTTTCCAGGCCGTAGCGTTTGATCTTGCGGTCAAGCGTGGTCCGTTCGATTCCGAGTAGTTTGGATGCGAGGCTCTTGTTCCATTGGAGATGGTTGAGTGTCCGCATGATGTGGTTGCGTTCGACGTCGTCGAGGGAAAGGGGCACGAAAATGTCCGATGTGGATTCGCGTCGGATGTCCGTTTCACCGGTCGTATGGAGCGTCGTCAGCAGGAGGTCGCTCTCTTGGACCCAAGGGCCCGCGCTGAGGACGACGGCCCGTTCGACCACGTTTTTCAGTTCGCGAATATTCCCGGGCCAACGGTAATTCATGAGGACCCGCATCGCTTCCGGGGAAAAACCCTGGTATTTGCGGCCCGTCTCCTTGCTGAACTTGTCGAGGAAATAATCGGCCAAAATCGGGATGTCTTCAAGCCGTTTGCGGAGCGGCGGAATGATGATCTCCAGAACGCGGAGCCGGAAAAACAAGTCGTGCCGAAAATGGCCGCCGGCGACTTCCTTTTCCAGGTCCCTGTTGGTGGCGGCGATCACGCGGGCATCCACCACGATCGGCGCGTTTCCGCCGACCCGCTCGAAAGGATGCCCTTCGAGAACCCGCAAGAATTTAGCCTGCAACGCCTGGCTCATTTCGCCGATTTCATCGAGAAAAAGCGTTCCGGTGTGGGCCGCTTCGAATTTGCCTATTTTCCGGTCCGTCGCGCCCGTGAAGGCGCCTTTTTCGTGCCCGAACAACTCGCTGGCCAGCAGGCTTTCGGAAATCGCGGCACAGTTGAGGCAAATGAACGGTTTTGCTTTCCGGGCGCTGGCCAAGTGGACGGCCCTGGCGACCAATTCTTTGCCGACCCCGCTTTCGCCGCAAATGAGGAGCGTCGCTTTTCCCTCGGCGGCACGGGAAATGAGGTGCCCGATCATCTTCATCGGCGGACTGGTTCCGATGATCTCCGATTCCATTTTCAGCATCTCGCGGAGTGTCGAGTTCTCTTTTCGCGCCTGGTGCAGGTTGGCGGCCAGTTCTTTTTGTTTATGGACATGCGCGATCGCGACTGCGACGGTATCGGCGACGGCAAGCGTGTATTCCAGATCGTTCAGGTCAAGATTGTATCCGGGGTTGACCGTATACAGGTGGACCAGGCCGAGAAAACCGCTGGGATGGCGGATCGGAGCGGCGAGCGTATTGTTCGTTTCCCCGCCTTCCTGGAAAGCGTTCTTTTTTCGGGAAGGCCCCCGGGTCGAACGCTCCCGGGCCGGACCGGTTGCGCCGCTGCCCGCGACGATATTGCCCGGGACGCCGTTGCCTGGGCCGATATTGCCTGGGCCGACGGGATTGAAGGTTGTTTCCGGGTGAAAAGGTTCATTAACGAGAATCGCTTCCTTGCGATCGCACACCGCCTTGACAAGCGGCTCGGAAATCGGGGAATACACGACCTCGCGCGTCGTGGCGTTGGCGACAAGCCGGACGTCGGAAGCGGCGTGTTCCGCGGAAGGATTGTAGGGAAAGAGCCAGAGTCCGGCCGCATCCGCCCCGGTCGCTTCGAGAAGACCTTCCAGCGCCAGTCGCGCGACCTGGTCGATTTCCTCTGCTTTGCCGAGATTGTAAGCCAACCGGCAAAGTTCCGCGCTTCCATGTCCGTGCCGGGTCGCCGCCTTCGCCAGGCTTTGGGTTTCGGTATCGCTTTTGAGGAAAGAGGAACCGCTGCGATGGGCGATTGTTTGCGGAAGATAATCGCCCCGTCGGGGACCACGGAGCATCTCGCCGTTGACGCCGAAGACGCCGCTCCCGCCCGCACCGGACGTTTCGTAACCGTCCGTCGATTCCCGGGTCGGATCGCCGCAACCGAAAAGCAGGACGGAATGCCCTATCGTGATACGGCAACCGGGATAAAGCAGGTGGCTCGCCGCGTGTAACACCCGGTTGTCGATCCCGGTCCCATTCCGGCTTCCCTTGTCTTGAATACACCATTCACCGTTCTGGTAATACACCGAAGCGTGGTCGCGGCTGCACCGGTCGTCAAAAAGAACGATCGTGTTTTCCGGAGCCCGACCGATGGTCGTTTCCAGCTCCGTGACAAGCGGGAAAAATCCCTTTTGTTCGCCGGCCTGGATGAGAACAAGAAATGCGGTATCGGGTTGCATCGGGTATCGGCGGTAAAAATGCGTCGCTTAACCGGCTTCGGTATGCGGCGGAGCGAACCGAACGGACTGTAGTTTACCTGCGACGGGATCGGTTTCGGTATCAAGATCGATAACGCGGGTCGCTATTTCAAATGATATAATTCCAGCTCCCAAATTCGCGCAAGTCCTTCCGGCGTCGCCGTTATCTTCAGGCGAAATTGTTTCGCTTCCACATCGGGAAAACGTGCCGCGAAATCACCCACATCATTCCCGGTCGTTTTCGTTTCCGGAATGTCGATCCAATCGCCCGCAAGATTCGGATCCGCGCTCGGACCCCTGTATTGAAAAACGAAGTCCGTGATCGGCGTCACGCCGGAAGCCTGACCGCTGATAATCCGGATCGCGTTGACGTTCACCGGTGTTTTGAAAGTCAGATCGACGGTATGCGGACCTTCGGATTTGTCGCTAACCCAACGATGCTCGTTACTTGCGATATCGTGTTTGCCGTCGTTGATGTTTGCGGCCTCATAGGAAGCCTGTTGGTGCGTACTGGAAACGGCGATCCCGGCGTCGCGGGCCAGGTTTTTTCCGGCTTCATCGAGCCACTTCGGGGCGACATAGGACGCCGGAAGCCCGATGGGCCGTGCCGACGGATAATACGATTCCGGATGCGGAGCGATTCCATTTGTCATAAGTTCTTTCAGTTCCGAGAGATGATCGTGATAAACACCTCTCGGATTCGTGCCGTGTTTTTTGCAGAGCGAGGCGGCCATTCCGACGACTTCCCCCATCATCCCGCCGGTTCGCTGGACCCGGACCGTCCCGAGCGCGACATGGGTAACACTGATACAACGTCCGGCCATGAAAAGATTTGCGATATCCTTCGAATAGAAACAACGATACGGGATCGCGTAGGGAACAATCTGCTTGTGTTTCGCGACCGTTCGAAATTCTTCGTCCTTGAAATGCTCCGTCTGATGGTCGGTCGGATAATGCAAGTCGATCGTCCATGTCGTCACCACGCAGGCATCGTCAAATTTCTTGCGCTGCGTGATGTCCTGCTCCTGGAGGATCACGTCCCCCATAATTCGACGGGATTCCCGTTTTCCGGCAATGAAGGCGACCCAGGCAAGCCGACGATCTTCCGCTTTCTTCCGCCAATCGCTCGGGCTGGCGTTTTTCATGTAGGCCCAATGCCCGTAAACCGCCCGCAACGCATGGTCGCGAATCCGTTCCGCATCGGCGACCTGATCGAGATTTAAGCCCGTTTCCCAGTCCCACTCACCTTCAAGTGCCGGTTGAGCACTTTTTTCGTTAAAATGCACCGCCCAGGGAAGCGGGGGAAATTCGGTCGCTTGCGGGTTGCCTCTCTCATCCTTAACGGCTTCGGTGTACCACTGCGTGGAAGCGCCCATCACAAGCTGATCCGACGTTTCCGGGGCAAGCGATTCTCCCGTTTGGGAGCGTGCTTCCCGTCCCACCCTCCATTCGGCGCCCGCCAGGAAACCGATCGTTCCATCGCCGGTACAATCGGCAAACAGCGTTCCTTCGAAACGGAGTTCCTCGTTGGTCTCGATGTTTTTACCGATGAGCGCGCGAATCGTTTTTCCTGCGCCCCCCTCGGGATCCTCTCCCATATCGACCGCGAATACGTGCGTCGAAAGGTAGAGCGTGATATTTTTTTCCGCTTCGACGACGGCCCGTTTTTTTTCGTCCTTGTAAAAGTCGCCGGGTTGGGCGTTGCCGGTTTGCAACGGGTCGAGTTGGTAGACGAGGTTGCCGAGATTCGGGTAAGGCGGAAAATGGGTCCGGCCCATCAGGTGAACACGGACTTCACTGCTGTTATTACCGCCGAGTACGGGTCGGTCCTGGATCAACGCCACGTTAAGCCCGAGCCGGGCGGCGGAAACGGCCGAACAGATACCCGCGATTCCCCCTCCGCAGACCACCATGTCGAAAGGTCCTTCCGGCGCGACGGGGGCGGCCAGGGGATCCTCCTGGAGACCGAGAAAACGGCGCCGCAGCGCATCGAGTTCTTTCGGATCTTCCGGCGGCGTGAAATCGGGATCGGCCGTCAAAATAATCGCGTCGCAACGTCCGTCGAACCCGGTCGTATCCCGAATGGTGATCTCGGATTTCAAGTCGTTCGAACCGACCGAGACCGTTCCGCCCGATTGCCAAAACCAGTTGTCGTTTTCAGTCCCGAACGCCTGCGGGAGTTTTTTTCCGCCGATCAGCAGTTCGAACTTTCCGGGCGTCTGTTCCGGCGCCCAGCGGGCAACCCAATTCCGCGTTCGGACGAAGACGCGATATTCGCCGGATTTGGGAAACGTGATTTTCGTACTCGCATCGGCGACGGGCCGGCCCAAACCATGTGCCAACAAAACCGGCGATCCCATTTGGTCCATGTACTGTTGGTCGACGACCCACCCGCCTTTGGTGTCGAACCCCTCCGCTTCCAGAAAAAGCGTCTCTTTCGGGAGTGTTTCCCCGGCCGATACGGAACGAAGAATCGCAAACAAAACAAGAAGGAGAAAGGTGTTTCTCTTCATCGTTTACCGGTTGAAGTTGAAGGGTGAACGAATGGGCGGCGAGACGGGCGGTTATACTGGAAACGCGATGAAAACGGACACTTGGTCAA
>QMCD01002400.1_pt1 | contig 10458 bp, 1 predicted proteins | sample 1821841 | NCBI WGS metagenome assembly QMCD01 (sample SAMN01991225, study PRJNA193472) | Termite gut metagenome, whole genome shotgun sequencing project. | isolation source: worker | host: Macrotermes natalensis
CCAAACTCGACCGAGAGCAGAAAACCGTAACCCTAAACTGGGTGATCAAAGCAAACGAACCGCTCAAACGCATTCAAGTTCTGCGCAACGAAACAGGAGAACAGGCGGTGGTTCTGAAAGATTTATCGGGCAGCGAACCCGGCTACTCAGACACAACAATAGAAGAAGGAAAAACCTACGAATACCGCATTCTCATAGAAACCGAAAGCGGAAGCAAAAGTTTTTCAAAAAAAAACAGGGTAAAATTCTAATACAATAAAACTATGAAACGATTGATCATCTTTTGGAGTATGTTGCTTTGTTCGGCTTTGGCTTTTGGGCAAAAATACACGTCCGACACCGGTACGGGGTGGTGCAGAATGAATTTTCAGACGAAACTTTATACCGTAAATGCTACGACTTTCAAAGATTTGAATTCTAATAAAACAAATTCGTTCCGTGTCAGGTCAAGTAGCTTTAATTGGTCAAATTATTTTTGTTTGGATTATAAACCTACCGATGTGGATATTAGTATGACACATTGTTCCACCACGCAAAATTATTCATATTCTTTCTCGAATTTGAAAGGAATGGAAACTGTTTTTACAGACGATCTCCCCATATCTTGCAATAACGAACAAAGCAGTTTTCGGATGAGCTACAGTGCTTACTCGTTTCCGGACTTATTTACTAATGGACAAACTCATTTTTATCAAAACACTTTTGCTGATGAGATTGAAACGATATTTTCAAAATTTACTAAAGTTTTGACAGTCATAAGTGATTATGCCTACAATTCCCATTATACAAGACAATTATATGGTACAGTCGAAATCTTTGGGCAAGCATGGACAAGTGAATGGGATAGTAAGAACGGGAAAAGAAAAAGCTCTTGGGATGCGAATTGGAGGAGCATTATAAGTGCGGGCTATGACTATAGTGGCAATATTGACACATACGAATCAGGAGCCCACCGCTATTATAGCAACTTGCAAAGAATGATATTCACGCAAAAAAACATACATGCATTCAGATTGTTTGTCAGACCTCATCAACAAGATGAAATGAGTGAATTGCGCTGGGATAATACGATTGATGAGGGGATTCTTTGGAATTTGAGAGATGAACTACTTGATGAACCATACTACAGTTTACCGGAATCGGACTATGCTCGTTTTTTAAGACAAAATTACTATCCCAAATCTATTGTCGTGCATATTCATTCCATACCCATAGTTGGGGAAGGCATCGCATTATATGCAAAACAAGACGGAACCTTGGATTCCATCGCCATCCCTTTTTGCGGACCTTTGGACGCATCGGAAAGAATCCAAACGATAGAAGTTTGGCGAATAAACAAAACGACAAACAAGGATACAATCAAGATAAACTTTGAACCTTGGGAGTATTTTTTCACAGATTCATATCGCAATTCTGTTTACGAGGCAACGTTTGATCTGCTGTTACCTGAAAAAACAAATTCTGGACAGAACTTATATGAGTCTTCAATTTCTCTGAAAAATACTCCTATAACCAAACTCCCTTCGAATAATATTCTAAAATTGGCTGTTCCGGAAGGAGAAACATTTCGTAAAAACGAACCTCTTTTGCTGAAAATTACATGGAAATCCGATTTTATAACAGACAACAATGTTGAAACTATCCCTCTGTTTGTTCAAATTCCCGAGCCCGTAAAGATTGTTTCTCTTCCGGAGGAAAAAGCAGAACCGAGCTGCAATGGTGGTTTTGGAAGCATAAGCGTTTCCATGTCGGGAGGGCGACCTTTTATATCCGACACAGGGTATAAAATAGATGTAAAAAGCGTATATCAGAGTCCACCCATCGTAAAACTTATGCCTCTCGCTGAAGAAAGCTATAAAGTGGAGGTTTTTAGGAATGGGAAACTTGAGTACACGAACAACAACGCATCTCCAACGTTCAAAATAGACAGTCTGCTTGCGGGAAATTACAAGATCGTTGTTTATGATCGGGATGGCAAGAAAGATAGCATTTATGAAACAATTACCCAGCCGACTCCCATTCAAGGCAACATTGTTGAAAAATCACGTCCATTAAGATATTACCCGAATGGAAATGGAGGAGTTGGCGAGCTTGCCAAGGGCGAATTAACGGTGGAGCCGATCAAAGCATCGCATACCTACAAGTGGTCGGGGAACGGACAAAGTGCTTCCGGTAGCACATTTCAACCTAAATCGGCGGGAGTATATAAATTAACCATAAACGATACAAAATGCGAAAAAGAAGAAACGATCACAATTTATGAAGATACTTTGTATGCTCCGGTCATCGTTAACACCTTGCCCGCTTATTGTTCCGCTTCCGATAAAGGACAAATCATTGCCGGACACCCTAATGAAAGCACAGCCGGATATGCATTCACATGGGAAAAAACGAACAATCCAACCAAATCCGGAAGCGGACTACTCGTAGAAGGAATGATGGGAGATTACAGGTTTTGTGCTGAACACAGAGGTTGCAAATCCTGCACAACAACAGAACTGCAAGCATTACCGGATATAAGCATTACGACGACAAATCTTAAACATATCGATTGCTACGGAGCATCAACGGGAGCAATCACAGTGGAAGTGACCGGAGGAAGAAGTGAATACTATAAAGTGTTTAGTGGTGATGACAATTTGGTTTTGGGAGAAAATAAAAATCTATCTGCAAAAAACTATTTTATCGCAGTTTACGACTCGCTCGATCCGGTTTGTTCGGCAATCACCGATTGGATAACTCTAACAGAGAAGCCCAAACTGACTGTTGATACGGTACAGGAATATACCACATCTAAATTAAGCTGTTATGGCGATACAACAGGATGGATCTTCCTGCTGGGCGAGGGAGGAACACCGCCTTATTCATGGTCAAAAACACCATCCGCTTTTGACGATTACGCAGCTGTTTTCTTTGATTTACCCGCCGACTATTATTCATTTACCGTAACGGATAGCAAGGGTTGCCAAGCAACTGCCTTTCATCGTATTACCCAACCGGAACCCTTGGAAATTACCAGAAAGTTTGCAGAAAAATCAAAATGTTTTGATGCTTCCAACGGCTCCGTAGGCATAACCATAACAGGCGGAACATCGCCTTATACCTACGAATGGACAAACTCCCTAAAACCAAAAACAGATCCAACGAACAACACAACAGATACGCTAAAAAACATCGAAAGCGGAACATTTCAAATAACCGTTACAGACACCAACAAATGTTCGATCTCAGATCATATCACACTCGAACAGCAAGAGAAACTCCAACTCGAAATTTCAACCATCGATCCCATACACAGTTCTTACGACTACGGCGAGCATAAAGGAGATGTCCCTAATGGAGAAATAACCTTGAAACCTTCGGGAGGGGTCGGCAATTACACGCTCGATGTAAGCAAAACCCCAACTTTCCCACTTGCAAGAGGAGAACAAAAAACGTTGCAAAGTCAAGACACCGGAACCTATGTCATTCGCTTAACCGATGCAAACCAATGCAAACTGGATACAAGTGTCCTTTTAAGTCGCAAAGAGCCCCTAAAAGCAACCATCCGTCAAGTCCAACATATTCTGTGCAAAGGCGATAAAAACGGAACAATTAAAGTGGAAGTTGAAGGAGGAGTTCCGCCCTACAAATACAAGTGGATAGATAAAAGCATCAACGAAGAAGTGGGAACTTCGGATATCCTCGAAAATATCAGCACCGGAACTTATGAAGTTATCGTTACAGACGACAGAAGCATAGAATCCAAAGACAGTTTCTATATCGGCGAACCGAAACTGCTGAAAATCGAATCTCTGTTCTCGGAAAAATCACTGTGCTTTGAAGATGCCAACGGTTTTGCAGGAGTTGAAATAGCCGGCGGAACGGCCCCCTATACCTACACATGGACAGGACCTAAAACCCAAGAAACCGCGTTAACAAAACAAACAACAGATACGCTAAAAGACATCGAAAAAGGAATATCTCATATAACTGTTGTCGATAGTAATGGTTGTTTGATTGAAGGAGATATTGAACTTCTACAACAGGAAAAACTTCAACTCAAATTGGAAACCCGAAATCCGGATTACAATGCTTATGAATATGGAAAATATCAAGGTGATATCCGTAATGGACAAATAACCTTAACCCCATCGGGAGGCGTCGGCTATTACACGTTTGAAATAAACAACTCAACACCGTTTCAACTTGCAAGGAATGAACAAACAACTTTGGATGATTTGGACACCGGAACCTATACCATTCATCTATTCGACACAAACCAATGCAATCTGCAAACAAGTATCTCTTTAAGTCGCAAAACGTCCCTAAAAGCAACCATCCACCAAGTCCAACATATCCTGTGCAACAATGATAAAAACGGAACAATCAAGGTTGACGTTGAAGGAGGAGTTCCACCTTACAAATACGAGTGGAGTACTCCGGAAAAAGATGCCACATCGGAAATCACCGACAGAGGAACCGGAATCTATAAAGTAACTGTTACGGATGCAAACAACCAAGTAGCGGCAAAAGACAGTTTCTATCTTCGTCAGCCCGACAGTCTAAAAATTGTTGCCCTCAAAGCCGACAGTGTGAGCGGTTGGGGTGCCTCTGACGGAAAAATTTCAGCAACAATTTCGGGAGGAACAAAACCCTACGCATTCACGTGGGTACATACAAACGAAACAGTTCAAACCTTAACCGACTCACTGCTCCATATCCCCACAGGAAACTACACGGTAACTGTTACAGACAGCAATGCCTGTTCGTATTCCGCAAATGTTTTCGTACATACGCCCGATTCGCTGACACATCAAAGCAAAATAAGCTACTGCACATATTTGGCTTCCAAAAACGGCGTTATACCTGCCGATTCCAACGATGGAAAAATTGAAGTTTCCGTTTTCGGTGGCGTGAAACCCTACACGTTTGAGTGGTTTGAAGAAGACACTCCGCTTCAAAAAACAGTCGGACAAACCAAGGATACGCTTTTCGGTTTAAGTGGAGGTGTTTATCACGTTCGAGTTACCGATAGAAATGGCTACACGGTTAAAGATACTTTTGAGGTTATTCAACGCAAGCCACTCGTTGCCACGCTCGAACAAACCAACATCGTTACCTGCAACGGATACACAACAGCGGCTCTACGCACATCGTTCAAAGACGGAACGCCCGGATATTATCAAGTTACATGGTTCAAAGAAATAAATGGAAATTGGGACGAGATGCTGAGCACAACATATTTTTCGGAAGATACCGAAAGCATCTCAAACCTCGGTGCGGGGAAATACAAGGTTGAGGTTAAAGATACCGTTTGCAAGGATGTGGCGGTGTATGAATACGAGATTTGGCAACCGGAGATCTTGCGTGTTGAAAAAGACGTGAAAATTCTTACACGTGTGGATGTGGATGATGCACGGATAGAGCCATTCATCTTGGGTGGACGAGAACCCTACACCTACTCGTGGACGAAGAACGACGAGAGTTTTTCTTCCGACCGAATTATCGACAACCTATCGGCAGGAATCTACATCTTTCACGTTTCCGACAGCACAGGCTGTATCGTAACCAATACCACAACCATTGTCCCGATCAGCGACCTTCGCATAGATGCTACTGTTTTCAACCGTTCATACCGTGTCGCCAATCAAGGCATCTTGACTTCTCAAGACACCATGCCCGATGGAAAAATCGAACTTGTTGTTGACGGTGGTGTTCCACCCTATACGGCAAACTGGAATACAGGAGATACCGGAATGAACGTTACAGGTCTTGCACAAGGCAACTATCAAGTAACGGTGAGCGATGCCGTTGGAAACACCACCTTTGCCGACTTCAACGTGCATACCAAAGCACCCTTGATTGCGACGGTGGATTCCATCGTTCACGTGTCGTGCTATGCCTATTCCGATGGCTTGATCAAAGCCTCGGTAAGTGGAGGAACACCACCGTATTCCTTCCGCTGGAATACGGCTGAGATGGACACAACGCCTTTGCTGACCAATCGTTACGCAGGGATATACACGATTTTGGTAAGCGACAGTTTGGGAAAACAATCCAATTTCAGTGTTGCCATCACACAACCCGATTCGCTTATCATCCTTGCAGAACGTTCCGATGTGAGTTGTTTCGGCTTTCAAAACGGAACATTCCGACTTGTGCCGATTGGAGGAACTTCGCCCTATACGTTCACACCCGACGAAACGCAAGCCGTTTGGCAAACGCAAGGACTAAGTTGGACGGTTTCTCAATCCAACATGATTGAAACCAAAAACACACTGACGGTTGAAAATCTTTATAGGGGTCTTTATCAAGTAAACGTGAGCGATCAAAAAGGCTGTGCGCAAGAGGTGCAAATCGAACTTCATCAACCGGATTCATTCTATCTGACACATCTTTTGAAAAATTGCGATTATGAAGGACAAACCATCGAACGAAACGCGCAAATCCTAAACAACGGAAGCATTCATATCACACCGCACGGAGGCGTATCGCCTTACAGTTTCCAATGGGCAAATTCAACTTCAACAGATCCGATTTTAACCCATTTGAGAGGCGGAAACTACAAGGTGATGGCAAGAGATAAAAACAACTGTTTGATTGAACAGGATTTTGTTATTCAACAGCCCGAACCTTTGCAGGTAAGTATCCGTGAAACGCAAGCCATTGCCTGCTTCGGAGAAACCGGGAAACTCTCTGTGGCTTCTATTTCCGGAGGAATACCGCCCTATCGCATCCGTTGGAATACAGGAGATACCACAGCCGAAATCCAAAATATCCCGACAGGGACATACACCGTTCAAATTTTCGACAGCCTCAACGTTGAGGCATCCGCAAAATATGTGCTTTCACAGCCTTCGGCATTGCGGATTGATTCAACCCTGTTCGAATCTCCACTTTGTTTCGGACAATACAACGGACGTATCGCCTTGTCCGTTTCCGGAGGACGCTCGCCCTACCGCTATGCGTGGAACACGGGAGCAACATCATCCACGCTGAACAATCTTTCCGTGGAGCCCTACACAATAACGGTAACCGATGCCAACAACTGCGTTTCGCAAAAAACCTATATCCTCACGCAACCCGATCCTTTCGAACTTCTGTATGCTATCAAGGATTGCGATTACGAAGGACAAACCATAGAACGAAACGCACAAATTCTAAACAACGGAAGTATTCATCTTTCGCCACAAGGCGGAATAGCACCTTACACTTTCCGTTGGATCAATTCCACCTCTGTGGATTCTATGCTAACCGATTTGAGAGGCGGAGATTACAACGTGCAAGTGAGAGATCACAACAACTGCCTGATCGAACAACGCTTTTTCGTTCGGCAACCCAATCCGCTACAAACCACGATTAGCCTCAATCAGGACGTGTCCTGTTTCGGAGGAGCAGGAAAATTATCCGCAGGTTTTATTTCCGGAGGAATACCGCCCTATCGCATCCTTTGGAACACCGGAGATACCACACCCGAAATCCAAAGCCTTGAGGCAGGAACCTACACGCTTCACATTTTCGACAGCCTGAACATCGAAGCAACCGCTCGATATATCATCGCACAGCCTCAAGCCCTGCGAGTGGAATCATCTTCGGAAACACCTCGTTGCTTTGGCGAAAGCAACGGTAGCTTGACGGTTTCGGTAAGCGGTGGTCGTTTCCCATACTTGTATGCTTGGAATACAGGTGCGATAACACCAACCGTAGGCAATCTTTCGGCAAGCACATACAGCATAACCATAACCGATGCAAACAACTGTGTTTCGCATAAAACCTATACGCTCACGCAACCCGAATTGCTCAAAATCAACGCCGATATTCTCAATCCCGTTTGTTATGGCGATTCCAACGGAAGTATTGACGTTCAACCTTTCGGAGGAACACAGCCCTATACCTACCTTTGGCACAACAATCCCAATCCGGATTCAATACTGACCGGTTTGCCCGAAAACACCTATCACTTGAGGGTTTCAGACAGTCGATTCTGCGTGTTCGACACGAATTTCAGCATCATCTATCCGCAAAAATTGGTTATTCAAAACATCGAACACAACAAGGTTTTGTGCGATAAACAGTACTATCAACCCAATCCGCAACCCGACACTTTAAGCTATCAATGGACATCCGAATCCGGATTTTTCTCCGAAGAACGAACACCACAGCTCTATTCGGGGGTATATGTTGTTCGAGCGTTCAATCAACACGAATGTTCGGCGGTGGATACCATCACGATTACAGATGTTTTAGACACCGTTATGGCGCAATACTGGCACAGTTCGGATATCTACAAAGATGAACTCACAACTGTTGTTCATGTTTCAAGTCCCGCGCCCGACAGCACCTTGTGGATAATTCCCGAAAATGTGGAAATCGTTGAAATAGGGTATGAATACGCCGATCTGATTTTTAGAGATACGGGCTTGCATGTTATAGGGTTGATTACCTACAAAGGCATCTGTTCCGATTATGCCGAAACCGAATTTGTTGTTTACTCCGACACCGGAATGCAACAAGCGAAGAAGGCTTTAAGCGTGTTTGACTATGTGATGACCTCGCCAAACCCTACTGCCGATTTCTTCGACCTAACACTCAAAACCCGAACCGATGCCGATTTGCTGATTCGGATATTTAATGCCGACAATCACAAACCCATTCAAATCCTGAAAAGGAACGCAAAAGCGGGACAACTGTTCAAGGAAACCCTCTCGGTGCAAGGCTACGCCAAAGGCATTTATATCCTCACCGTGCAAAGCGAAACCGAAATCAAAGTATTAAAAATTGTTGTCATCTAACCCCAACAAAAAAAATGATATACCAATCAAACCATATAGCAAGGAGATATCATGTCGAGCGAAGCGCAAAGCGCGTAGTCGAGACACCCCCCGGCTATAAGCTTGTTCCGTTTATTTTATTCCTTTTTGTCTGCCTATGTGGTTTCGCCCAAAACGCCCCAATAAAAAGCACAACAACAATGTTTCCACCATACAGCATTCGTATGAGCGAAAACCTCGCTTCCGAAAGAGACAAGTTCGTGCTAACGCTCCTCTTCACGGATATGAACCAAACATCCGGAAGAGTCAAAATCTCCCTCCGTATGGAAGGGTTCTCTCACAGCCTACAAACCAAACGAAACAGCATTGCAACAACCTACGAACTCATTCCCGGAGTGCCATTGAGACTGACCAACCGAGACCTCGAAGAATACTTTTTAGAAAGAAATCTGGACTTCACAAACATCAACCGAAACCACTACCGAAACGCTATGACCGTTCCCGAAGACCGATACACAATATGGTTCGAGGTGTTTGAAGCCTTCAGCGGAGCAAGAGTTTCTCGCTCGGAAGTACCCGCCATTGTTCAAATCGTCGAACACGAGCCCCCCATCATCAATCAACCTCAGCAGGGCAACAAGGTCTATCTGGAGAACCTGCAAAGGGTCGTGTTCCAGTGGGCGCCAAGGCACTACGGAGCAGGAGTGATGACCGAATACAAGCTACAGATGGTAGAGATACCTCCCGGAGTGAATGCAAGCCCCGAACACGTGATGGCAAGCGTTTTGGTGCCGTTCTTTGAAACAACAACCAAAGCAACAAACTTCATCTACGACTACACCTGTCCCGACTTGAAACTCGGCTACACATACGCCTATCGCATACAGGCTTATCAAGTCGGTATGGATGCAGGCTTGTCGCTGTTCAAGAACAGGGGCTACACCCCAACGCAGTGGTTCGAGTTCTCGCAAAAGTGTCCGCCTGTGCGAAATGTTCAGATTGAGAAAGTCAACCAGTTCACGATAAAGGCGTCCTATATGGACAGTCCGCTCTATGAACAGGTGGTGTTCACACGCCGTTTAGACAGGGACGATGCGATATGGTATGATGTAAAAAGCAAGAATCAGAACCCGATAGTGGTAACGGAACTCTATCCCGAGCAAGGGTATCAATACAAGGTCAAGGCTGTTTGTGCTGTTGAGGAGAGCGACTACACGAGGGTGGACACCTTTGTTACTCTTCCCTCGCCCGTATCAACGTTTGAGTGCGGGGCAGAAACGGAACAGATGATTGTAACCAACATGAACCCCTTGAAAGAGTTGAAAGCAGGAGATATGGCACGAGTGGGTTACGACGGTTGGGAGTTCAGAATTAGCGAAGTAACCGCCTCCAAAGGAAATGGCGTGTTTGACGGTTATGGTTACGAGAAAAATCCTTTGGCGGGCAATGTATGGGGATTAATGCGGTTTGAAAATGTTCAATTCAATGAGTTGTATCAACCAATGTCGGATGAGGGCTTTTTTGTAACAGTTTACAACAGAAATGAGGGTGGCATTGCGGACTTGGGCGGAGATAAGAAAAAGGACGAAGACAAGGACGAAAAACTACCCGATGTCCCTCCAACAACGCCGAAAGACACTACACAAGTTGAAGTTGACATTGTTATCACAGACAACACAACAACCACTATCACAGACAAAGAGGG
>QMCD01007727.1_pt1 | contig 10457 bp, 8 predicted proteins | sample 1821841 | NCBI WGS metagenome assembly QMCD01 (sample SAMN01991225, study PRJNA193472) | Termite gut metagenome, whole genome shotgun sequencing project. | isolation source: worker | host: Macrotermes natalensis
ACATCTCTTAGATTAGCCATTTGCTTTTTTATTCCCTATTTGGGTCTGTCCAAGAAGTCGGTTACTTCTTGGACAGACCTCGTAATTTCGCTTAATTTCTAACGAAATTAAGCGAAATTACAGCCTTTATACCGGTGTCCGAAAAAGTCCCTAACTTTTCGGACACCTCCATATTTCCTTTATATCGAATTCTTAAGCTCAGAGACCTTGAAAGCTTCGATTGCTTCTTTTAACGCGCTTTCCTGTTCGTCGGAAAGCTCGCCCGATTCCGCAATACTTTTCATTAAATCGCTGTTTTGCGCGTTCAAGTATTCGATACAGTTTTTAATAAAAGCGGAAATATTTTCAACTTTTATGTCTAACAGAAAACCGTTTACCGCAACGCAAATAATCGCAACTTGTTCCTGCACATGATACAGCGAATATTGCGGCTGTTTTAAAACTTCCATCAGCCTCACGCCCTGCGCAAGTTTATCCTGAGTCGCCTTGTCAAGGTCGCTGCCGAATTGAGCGAACGCCGCCATTTCGCGGTACTGCGCAAGGTCAAGCCTCAAGCGCCCGGAAATTTTCCGCATTGCCTTTGTCTGCGCCGAACTGCCTACGCGGCTTACCGAAAGTCCCGCGTCTATTGCCGGGCGCAGCCCCGAATTAAACATTTCAGAATCCAAAAAAATCTGTCCGTCTGTAATAGAAATAACATTAGTCGGAATATAAGACGAAATATCGCCCGCTTGAGTTTCTACGATTGGGAGCGCGGTGATAGAACCGCCGCCGCCCGCGTCTGAAAGTTTCGCCGCGCGTTCCAAAAGGCGCGAGTGTAAATAAAACACATCGCCCGGAAACGCTTCTCGCCCGGGCGGACGGCGCAAAAGCAGACTGATTGTACGGTACGCAACAGCGTGTTTAGAAAGATCGTCGTAAACGACAAGCGCGTCTTTTCCCTGATGTAAAAAATGTTCCGCCATAGCAACGGCAGAATAAGGCGCAATATATTGAAGAGCCGCCGAATCCGCCGCGGAAGTCATTACCACAAACGTGTAATCCATCGCGCCGTGTTCTTCAAGTTTTTTAATTATCGCCGCTACAGAAGACGCTTTTTGCCCTATCGCGCAATACACGCAGATAACGTCTTTCCCTTTTTGGTTAATTATTGTATCAATGGCGATTGCGGTCTTGCCGGTCTGCCTGTCGCCGATAATAAGTTCGCGCTGTCCGCGCCCGATTGGAATCATCGAATCTATCGAAAGAATTCCTGTTTGAAGCGGAGTGTTTACGCTTCCCCGTTCGATAACAGGCGCGGCAGGCGCTTCCATCGGCATATACTCGTCCTCGGTTACAGGTCCTTTGCCGTCTATGGTTTCTCACCTAACGGATTCACAACGCGCCCGAAAAAACCCTTGCCCGAGGGAACAGAAACAACTCTGCCGGTTCCTCTGGCTTCTTCTCCGTCTCTTACAAGAGCTTCGCCTTCAAGAATAATGCAGCCAACTTCCTCTTCCTCAAGGTTTAGAACAATTCCCGAGGCTCCGGACGCGAACTCAATCAATTCGCCGTAAATCGCGTCTTTAAGTCCGTAAACAGTAGCGACAGAATCGCCTGTCTGCACGACAAACCCCGAGCTTCCGGACGCCGCTTTGCCTTTCCAGTTTTCAATCCGCTCTTTTAAAACAATAGTCAAATCATCATAGCTTGACATTGCTAACCTCCGATGCAAACAAATTTGTTTTTAAATTCTCCAACTGCCCTTTTAAACTTGCGTCAACATAAAATCCGTCTGTGCGTATCAGGCAGCCGCCGAGCAGTCCGGGATTTACTTTGGTTTTTATTTTAACGCCCGCCGCGCCCGTTTTTTCTTTTATCATTTGTATCAAATTTTTTTCAAAACCGCCGTCTACGGGAACCGCCGTTTCAAAAATAATATCTAATATGTTATTTTGTTCGTCTAACATTTTTTCTATTTTTTCTAAAAGCAAATCGATATGCGTAAAACATTGTTTTTCTATTAAAAGACAGATAAAACGGATTGCGTATTCCTGCGCGCCGGAAGGATTTTCGATACTTTCCCTGAGCAGCTCTTCGATTCTTTCGGCGTCGCTGTGTCCGTAAAAAATAATGTGCGCGGATTTTATAGGCGCGGAGAGAGCTTTTAAGCACACGAATGTATCCTGCACAGCCGTTCCCGCGCCGCTGTTTGCCGTCAAAAACGCCCTCGCCCAGCGATCTACATGAAACATTTACACATTTCCTTTTTTTGCCGCCGAACCTGACTGCAATTCTTCAAGCATCATATTTACATAACGGCGGTTGTCGTCGCTTGAAAATTCTCTTGCCGAAAGTTTGGCGGAAGCTGCGATCACCAAGGCGGCGGCTTCAACTTTAAACTTGGCAAACGCGGTTTTACACTCTATCTCAATTTGTTTACGCCCTGCGGCGATAATTTTTTCAGCTTCAAGCTTTCCGTCTTCTACAATACTCTCCGCGTAAGTCCGCGCTTTTTCACGGGCGGTTTTAATGATCTCCTGCGCTTCGGCTTCGGCGTTTTTTAATTTATTTTCGTATTCGCCGAGCATTTCATACGCTTTTGCCTTATCATTTTCAGCGTGTTCTATCGAGTCCCTAACACGCTTTGCCCGCTCCGCCATAAATTTAGTTACAGGCTTAAATAAAATCGCCCTCAAAATGAAAGTTAAAATTACAATATTGATAATAGTAATTATAAAAGTGACGGAAAAATCAAGCATAATTTACCTCTGATTTTTGTGCTGAAAGGCGGGGTCAGTACAAGAAGTCGGTTGCTTCTTGTGCAGGCCTCGCAATTTCGATAATTTCTAACGAAATTAAGCGAAATTACAGCCTTTATACCAGTGTCCGAAGAAGTTACTAACTTTTCGGACACCCCCTTCGGTTACAGTTTCGTGACCAAAAGAAGGGCTACAACCAACCCGTAAATTGCTGTCGCTTCCGCAAGCGCAATGCCGACTAAAAACAACGGAGCCATTTTACCTGCCGCTTCGGGCTGGCGCGAAATCGCCTGCATAAACCCCGCTGTCGCAACCCCTATACCTACACCGGCTCCAAGACCCGTAAACACCGCAAACGCCGCTCCAATAGCAATTAAATTCATAATTAACCTCTCTGCCGCTTAAGCGGCGATTTTTTATAATCGTTATTGTTACACAATAACGCAGGCTCTGCAACGCAGAAACCGTTTCTCCTTTTTACGTGTTTCAGGGTTTGCTGCCCCGCCTTACAGCGGTTAGAAAGCATTAAACCCCAAATACAAATACCTTGCAATAGGGTAAATTAGACTTCTTCGGAAACTCGGTTAGTTTCCGAAGAAGTCTTTTCATTTGCTCCCGTTTTGTTCCAAAACGCGCGAACTATCGTACCTACGGTACGCGTTCGATGCAAATGCAGTTTTACTTATGGAAGTTCTTCTGAAACTGAAGTTTCAGAAGAACTCTATTACATTATTCGCGGTGAACGTTTACTGCTTCAGAAATATATATACTTGATAAAAACACAAAAATACCGGATTGCAGCACTCCGTCAAAAAAGTCGAAATATAGCGAAAGAACCATCGGAACCGCTAGCGGCACAGCCTGTTCAATTAAGTGCATAAGCACATAGCCGCCCAAAATGTTCCCGAAAAGCCTCAGCGCGAGAGAAAACAGCCGCGTTCCATATTCCATAATATTGAAAGGCAGCATTATCGGAAGCGGAGCCAGAAGATTTTTAAACCACCCCTTAACGCCGCGAGCCGCAAAACCGAATACTATAAGCAGAAGAATTGAAACTGCCGCCAAAGACCCGGTTACATTTATATCCCTTGTCGGCGGACGAATCAAAAAAGGCGGTACAAAATCGCGCCCAAAAGCCGTTATCTCGATCGGCGAAAGTACAGGCATGAGACAGCAAAGAAGCAAAAACAAAAAAAGAGTACCGATGTAGTACCCCAAATATTTGGAAAACGCGCCGAATTGCTCTTTTGAGAAATTGTTTAAAAACTCAACAGCGGCTTCCAAAATAGCCTGAATGCCGGTAGGAACAGTTTTAAGTCTGCGGGTAAGAAGAATGGACGCAGCTATAAGAATGATCATTACAACCCACGAAATAACGACAGTTTCTGTGATAGGTATTTTTAAATTGAATAAAGTAATAGTAAATATAGTTTTTATTTCAAGAACTTCCATTTGGCCGACCTTTACTATAAGTTTATAACTATTGAAAATTTATTGCAATACGGCGGCTGAAAACGCCGATAAGTTATTATGTTTGAAATTGTAAATTCCGCCTCGGATAAAATCTTTGTCAATACGGCTTTTGCTCCCCCAAAATACAACCGTATGTGGGGCGCCGATTATATGTTCATGGACAGCAAAGCGTTCATGGGAAAATCAGGCGGCGAAGCTTATGAAAATATTATAGATATGTTCAGCAATTTGTGGAGCGCGTATCAATACCAGCTTCTGAATAATTTACGGCTGTAAATGAGTTAATTGCAAAACTCGATTAGTTTTACAATTAACTACGCAGTTTCTCGCCTTTGGACATTTGGTTCAAAGGTGAGAAACATACAGTTTTCAGCGGTTGTAGTTGAAAAACTGAAGTTTTTCAACTACCTCAAATAATCCGATAATCTCCTGTAACACTGATTTACAATATGCTTTTGCTCTATGGCAATATCTTCGCCCAGTTCGTCAATTAATGCCTCGAGACTGGAAAGGCTCTCGTTGACGCTTGTATGGAAGCCCCGTGAAGCGCGGAACCAATAATTTCCGTCTCCGTCCGTAAAAAGCCCCAAAAAGCCCAAATCGTTGAATTTTCGGTCAACTGAGTCTTTTTTCCATACGACAGGACGCGCTAAATCGTCTAAATGATCCAGCAGCAAAGCGAGATTCTCTTTTGAATTGAAATTTTCCTTGCGGGGATAAGTGCGGATGAACGCGCTTTCCGCGTCTAAAGTCGGCGCAAGAGCGAGAATAAGTTCGAGCTTTTCGCCCGCAAGTAAATTAAACCTGTTTTTTACTATTATTTTTCCTTTTAACCCTTTGTAAACCGAATCGCCGGCGAACCAGTTGCTTGTTTTTTCGCCGATACGAACAAGTTTTTCCCAAGGAAGCAAAACAGTTTTCTTTCCTTTGATAGTTTCGATTTCAAAAACTTCATCGCCGATTTTTATGTTGTTGGTAAAATCTCTCGCCTTTTTCGGCTTTTGCCCGCTCTTTCTTCCGTCTTCCTTTTTCCGCGCCTCTTTATGTGAATGTCCGCCGCCTGAACTTTCGATTCGCTGTTTACGCTCGGCAAATTCAGGATTGTTCTCCAGCCCCAACCTTTCAATTATTTCCCATGAAAGAGGAGAAACCGACATAGCGTAAGTCCGTGATGTCTTCACAATTTCTCCCGCCGCGATAAAATACGGATCGGAACGGAACATAACTGAACCCGGGTGAATAATAATTTTATCCGCCGTTAAACTGCGGTAAGAACTGTTACGCCCGTGTCCTTCCAAAACGCAGACAAATTGAATCATTCCGCGCGCGACACAGTATAAATAATCGGAAATATCTCCGCCGCTTTGCGAGCTTTCAAGCGGAACCGTTCTTTGATGAATGGGAATTTTCAGAGAAGACACAATTTCTTCAAGCTGAATTGTTACATTTACAATTTCCGCCATCGCCTTTTCATCAAGATAATTTTTTTCGCAAAATTTAGTTTTATTTGTCGAATCGTTGTACGCTCTAAACAGTTTTAAATATGAAACAAAATCGCCGTGATCATCGCGGAATCGATGATGAGCTTGGCGCGCGTCCGTTTCTTCGCCGGGCGGCAGTATATACGGACTTTGTGTTGATAAAAACGCCGCCGCGATAATTGTTTCGCGCAGCACATCGGGATAGCGCAAAATCGCTTCCACAATAATCCGCGACTGGCGCGGCGCAAGAGGAAATTCAGTCATCAATTTGCCTGTTTTTGATAAACTGCGATCTTTTTCCAGCGCGTCAAGCAGATTTAATGTTTCAATTCCGCCGATTAACCCTGATTTTTCAGGCGGCGCGATAAAATCAAACTCTTCAAAATTAGTAATTCCAAGATCCGCCATTCGTAAAATTACTTCCGATAAATCCGTGCGGAAAATTTCTTCAGTTGTATAAAGCGGGCGGCTCTCAAAATCTTTGCGAGAATAAAGACGATAGCACGTTCCTTCGCGCGTGCGTCCGGCGCGCCCTTTACGCTGATTTGCCGACGCTTTGGAAATCGGTCCTTCAATTAAACTTGAAGTAAACGTGCGCGGATTGTACCAATTAAGTTTCGCTAAACCGGAATCAATTACAGAAGTAATTCCATGTTTCGGCTATGTTCGTAGAAACAACAACTTTTATTTTACCTTTCGGAGTTTTTTCAAAAACTCTTTCCTGCTCTTCTTTGCCGAGCCTTCCGTATAACGGAATTATATGCAGATATTTTCCGACGGAACAAAAAGTAAGCCTATTTATGCAGTCTTTAATCATTTTTTCGCCGGAAAGAAATATTAATATGTCGCCTTCGCGTTTTTCACTTATTATACGTGTAGTAATTGTTTCTATTTTAAATAAAATTGCCTCTTCAATTGTCTGCGCCTGCTCTTTTTCGGTTTCAGGTTTTTGTTTTTTGTTTTGATAATTCCGTTCGCGTTTATCATCTAATTGATTCTTGCCGCCTATAACAGGCGGATCGTAAATTACGGTAACAGGAAATCTTTGCGCTTCTATTTTCACAACAGGGCATTGACCGTCCGGCAGATTACTTCCAAAATATTCGGCAAAAACTTGGCTGTTTATAGTTGCGGAGGAGATAATTACCTTAAATTCGGGTCGATTTTCCAAAACCCGCTTAAGAAGACCAAGAATAAAATCAATATTCAGGCTTCGTTCGTGCGCCTCATCAATGACAAGCAAACTGTATTTAGAAAGCCACGGATCGAGTTTCATCTCCTGCAAAAGAATTCCGTCTGTCATTATTTTTATTTTTGTTTCGTGGTTTGTGCAGTCTGCGAAACGCATTTTATATCCCACACAAGGGGACAGACAATTTTGTCTGTCCCCTTGTATTGGACAGTTTTGTCTGGCACTTGGTGAAGTCATCTGCCTTGCAATAAATTCACTTACGGAGACCGCCGCAATTCTGCGCGGCTGAGTTACTCCGATAATTCCGCCGTTATCAGTGTAGCCGGCTTCGTAAAGTATTACAGGAAGCTGAGTTGTTTTTCCCGAACCTGTAGGGCTTTCAACGACAATAACTTTGATTGTTTTCAAGCATTGATAAAATTTTTTCTTTATTACTATAGACAGGAAGTTCAAGATAGTTCATAATATTTATTATAACGATTTGAAAATAAAATCCAAGTTGTTATTAACTTAAGTAGTTTGGTTTTGCGGCAGACTTAGTTTACGCAGGATCAAAACAGCGGTGATTATAAGAAGCTGTAATAGTCTTGTTTTGAAACTTCAGTAAGCTGCCGAATTTTTGTTTTGCAGTCTTTTGTTCTGCGGACAAGTCGTTTTAACTTAAAGAAATTATTCTGAAATTCAGAATAATTCTAAATACTTTTTATTTGTTGGAGGAGCAATGGCTAAACAGAAAAATGTTTATTTCTTCGGCAAAGGAAAAGCCGAAGGCGACGCAAAAATGAAAGATGAGCTGGGAGGCAAAGGAGCTAATCTTGCGGAGATGACAAATCTTGGAATTCCGGTTCCGCCGGGTTTTACGATTTCTACTGATGTCTGCGCTGTTTATTACGAAAATAAAAATAAATACCCCGCAGGTATAAAAGAAGAAGTAGAAGCCGGTCTTAAAAAACTTGAAGCGGCAATGAAAAAGAAACTTGGCGATCCTGACGATCCGCTTTTGGTTTCTGTCCGTTCAGGCGCGGCTGTATCAATGCCGGGCATGATGGACACAATCCTTAATCTCGGAATGAGCGACAAAGCGTTAAAAGGACTTTCAGCAAAAACAGGAAACCCTCGTTTTGCTTTAGACGCTTACCGCCGTTTTATTCAAATGTACGGCGATGTTGTAATGGGCGTGGATCACGATCATTTTGAACACGCTCTTGCCGAACTTAAAAAAGAAAAAAACGTTGAACTTGATACAGATTTAAATACTGCCGACCTTGAAAAGCTTATAGAAGAATACAAAAAAATTGTTAAACAACATTCAGGAAAAGAATTTCCCCAAGACCCGATGGATCAGCTTTGGGGCGCGATAAACGCGGTGTTCGGTTCATGGATGAATGAAAGAGCGATAAAGTACCGCCAAATCCACAGTATTAAAAACCTTAAAGGAACAGCGGTAAATATTCAGTCGATGGTTTTCGGAAACTTCGGCGACGATTCGGGAACAGGCGTTTGTTTCAGCCGCGACCCGAGTACCGGCGTTAATGAATTTTACGGCGAGTATTTAATGAACGCGCAGGGCGAGGACGTTGTCGCGGGTATCAGAACGCCGGACAGAATCGCTACGTTGGAGAAAAAAGCTCCCGATATTTACAAAAAACTTGTCGGAATTAAAGACCGCCTTGAAGATCATTTTAAAGATATGCAGGATATGGAGTTTACCGTACAACAGGGCGAACTTTACATTTTGCAGACACGCAGCGGAAAACGCGCCGGAACAGCGGCTGTAAAATGCGCCGTAGATATGGTCAACGAAGGTTTAATCGATAAAAATACCGCGATTATGCGCGTATCGCCGAGCCATCTTGATCAGTTACTGCACCCGATGATCGATCCTAAAGCGCAGAAAAGTAAACCGCTCACCAAAGGGCTGAACGCTTCCCCGGGCGCGGCGACAGGCAGAATTGTGTTTAACGCTAAAGACGCGGAAAACTGGAACGCTAAAGGCGAAAAAGTTTTATTGGTGCGCAAAGATACAAGCCCCGAAGATATCGGCGGCATGGTTGTGTCGGAAGGCATTCTGACTTCAACAGGCGGCATGACAAGCCACGCGGCGGTTGTCGCTCGCGGAATGGGAACGCCGTGTATCGCGGGCGCGAAGGAAGTAATTCTCCAAGGCGGGAACGTAGACATTGGCGGAAAAACATTTAAAGAAGGCGATTGGATTACAATTGACGGTTCAACAGGCGAAGTATATGAAGGAAAAATTCCGCTGGTTGCGCCCGCAATATCCAAAGATATGAGTACCTTCCTTAAATGGTGCGATGAAGTACGCGGCAAAGCAGTCCGCGGAAAAATTAAAGGCTTTGAAGTCAGAACAAACGCCGATCAGCCGGAAGACGCAAAGCGCGCGTTTGAATTCGGCGCTCAAGGCGTCGGACTTTGCCGCACAGAGCACATGTTCTTCGATAAAGAAAAACTTATCCATTTCCGCGCGATGATTATCGCCGACACGGAAGAAGACAGAAAAGCTCAATTAAAGAAAATTCTTCCTTTACAGCAAAAAGATTTCTTTGGAATTTTCAAAGCGATGGAGGGACGCCCTGTAACAATAAGGCTTCTTGATCCGCCGCTTCATGAATTTGTTCCTCACACGCCTGAAGAAGTTGACGAACTTGCTGAACACCTTAAAATGGATCGCGCGGACTTGGAAACCAAAATCGGACAGCTTGTAGAAAGCAACCCGATGCTTGGACACCGCGGCTGCCGCTTGGCGATCACATATCCTGAAATCTACGATATGCAGGTTGAGGCAATCGCTCTTGCCGCTGTTGAATGCATAAAGCAGAATATTCCGGTAAACCCAGAAATCATGATCCCGATTGTTGTAACGGCAAGAGAGCTTAAGCTTCTCCGTCCTAACGCGGAAAAAATTCTTAATAAAGTTTTTGAGGAAGCGAAAGTAGAAGTTCCTGTAAAAATTGGTACAATGATTGAGGTCCCCCGCGCGGCAATTCGTTCCGCTCACATCGCAAAGTACGCGGATTTTTTCAGCTTCGGTACAAACGATCTTACGCAGATGACTTTTGCTTTCAGCCGTGATGATGTTGCGTCATTCTTGCCAATTTACATACAAAAAAATGTTTTAGATGTCGATCCTTTCAATTCCATCGACGAAGAGGGAGTTGGCGGATTGATGGAGCTCGCAATCGGCGAAGGCCGATCTGTAAAGCCGGATCTCAAAATCGGGATCTGCGGCGAACACGGCGGAGACCCTGCTACTATAGATTTCTGTTATAGAGCGGGACTCAGCTACGTATCTTGTTCACCGTTCCGTGTACCGTTAGCTCGTCTTGCAGGCGCTCAAGCGGTTATTAAAAATGACGGAAAGAACATATCGGGAGTGAAGTCTGTAAAGGCTGGTGAACCCGTCGCTGCCAAATCAAACGGCAGTAAAAAACCTTCAAAGGGGGACAAAAGAATGGCAGTAACATCTGCAAAGCCGGCAGCGAAAAAACCCGCTGCTGCAAAAAAACCTGCGGCTAAAACAACAGCCGCGAAAAAGCCCGGAAGACCTGCGGC
>QMCD01002401.1_pt1 | contig 10456 bp, 6 predicted proteins | sample 1821841 | NCBI WGS metagenome assembly QMCD01 (sample SAMN01991225, study PRJNA193472) | Termite gut metagenome, whole genome shotgun sequencing project. | isolation source: worker | host: Macrotermes natalensis
GGCGGTGTCGCCGCCGCGGAACGACGATGCGGACTGCGCCGGTCTGACCCGGTTTGCCGGACATGATCCCTCGCCGGAGTTGGCGGCGGAACTCGCGGAAACCTGGGAGCGTATTCTGCATCTGCCGGAAGCGGAGAAAATCGTGCTCCTGAAAAACGACGGTTATACGAACAGTGAAATCGCGGAAAAGATGAACTGTTCGACGCGAACCGTCCAACGGGCCATCGAAAAAATCAAAAAAGAATGGGAAAACTGGCAAGCCAAGGCGGAAGAAGAATGGCAAAAAGGGTGATTTTCCCAAAATATGTCGCATTTCGGCAAATTCCGACATAAATAACACGATAGTCGGGAGCCTCTGAAAATCCGCTTACGCGCCGCAGCCTGTGACGGCGGATGCATGAAATTACAGTACGGACGGTTCTTTCAAGCAAACCAAAAAGCAAGTTCCAGGGGCGTCCCATGTACCGAAGGCGGTTGGAATTTCCCAGGGCCGACTCTCGGGAAGCCTGTTTTCCAAAGGTAAACGCGGATCCAACGGCAGAACCCGACCGGCTTCGGTATAGGGAATTCGCCGACGAGCGTATGACGACATTCCGCATTATCATCCGGTTTTCCAAAAAAAAGGGTTGTCACGGGTATTTTGAAAAAAAACAAACATGGACACGGCATCCGACGGCGACGGCCGACACATTGCGGAGGAAATCGAGCGGCGGCGGGTTCTGTTCGAACAAACCTGGGGCCAACCGGCTGCGCCGAGCATCGAGCGGCTGCTCGACGAAGTTCCGAAAACGGAACGGCCCGACCTGTTGCGCGAACTCCTCTATGTCGAATTCGAATTCACGCAGCGCAAAACCGCCGAACTGTTACTCGAACAATATCTGTCGCGATTTTCAGAATACGAATCCGTCGTCCGTGAAGTCGCCGACGCCGTCGCTTCGTACACCGTGTTCAAGCGCAAGAGCATTGCCGGTTACACGCTGCTCGGCGAACTCGGGCGCGGCGGCATGGGCGTCGTCTACCGGGCCAAGAGCGATCTGCTCAACACGTTCGTCGCCTTCAAGATGGTCAACCGCCGGATGGTCGGCAACCCGGAGACGCTCCGCCGATTCACCCGGGAACTGGAAATGATCGGTCGGCTCCGGCATCCGAACATCGTTGAGGCGAAACACGCCGGTATCGCCCCGGACGGGTCCCCCTTCCTCGTCATGGAGCTTGTCGAAGGCATGACGCTCAGCCGGTGGAGCAAACACAACCCGCCGGGAGAAGCGGCCCAAAAAACGAAAACGGCACAAAACCGCTCGCAATCACGAAGCCGCTCGAAGTCGACAGCGGCGTCCGCCACGGGCGACGGTGTTGCCGTGCAGGACAAATCACCGTCCGAAAAACCGCCTGAATCCACGCGGGTCGTCAAAGCGTGCGCGATTATCCACGATGCCGCCCTGGGTTTGCAAGCCATTCATGAAGCGGGCCTGGTTCACCGGGATATCAAGCCGGGAAATATCATGCTGTTGCCCGACGGCCGAGTGAAAATCCTCGATCTGGGACTGGCGAAACTGCGCGAGCATTTCGCCGAGCGCTCGCTGGCATTCGAGCCCCAAACCCGGCAAGGACACTTCCTCGGGACGCCCGGCTTCATGGCCCCGGAGCAGGTACACTCCGCCGCCCACGTCGATATCCGCGCCGATATTTACAGCCTCGGCTGCACGTTTTTCTTCCTCCTCTTCGGCTGTGCTCCGGCGGAGAATCAGTTGAAAGACCTGCCGGTATCGCTTCCTCAAAAGTTGCGAAAAATCCTCGACCGAATGCTTGCTCCCGATCCCGCGTCGCGGTTCCAGGAACCCCGGGAAGTCGCCGGGGCGTTGGAGGCGTTTCTCGATTCACGAAAGCCCCGCTTCGGCCGGATCGCGATGGCCGCCGTGATTCCGGTCGCCGTCGGTATCGTTGCGATTTTCCTCGCTTCAACGTCTTCCTACAGGGGAGATTCGTGGCAGCCGTTGATTGCCGGCGGACGGGAAAGGATTGAAACGCAAACAATTCCGGCCGACGACGGTACCGACGACGGCGCCGCTGTTAATGCCGCTGGAAACAACATCGTCAAAACGCCGACGCTTGCCGACGTTCAGGCGGCCGTTGAATTACGTTATCGCGGCGACGACGAACAGGCGTCGGCGACATTACGAAAACTGGAAAACGATCTGCGGGCACGGCAAGCCGACATGCCGCCGGGCGATTCCGACGCATTCCTTGCCGACCTCCTCGCCGAAGTGTTGTCGGCTCAAGGCGATTGCCTTTTCTTTTCCGGTCTCGCTTCCGACGCGCTGCCGGACAAGACGGTCAAACGGATTACAGACTGGTACGAGGAAGCCCTGGATTCGTGCCGTAATCCTGTTTTGCGGACAAAACTGCTTTGCAAGTCGGCCGTCGTGAACGGCGCTGTTGCCAACGGCGATGCCGGCACGATTCCCGGCGACGGCGAGGATGTCGCGAAGGAGGCTGAAAAGGAGGCTTCGCTCTATCGCCGCTTCGCCGAAGCAGCGACGGCGACGGACGACCGACCGCTACGGATTTTCGCCGAGCAATTCGAATTAAGTACGGAAACCGAGTTGATGTCGCGCGAGGCGCTGGACTTGCGGCTTTTCGCCCTGGAACGCCTGATCCACCGGGATGTGAACGCCGACCGGGAAATGTTGGCGAAGGATTTACGGTTGCTCGACGGCATCCTGCTGGATCCGTATCCGGATGCCGATTCCTGTGTTTACCTGAACCGTTTCTTCGATCTGGCGGTCCGCGTTTGCGACCCGACCGATTATGGGCAACTGGTCCGCTATCTGTGCCGGTTGCGCCCCCAAGGGACGGTGGGAACACGGTCGTCGTTTCCGCCGGATTCGACGCTGGTCCTGCTCTATTTCAGTCCGTGGAGCGATGCGAACGGTTTTGCCGTTTACTACCCCGCCGAGCGGCAGGAATCGCAACGCTTCGAGTTGCCGTTCAATCGCCATGCCGTCAAAGAAGCGATCAGGAAAGGGGAATCGTTGGCGTTGGACGCCAGGTTGGCGACGTTGATCCGCCGCGATATCGGTTCCGGCACGCCGATCGTTCTTTCCTGGGACGACACAGCCTGCTGGCCGCTCCGCCGCGACGCCTTCGGCAACGAGGATTGGCCCTTCGACGAATCGGTCACCGTCGAGGAAATTTTGGGACAAATGAAATAAACCGAGAGGGGAAGCCTACAATGAAATCAACGGTCCGGGGACTTCTGTGGTTTGTCATACTTTCCGTATCACTTGCCCTTCATGCCGCGGAGCCGGCGGCCGAAGCCGCGGGAAAAAAGTTCGCCGTGCTGGTGGGCGTCGACGATTACGTGGAATTTCCGCGCCTCCAGTACACCAAAAACGACACGGAATCGCTGCGAGACCAACTCTACGAGATCGGCTTCGAAAAGCAAAACGTCGTCACGCTCACCTGCGGCGGGGCGGCCAAGGATTTGCCGACCAAGAACAACATCGAGGCCGTCATCGGCGGCGTGCTGAATCTGGCACGCGAGGGCGACATCGTGGTGATCGCCATGAGCGGCCACGGAATCGAAATGGGCGGCGAACCGAGTTTCTGCCCGATGGATGCGAGGGAAGATCATTTATCGACGACGACCGTGCCCATCAAGACCGTGTTCGAGGCGCTGGAACGCAGCAAAGCGACGTACAAATTGATGATTGTCGACGCATGCCGAAACAATCCTTTCCGTTCAAAAAATCTGGGACACGGCGCCTCGGTGCTGCAAACGATACAAAATCCGCCCCAGGGCGTGATGCTGCTGCAAAGCTGTGCGCGGGATGAAAAAAGTTACGAGGATGACGAACTACGGCAGGGCGTGTTCACGCATTTTTTGGTCGAGGGGCTTCAAGGCAAGGCGGCGGACAAGGACGGGAAGGTCACGTTTTTCGGGCTGTTCAAATACGCTTCGGAAGAGACGCAACGCCGGACGCTGAACCAGTTCCGCAAAATTCAGCGACCGTACTTTCAGGGAGAAGGCGCGGATTTCGTGCTCGCGACGATCGAAATGCGGAAACCGACGAGGTTGCCGTTGCCGCTACCCGCCCTGGCGCCGTCGATTCCCGCCGGCCGGCGTGTGGACGTCTCAACGGCGTCACAATTGCGTTACGCCGTCGAAAATGCCAAAAGCGGCGACGTGATCGTCCTCGCGCCGGGAACGTACGGTTTGAACGGAATCTTCGAGACCGGTCATGACAAAGGCGTCGTTACGCTTTACGGCGACCCGGTCGCTCCGGCAAACGTGAAAATCCGGATCAGCGGCCCACGCGGCACCATCCGGGGTGATAAAGGAACCCACCTCGTGTTGATCGGCCTGGATGTTGCCAACGAGTGGCGAGGCGTTTATCCGGCCAATGATTCAAAGGTGGACATCCGGTTTTGTAACATTCATGATTGCGGAGATCACGGTATTTGTGCCTCCAGTGACCCCGGCTCCTTCACCGGCGTTGTCGTGGAGAACTGCGTGATTACCGGCAACAGTTACGGCATCTTTGCCGAAGGGTCGCTTGATGTTCGAAATTGTTCGATCAAAAACAACAGGGGCCACGGTATCAGCGACTATACCCGTGGATGCGCGATGACTGTGACGCACTGTGACATCTCGCGAAACGAGCAGGATGGTATCTTAATGAGTAAGGCCGACTCCTTTGCGACAGTGACCGATTGTGTGATCCGGTATAATCGACGAGGAATTTGGGCGTACAACGGGGCGGGAGGCGATTTCCGCGACAACACCTTGTCCGGTAATCGTGAAGACAATTGGTCCGTCCGCGAGGCCAGCTCCTTCAACTTCAAGCGCGTCGGTAACACGCCAAACAACTGAAAGGGACACTCGCTTACGCTTCGTGCCTTGGTATACCTCGTGCTCTGGTAGCGTGTTCCGACATGCGTTTTTTTGTCACCCCCTGTCGTTTTTCAGCATAAGACCGATAGAATTCACTTGTTCCGCCTTTGAACACGGATTTTCCACCTCAACCTTGTAGGAGATTTGTCATGAAAAAGTCGTTTTGCACTCTTTGGTTCACCACGTTGTTCGCGCTGGCCTTCGGAGCCGGCTCCTTGTTCGCCCGGGACACCGCGTCTTCCCAAGATGCCCCGTCTTCCCAGGATGTCGAGGCCCGGCGTGCCGCCTTTGCGCAGGGTTTCGAGCAACTGATGAAAAACACCGAAGAGGGACTTGCCAAGCCCGTCGTGAAAGAAGACTTGTCCAAAGGCGGAAGAGGCGCATTCGTCGAAAAATTCGCCATCGCCCCGGTCACCGTCCCCACGACGACGACCACCACCACAGCCTGTAATCTCGGCGTCAAGGTCTGGTTCTCGCTGGAAGACGGCACCTGCTTCAATCCGATTAAACGCAAGATGCGCGTGAAGGAAAAATTCTACGTCCATATCCAGTCGGCCGTCCCGGTTTATGTATCGCTCTTCCAGAATTACCCGGAATCCAGGCCCGAATCGAAACAGGTCTATCCTGACGCGAAGTATCCCGACACGCTCAAAGTGATCCAGGCCGGTGTCGCAACGAAGTTGCCGGTCGCGTTCGAAATGGACGACGACACCCGCGACGAAATCATGGCCATGGTCGTCGCCCGCGCCGACGCGCCGGAGATTCGGTCGACGCTCGCCACGCAAGCGACCACGACCGTAACCACTACCGACGCCACGACCGTCGTTACGGCCCAGGCGACCGCCTCAACGGTCGGGACGATGAAGTCGATCAACGACGATCTTGTCGGCAAAGGAATGGACGATCCGGCGAAGTTCGCGATTGCCGCGCCCGCCGTCACGACGACGACCACGGCGACGACCGTTCCGAACGACGTCGCGTTCTACATGCTCGGTGCCGGATACGTCGGCCAGTGGCAGTTGACGCTTAAAAAATAAACGAAAAGGGATCGGGTTCGATCTATACTGGAAGCCATTGAAATTTCACGAAGCCGACTTTCGAGAAGCCTGTTTTCTCGGAGAGTAAACAGGCGGACCGAGCGGGCTGTGTTGACCCAAGACTCAACCGGCTTCGGTATAATGTGCTCAATTCACTTAAGCCGCGCGGCCTGGCCGCCGGCTTTCCTTGCGTTCGATTTTCAGTCTGAAGACCGATCGTTACGTTTTTTTGGGGAATTCAATATATTCGGGAGTTTGCCATGCTGAAGTACGTTTGCCCGTTTTTGGCGTTCCTTCTTTTTCTCCCAACGTTTCTTCGGGCTGTCGAACCGACGATTCACGTCGTCATCGCCGCCGACGGCCGGGCCGGTTTCGGAGCGAACCTGGTCGCAGACTACAAAAACATGGAACGCTTGTTCAAGGAACACGTTCCGCAATCCCGGCTCGACCTGATCCGGATGGAAGCGGACGAGATCACGCCGGACGCCATTCTCGAAACGGTGAAACGCGTCGAGGTGACCGACGGGGACACGTTGGTTTTCTATTATTCCGGCCATGCGGCCAACGACACGGCCAACGGTACGGCCAACGCCGTCGCCGGGAACGGCGGGCATTATTTCCAACTCAAGGATGAAAAAGGAAAGCCGGTCGAGTTGCAGCGTCGTACGCTCCTCGCGGCGCTCAAAGACAAAAAGGCCCGGCTGACCGTTCTCCTGACCGACTGCTGCAATATCGAGCAAAAATCGTCCGGCGAGAGCAAGGAATCGCCGCGCGCCGTCACGCCACCGGAAAAAATGTCTCCGGTTTTCGAGGCGTTGTTCGTCAAGGCGGAAGGAACGGTCGATATGACGTCGTCGAAGCGGGGCGAGGCGTCTTTCGTCGACGCCTCGGCCAAAAAACGCGGTTCCTGCTTCACTTGGCCGCTCGTCGCCCTGTTCGGGAAACATCGCGACAATGAGACGATCACTTGGCCGGAATTCGCGGCAGAACTGAAAACCGACGTTCAAAAAGCGTTTCTCGACAGTTGGCCCGACGGTTACAAATTCGACCCGCCGCTCAACGGCATTCACGTACAAAAAACGCAAACCATCGAAGTTTACGGTTCCCTGCCGGGCGAAGCGGAGTGGCGGACCGCCGTTGACCGGGCCGCTGTTCAGGCTGGGGTACGGGGACCGCGATTCGGCATCCGGGCAGTCGCCCATCACGGCGGTGTTCGCGTGACGGAAGTTGTGCCGAACGGACCGGGAGCGCGGGCCGGATTCGAGGTCGGCGACCTGATCGTCGAAATCAACGGTACGGCGATCCGCACCGAGCAGGAGTACGCGAAAGCGGTCGACGATTCGCCGAAAACCATGAAAGCGAAAGTCGTCAACATCAACGACGGCCGGACGCTCAACGTCACCTTCGAACTGGGATATTGAGATAATGAATCATTGATAATTGACACTGGATCATTTGGGAGATGAAAATGCGAGCATCGTTTTTCCGGATTTGTTTTGCGATCTTTGTTTTCTACACGACAACTTTTTGCGTCGCGGACCCGACATCACAGGATTCCGCGCCGAAAGCGCCGACAAAGTACGCCGTACTCGTCGGCGTCAACGATTACGCCCGGTTGGTGAAACTGCGATACGCCAAAAACGACATCGAAGCCCTGCGTGACGAGCTGTACAAAATCGGCTTTGAAAAAGAGAACGTTTACTGCCTGACCTGCGGCGGCGAAACGAAAAATCTGCCGACGAAAGAAAATATCGAAATCGTCGTCGAAAGCGTGTTCGGCATGGCCCGGGATGGCGATATCGTGGTGATCGCGATGAACGGTCACGGCATCGAAACGGACGGCCAGGCGCGGTTTTGCCCCCAGGATACGAAGGAGGGCAGCCTGCTGGCGACGACGATTCCCATCGGCGATATTTTCGCGGCCTTCGCACGCAGCAAGGCGACGTTCAAATTGATGCTGGTCGACGCCTGCCGGGAGAATCCGTTCGCGAGCCGCAGCGTGGCGGGCGCCTCAGCCTTGCAAACCCTGGCCGATCCGCCGAAGGGCATCATGCTGTTGCAGAGTTGTGCCAAGGGCGAGCTGAGTTACGAGGACCCGAACTTGAAGCGTGGCGTGTTCACGCACCATCTCGTCGAAGGCTTGCAGGGCAAAGCGGCGGACAAGGAAGGCAAAGTGACGCTCCTGGGGCTGGCGACGTACACCATCGAGAAAACGCAGCGGTGGACGCTGAACCAGTTCCGCGCCAAGCAGCGTCCGTATTTGAAAGGGGAAATTACCGATTTCACGCTCGCCGAGGATGCGATCGAGTGGCTGCGCGAGGCGGTGAAGGCGGATTATCGAGAGTACGTTGTTTGTGACCAGGGCAAAAAAAGAGCGTTTTTTGAAGAGAAGCACCGTACCCGCCTGCCCGTTTGGAAGGAAGCGGCCGAACGCGACATCCCGGAAGGGGAATTCTTGTACGCGACATGTTTTGAGTTGGGAATAGGCGTTTCCAAGGACTTTGCCGAGGCGGCCCGCTGGTATCGCAAAGCCGCCGAACAGGGACTTGCCCCTGCTCAAACCAGTTTGGGCTTTTGCTATTTCTTTGGACAAGGTGTTTCCGAGGATAGGGGCGAGGCGCTGCGCTGGTATCGCAAGGCCGCCGAACAGGGACATGCCCGCGCTCAATACAATTTGGGCGTTCGTGGGGAGAATTCGGAAAAATCGCATGACACAGAACCCACAAAACTGTCCGAAAGGAAATTTTTACTTCGCAGTAATAGAAAGACAGGAACAATCGACCTTGTTGAATTGTTGTTAGAAACCAACGGCGAAGCCAAACAAGACGGCAAAAATGGCCGGATAATAACGGAAAAAATGGATGTTACTGGCGGTTTCCGTTATGAAGAACGAATTACGGAATTTGCGAATGATCCCACCGGGACTTTAGCCTGCATTCGGAAATACAATCTGGCAAAAACCAAAACAAAAATTGGCAATAAAGTTACGATTGCCGGACTCGACGAGAATCGACGGATGATTACCTGCTCCGTAGACAGCAATAAAGTTTCATTTTTCTCATCGCATGGTTCACTCCAAGGCGAACACCTGCGACTCATCAATATGCCATGCAACACATTGATGCTGGACCGCCTGCTTCCAAACGTTGAGGTCAAAATAGCTGACACGTGGAAAATTGACGACAACGTGTTACAATCCCTTCTGCCCATCGATGCTGTGACGGAAAGTAATGTGGAAGCTGTCTTGATGACGGTTGATGACAACATGGCGATGATCGAAATCAACGGTGACGTTAATGGAATCCACCGTGAATCGACCTCGACCATGTCGATGAAAGCAAGATGTCAATTCGACCTTGTGGCAAAGCGTATCACTTGGATTGGAATCATGCTTGAAGAAAATCGGTCTGTCGGACTCGTTGAGCCCGGCATGGATGTAGTTACCAAGGTACAAGTCAAGATTCTACCTGTTATTGATCCTCCATCTTCAACAGATGATTTCCCGAACTCTGCGGATCACGAAGCAAACGGTACAATCGTGAAGATGAAATACGACGATTATAAAGGTCCGTGGCGGTTTTCGCCCGATCGGGATTGGCATGTCTTCCAGGACGATCCTCAGACAACGGTCTTGCGCAGACTGCACCACGGAGATATGGTCGCTCAATGCAACATTGCCGATAGGGGAATGGTCGATGTCCAGACAATGGAGACTCTCGATAAATTTGCGCAGATACTCCAGACCAATCTGGGCGACAATTCCGGCAAGATCGTTTCCACCGAGGAACGCACCAACAGCGCCGGATACAAGGTCTACACCGTCCTGATCGACGGGGTGGTAGAAGACATGCAGCTCCGTTGGATTTACCATCTTCTGACCGATTCCGAAGGCCGCCAGGTAATTGTCGTTTTCATTGTTGATACGAAAATGCTCGAACAATTCGACGATGCCGACGAAATCCTGCTCAACACATTCCGACTAGGGAAATAGTCCAATCCATATCAATACGTAAATAATACCGACAACCAATTTTTTACAAAAAACCATAGAGAACCGCTTGGAAATTGGTTGTCCACCAAAGTACACCTCCTAACTGACAATGAAACCATGAAAACGATTCTATTGCTATCGGCATTAACCTTGGGGACGTTTTTTTTCACTGAAGAACAGCCAAAGCGGCAAACGATTGAAACGGCGACCAAAATCGATTTCACGTTCGACCTGTTCCGAACACTGGCGGCGGCAAAACCCGACGACAATATCACCGTCTCGCCTTACGGCGCGGAGCGCCTTCTCGATTTCGTTCGCAGCGGTTCCGCCGGGGAAACGAAAACGCAGATCGACGCCGTGCTGGGTGACACCGTGCTGGGCGGTGCGGTTTCCGACGGTCCGGAGCCGGGAAGCGCGGAATGGACGGCATCTACAAGGTTTTGGCCAAGGAAATCGGCCAATATAATATCACGGTAAACGAAGTCGCGCCCGGCTGGACGGTTAGCGACAATTGCCGCAATCCCGACCCGCTGG
>QMCD01002402.1_pt1 | contig 10452 bp, 8 predicted proteins | sample 1821841 | NCBI WGS metagenome assembly QMCD01 (sample SAMN01991225, study PRJNA193472) | Termite gut metagenome, whole genome shotgun sequencing project. | isolation source: worker | host: Macrotermes natalensis
CCGTCGGCAAACTCGCCCGCCCGCATTCGCGCGAACAGATCGAGGTTTTCCTCCACCGAACGATCCCTCCAGGGGCTGTTCACTCCCGGCTCGGTGATCGTCCCGCGGGAAGCGCGGATCTGCTCCTGCGTCTGGTCGTCGACATAGGCCTTGCCCTTGCGTATCAACAGTGTGGCCCAATCGTACAGTTGCTCGAAATAGTCAGATGCATATCGCTCGAGGGCCCAGTCGAAACCCAGCCACTTGATGTCCTCCTTGATCGAATCTACATACTCCACATCCTCCTTAACAGGATTGGTGTCGTCGAAACGCAGATTGCATTTCCCGCCATAACGCTTTGCAAGGCCGAAATTGAGGCAAATACTCTTCGCATGGCCGATGTGCAGATAGCCATTAGGCTCGGGCGGAAAACGGGTCTGAATCTCGCCGCCACCCGCAGCTATATAATTCTCGATTATCTCCTCGATGAAGTTTAATGATCTCTCTTCCATTATCTACTCAATCGCGACTTTAAAAAAAGCCGCCATAAAATTTTTAGAGAAACTCCGTTTCTCAATTTTATTATTCGGTTTTGCTGCAGGCGAAGCCTGAATCTTATCTCCAAATGAAACGACTCTGAAGACTTGCTTTCAAGATCGTTTCATTTGGAAATAATGTTGCACTGCGTACAACCCGCAAAAGCCGTAAACTAAATTGCCCGTGCGGCGCGCACCATCTTTTCGGTTACTTTTGGGATGTGCCAAAAGCAACCGCTGTGTGTTATTGAACGATCGTCATTTCGCTGAGCAGGTGGCCGGCACCGGCAAACTTGTCGATCGTCCAAAGAACATAGCGGATGTCGACGTTGATGCATCGTTGCAGTTTCGGTTCGAAAACAATGTCGCCGCTCATGGCTTCCCAGTTGCCGTCGAAAGCGAGGCCTATCAACTCGCCGCGCGCATTTAACACCGGCGAACCGCTGTTTCCTCCTGTTATATCATTGTTTGTCAAAAAGTTAAGTCGTAATTCACCCGCTTGTCCGTAGCGGCCGTAATCGGAAGCGGCGTAAGCGGTTTTAATACGGTCTTCGACGGTGAATTCGAGGGGATTAGATGGGTCTTCCTTCTCGATAATCCCCTTCATGGTGGTGTAATATTTGTATGTAACGCCGTCGCGGGGATCGTAGGGAAGAACCTGCCCGTATGTAAGGCGCATGGAGAAGTTGGCATCGGGATAATATTTCGCCCCGGGATCCATCACCGTCAATCCCTTGATATAAACTCCGTGCCAGTCTGCACGTTCGCGCACCACGGGAGAGAGCTCCGTTGACATCTCCATAAGAAGGCTTCTCAACGCCGAGCTGGTCTGCGCGGCAGGATCATTCTCAAAGGCGGCCGCGTCGTAATTGTCGAGGGCGGCAGAGAGTTTGCTTTCGGAAGTGAAGATCGAAGTATCGTAGAGGTTATCGACAAACGCCTCGATGTTGTTATCGTAATTTTCTGCTATTCCGGCATAGAACGACGGCAGCGATTCGGCGGGAATATTCTCGCGCACGATGGTGAACATTCGTTCAGCGGCACGGCGGTCGGTAGGTTCGTTGTAGTTCTTGTAGAAATTTGCGACAGCTGCCATGACTTCGTCTTTATTGGCAACCTGTCCCTCTTCGACTCTCATTACCGTGGCCACCCTCTGAGCGAGCGGCATGATCTCAACTCCCGCCCAAAGCGCTTCCGAGAGGAATTGATAAACACCTTCTGTTTTCGAAGCAGCTTCCGTCAACGCCTTTATCTTCGGAAGCGCCTGCGCATACCGCCCCGATGGATCCGTAGCATCGGCCCAAGCCTGGAAGCGCGCTTCGAGAGCGGCCTTACGTTCAGGTATACTGTTGTCTATAAGCGCCTTGTTCATTCCTATCGAATTTTTCCAATAGTTCGACGACGAGGCGTATTTGGCGGCGTACTTCAGTCTCACCTCATCGTCGGCCAACATATCCTCCATAATGATAGCCTGCCTTTCGCCGCGAACATAGATCCGGTTTGCGTTCTCGACATCTATCAGGTGCTTCATCTCGTGGGTCGTCATATAACGGTCGGTACTGCCCGGAAAACCCATGATCATTGCAAAATCATTTTCCTTCACTCCTTTCAGCGATATTTTAAGGTGCGCAGGGGCCTGATATGGCCTGTTTTCGGGCGAATATTCGGCCGGCCTGTTGTCCGGTCCGGCATAGATGCGAAACATCGAGAAATCGTCCGTATGACGCGGCCACATCCAGTTGTCGGTATCTCCTCCGAACTTACCCATCGAACTCGGGGGAGCTCCGACAAATCTAACGTCGGTAAATCTCTCGGAAATGATGGCAAAATATTGGTTGCCTCCCATAAATTCGCGCACCTCCACAATATAGTCGGAATATTCTTCTCCTATCTCCTCAGAGACTTTGAATCCGTTGGCGTTTATGATCGCATCGCGCTCGCTTCCGAGGGGCATCGTCGCAGCCTCGCCCAACACACGGTCGGTTACTTCTTCCATCCGTCGTATAAAAGTTACCGAAAGTCCCGGGGCCGGAATCTCCTCTTCACGCGACATCGCCCAGAATCCGTTCTTCAGATAGTCGTTTTCGACACTGCTCAATGCCTGAATCTGACCATACCCGCAGTGGTGATTGGTAAGGAGCAACCCTTCGGCCGAAACGACCTCTCCCGTACATCCTCCTCCGAAGATCACTATCGCATCTTTCAGGGAACTGTTGTTCACACTGTAAATGTCTTCAGCCTTAAGTTTAAGCCCCTTTGCCTTCATATCTTTAATATTCAACTTATTAAGATACGGCAACAGCCACATTCCCTCGTCCGCTCTGGCCGGCAGCATAAACAACAGCGCGGCGCATGCAATCAATACTTTTTTCATCTAAATCTACTTTTTAGTTTGTTTTTTTTCCTCTCAATCGCGACTTTTAAAAAAGTCGCCCAAAAATTTTTAGAGAAACTATGTTTCTCGATTTTCACATTCGGTTTTGCGGTAGGCCAAGCCTGTGTCTTAAATTGAAAGATTCTGGCTCTGAAAATTTATTTTCAAGATCAGCATCTTTCAATTTAATGTTGCACCACGTGCAACCCGCAAAAGCCGTAAACCATAAATGCCAGTGTGGCGCGCACCATCTTTTCGGTTACTTTTGGGATGTGCCAAAAGCAACACTTATACTTAATAAACCACAAATGTAAGGAATTAACAATTAAGTTGGAGCATGGCACGGATCGATTTTTCGGCGGCGGCGCGCACCGGTTCCGGAACATTTACCTCCGGAGTTTCCGTTTCGAGAGCCTCAACGATCTTGGGAAGCGTAACGAGTTTCATATATGCGCAGTCGTTGCATCCGCAGGTCGAATCCACGGGTGGCGCCGGAACGAATGTTTTATCCGGATATTTTTTGTGCATCTCATGAAGTATGCCCGGCTCGGTAACGACGATGAAGGTGTCGGCAGGGCTTGTTCCGGCGAAATTCAGGATGGCAGAAGTGCTGCCGACGAAATCGGCCACAAGCAGGATCTGCTCCCTGCACTCGGGATGCGCCAGCACGGGAGCTCCCGGATATTGCTTTTTAAGTGCCATGATGCCCTCGAGCGAGAACTCCTCATGTACATGGCAGGCGCCGTTCCATAGTATCATATTCCCGCGTCCCGTCTGTTTTTGGAGATACGCACCAAGGTTCCGGTCGGGGGCGAAAATTATCTCGCGATCAGCAGGGATCGATTTTATAACGTCGAGGGCGTTGGTAGATGTGCAGCAAATGTCGGTCAGCGCCTTTATTTCCGCCGTTGTATTGACATACGACACGACGAGAGCGTCAGGGTGGGCGGCACGAAAGGAGGCGAATTCGGAGGCTGGACACGAGGCCGCAAGGGAACATCCCGCCTCAGGATCGGGGATGAGCACTTTTTTACCTGGTGAAAGGATCTTCGCGGTTTCGGCCATGAAATAGACGCCTGCAAACAGTATAATGTCTGCATCGGTCGCCGCGGCCTTTTCCGAAAGAGCGAGCGAATCGCCCACGAAATCGGCCGCCTCCTGAACTTCGGGGCGGGTATAATAGTGGGCGAGGATCACAGCGTTTTTCGACCTTTTCAATTCATCTATTCTTTTTACAGCATCCATTTATTTTTTATTTAGTTTTAATTAAGATTTAAATAATAATAACAATAAAGGGTGTCGAATGTGTTGATACTTTTTTGCTTTCTCCCACAAAAAAGAATTATTAAAACTTGCTTCGAAAGGTTGACATGGTTGCCGCGGTGTTACCGGTCGAATAATCTCTGTTTTTAACAATGTTTATTATCCGTTTCAACATTTCAACAGTGTGTTTTCATTAAACATTTTTTCCTCTCGTCTGTTAGCCCGCAGGCAACTTTTTTTGATAAAAACCGATGTCCGATAAAGTATTGAAACTTTCCGACAATCGTTCCACTGCTTTTCAACACCCGTTCGATAGTTTATCTACAATCTTTTGGGCGATCGCGGCATAACGGGCCGCAAGTTCGGGACGAATACCGGCGGGCGACACTCCGTCCAAGCCGCTCTCTCCGGCCGACAGCACTATCGGGATGTCTCCCAAAAACTCTACATCCGCCTCTGCGGCAAATCTGCGGGCTTCTCCGTCGCCGAAGATATAATAGCGATTCTGAGGCAGTTCGGAGGGTGTAAACCACGCCATGTTCTCTATCACGCCGAGGACTGGAACCTCCACACCTTCGGTGCGGAACATCTCCACTCCGCGCCTTACGTCTGCCACGGCGAGCCTGCCCGGAGTGGAAACAATTATGGCGCCGTCCAATTCCAATTCGTGCACGAGCGAAAGGTGTACATCGCCCGTTCCGGGGGGCATGTCGACGATCAGGAAGTCGAGTTCGCCCCATGCCGTTTGGCGAATTAGTTGACTTAACGCCTTGACAGCCATTGGCCCCCTCCATACGAGCGCGTCGGAGGGAGATATGAAGAAACCTATCGACATTATTTTAACACCGCCGCTTTCCGCCGGAACCATCTCCGCGTCCGCTCCTTCTCCCCGTGCTTCGGGCAGATAGCCGTCAACGCCGAACAGTACAGGCTGCGAGGGGCCGTAAATGTCGGCGTCCAGGATTCCGACGCGGAGACCTTCGGCAGCGAGAGCGGCGGCAAGGTGTGCGGCCACAGTGCTCTTACCCACCCCTCCTTTGCCGCTCGCCACGGCGACGATGCGCGCTACCCCCGCCAGGCGTTTCGACGGCTCGGGAGCAGGCGCCTTTTCAGGCGAGAGAATATCGACGGAGATTTTTGCCTCGGGAAACGCCTCCGACAAAACAGTTTCGGTGTGCCGGCGCAGCGAGGCGGCGAACGGGTCGCGGGCACGCCGAAATTTCAAAACGACGGCGATATCTCCGCCCGAAACGGAAACACTCTCCACGAAGCCCCTCTTCACAAGCCCGAGTCCCGTTTCGGGATGCACCACGCCGTCGAGAAGCTCTTTTATCTTGTCTTTCTCCATTGTCTTTAAAATCGTTAACAGCAACAAAATTACAAAAAATAAATACCTTTGCAGGATAGCTGTCCGTAAAAAGAGTAAAAATCAAATCTTAAAAATAGCGATAGACCATGAATTTTATCAAAACCTTTTTTGCTGCGCTCTTGGCCGTCGTGGTGGGCTTCGGCCTCGTTCTGATGCTTTGGACCATAATTGTCGTGGGAATGCTGGCGACCATGGGATCATCCGCCACCGCTGTGATACCCGGAGAGGGGGTGCTGAGGCTCAATCTGGGGACGATCACCGATTCCCCCTCCATCTCCCCGTTCGAGGGGTTCGACTTCGTCTCGATGAACGTCTCCCCGCGCACCTCCCTGCTTAAGACCATCCAGGCGATTCAGGCCGCGGCAGAGGACGATCGCATCAAGGGTATATATATGAACTTCGACGAAAACGTGAACGTTTCGCTCGCCTCGCTCGAAGAGATCCGCGCCGAACTCGTAAAATTCAAAGAGAGCGGCAAATTCATAGTCGCCTACCAGGAGGATTACTCCCAAATCGGCTACTGGTTTGCGTCGGTGGCCGACGAGCTTTACGCCAATCCCGCCGGAGGACTCCAATGGACGGGGCTTTCGTCCAGCGTGATGTTCTATAAAGGGCTTTTGGACAAGCTCGATATCGAACCGGTAGTAGTGCGCCACGGGGAGTTCAAAAGCGCCGTCGAACCATTTATTCTCGATAAAATGAGCCCCGAGAACCGTCTCCAGTACGAAAAGATGACGGGCTCGCTGTGGGAAATGATCCTCGAAGATGTGGCTGCCTCCCGCGGCATTCCCGCAAACGATCTTCAGGCATTTGCCGACCGACTTACGATCGACTCCCCTGCCGCGGCCGTTGAAAACGGAATGCTCGACGGGCTGCTCTACGAAGACGAGGTGATCGCCGAAATGGGGACGCTGATGGAAATAATGGGGGACGAACCGGAGATCGTCTCGTTCGGCGATTACGCCGCGCATGTTTCGAGTTCTAACCTGTCGTCGAAAAACAAGATAGCCGTGATCTACGCCGAAGGGACGATAGTCTCCGGTGCGGGTACGTATGAGGAGGTAGGAAGCGCCTCGATGGTCGAAAAGATCAAAAGGGTGCGCGAGGACGGTACCGTTAATGCGGTCGTGCTGCGCATAAACTCTCCCGGAGGCAGCGCTCTCGCCTCGGAGGTGATGTGGCGCGAACTCGAACTGCTGAAGGCCGAAAAACCGCTTATCGTCTCTATGGGCGCGCTGGCTGCTTCGGGAGGCTACTATATCGCCGCCCCCGCCGATGCGATCTATGCCGACCGCTCCACCCTCACCGGCTCGATCGGCGTGTTCGGCCTCTTCGCCAACGTAGGCGACGCCCTCAAAAGCAAATTGGGAGTTACGGTCGACGTGGTGAAGACGGGAAGGCACTCCGACATGCCTTCCATGTTCCGCACTCCGTCGGCTGCCGAAACGGCATATTTCCAGAAGATGGTGGAAGATACCTATTCGACCTTTGTGGGACACGTGGCCGACGGCCGCAACATGACCACCGAGGCGGTCGACGACATCGGCCAGGGCCGGGTCTGGGCCGGAGCCGACGCGCTTGAGATCGGCCTGATCGACGGTTATGGCGGCATTGTGGACGCTATTTCACTTGCCGCCGACAGGGTTGGCGTGGCCGGCGACTTCCGTATTTACGAGGTAACCGATGTGTTGTCGGGCTTCGACGCGCTTTTTAGCGGCCTTTCGGCCTCGGTACGCCGCTCGGTGTTGAAGGACGAATTGGGAAAAGCTTTCAACCATTATGAATATCTGCGCGGAATGATCGACATGCCGGGAGTACAGGCGCGCCTGCCTTATGTTATCGACATACGGTAAACTTTTGGTCGTCGTGATGCTGACAGCATGCGGTGCTCGTGCCGAAAAGGTTCGCGATTTTACTCTAATCGTGAGTGTGCTGCAACAGGGAGATATAGTGTTTCGACGCGGCACGGGTATGGTAAGCCACGCCGTACTGGCGGCTGACAGGGGAGGGGCATATTCCCACACCGGCATAGTCGTGGAAGAGGAAGGCGTACTAAAAATCGTGCACATAGTGCCGGGAGAGGCCGATCCGGACGGCGTGAAAGACCGCATTAAGGCTGAATCTCCGGAGATGTTTTTCGCCCCCGACCGCGCCGTCGAAGGAGCTGTTATGAGGATACAGTATGAACAGGGCATGGAAAATGGCGGCGAAGTAGCGGCGCGGGCGGCGCGCAGGGCGTTGATGCTTGTCTCTGCGGGGATCGCCTTCGATCACGACTACGATCTGGAGGACACGACCCGGATGTACTGCACGGAGTTTTTGCAATACGTTTTCGAAAGGGAAGGGTGCGACCTTACAGACGGCGCGCGAAGCCGCATCTCAGTACCGGGATTCACAGGCGACTATATTTTACCGACAGACATTCAACATAGCCGGCACGTAAAACCGATATACAGATTTTAACTCTTTAATAAATAAAAACCATGAAAAAACTTTTTTACTTCGTTCTCGCCATCGCTGCAATGGGCGTTATGGCTTCTTGCGGCGGAGGGGCCTCCTCTCCCGGCGCAGCGGCAAAAATGTACTTCGAGGCTATGGCAGCAGGCAACTATGACAAATTTATGGACGGTCTCTACATCGATCCCGAATCGACCCCGGAAGAACGGACAGAGATAGAGCAGCAGAAGACGATGCTTGTGGCCATGATCAAAGAAAAGGGCGAGGATCAGAATGCGGAGAAGGGAGGCATCAAGAAGATAGATGTCGTTTCAGAAGAGGTTGCCGAAGACGGCAAGAGCGCCACAGTAACGATGCTCGTTACCTACGGCAACGGAGAGACGGACGAGAACGAGGTACATATGCTCCACGACGGTTCTTCGTGGAAGTGGAGCATGGGCAAGTAACTATCCCCCCGTGACCGAGGTACAAAACAAAGGCTCCTTTTCGAGAGCCTTCTGTTTTTGTGTGCAGGTGGATTTTACAGCAGTCGTGGTTTCTGCACGATGCGGATCACGAGCGAGATCATGTAGATGACCATGCCGTAGAGGACTGTGATTAGTGCCACCCTGATGCCACCCCATAAAAGCCCCTGCGATACATCGCCCGCCGCCTGGATAGACTCTGCGGCGCCGAACATTCCGACAAGGGTACCCAAAATCCCCGTCATAAGAGCCATAAGCCCGATCTCCTTTACCCACCCGGGAGCTTTCCACGCGGCGAGCAGCAGGGCGATTAGTTCGAGGGTTATGACGCTCATCCATCCTGCCCCTCCTTCAAGAAATAATTTAAACATGGCTAATTCGATTTTATATTGGTAATAATCAGTTTAATTCCACGGCCACGATCACGGGGTTGCTATCCTCGCGGAGGGTTGAGGCGATCTCTTTGAGGCGCCGATCGGTGATGCGCCCGGCGTTGTCCACAATGTCGAAAGCCTGCATGTAACCCACAAGCCGGTTTCCCCGAATATATGCCGGCGAAAATTTCACACCATCCAGGAACAGGCCCTGTTCGTGTTCCGGCCCCAGGGTCGAGAAACCACCGGCCGCAAGGTCGCGCCGGTCGAAGACGAGCCGCCCGGGTTTCCGGCCCTCTTCCGCGCCGTTGTTGATAGAAAAGAGCAGCCATCGTTCGCCCTCCCACACATTGTCGACGAGAAAGTTGCGATCCGTCCACTCGGCATCGGGGCCGGTCGGCGCAAAGCGACCCATGTGTAACGCATAGACGGGCGTGATCGTCCCCGCGTTGTAATGATAGAGCGTGTCGCCCCTGCCCTGCTTCACCAGCAGCCGCTCGCCGTTGTCCGAACACACGGGCGGAAAGCTCTCTCCGCGCATGGTTACACTCGGCCCCACGTTGGGGCCGTAGATGCTGCCGACGGGCTTCAGATCGCGGTCGTACATGTCGATAAACGGGATCGTGTCCCGCGTGTAAACTTCTTCTTCCCAAGGCGGCAACACGGGAAGAGTGAGTAACCGGTTGCCATACCACATCATCCCCCAACTGACAAACCCGTTTACGCGGGCGAATTCGTTGCCCGCGGCGTCGAGCCCCACGACATCGGTCGTTCCGTCGACGTAGATATCACCCGTTTCGGGGTTGGGCGATATGCTCACAATGAAGCTTGTTTCGCCCGGCCCGCGGCCGATTCTCCCCACGGTGCCGACGAAACGGCCCTGCGCGTCGAATTGCTGCACCGGCGACATCTGCTCGGCATCGACTATATAGAACCCGTTATCGGCAGGCTGCAACCCATACCACATGGCGATCTCGCCTACCGGAACGCTCCCGTCGAGCGGAATAAATTCGATCTCCCGCGCGATCTCGCCGAGGTCGAAAATTTTCCGGTTGTCGATGGCCTTTTCGACGTCGATGGTCGTAAACTCTCCGCTCTCTCTCCCACCGCAACCGGCAAGGGTAAGCAAGAGAATAGAGGAAATGAAGTTGACAGAATTCTTCATGGTATTATTTGTTGAGGTTGACTATGACTATCACCGGGTTGCTCTCCTCGTCGAGTTCGGCGGCGAGGGCTTTCAGGTCGGGGTGGGTAAGTTTGCCGGTGTTATCGGCGATGTCGAACGCCTGAATGACTCCGACCAACCGGTTGTCGCGAATGTACATGGGTGTGAAAGAGAGACCGTCGAGAAAAAGACCGGGTAGGTTGTCGGGCCCGCCGACAGCCGCAAAACCGCTCCGGAATGAGACGCCGGTGTCGATCACAACCGTTCGCATACTTTCTTTTCCACCCACGAGCCCGTTCTGGAGCGTGACTACGACCCACCGTTCACCCTCGTAGATGTTGATGACGCGGTAAAACTCCTCCCAGCGCGCCATCATGGCGAAGTCGAACATCTCTTGCGGGAAAGAGTAACGGCCCATTCCCATTGTGAATGCAGGCTCGAGCTTGCCCCCGCTTTTATAATGAAACACCG
>QMCD01004688.1_pt1 | contig 10450 bp, 6 predicted proteins | sample 1821841 | NCBI WGS metagenome assembly QMCD01 (sample SAMN01991225, study PRJNA193472) | Termite gut metagenome, whole genome shotgun sequencing project. | isolation source: worker | host: Macrotermes natalensis
ATTTACTCGAAAATCATAATGTTTGTGAGATAATGTGGAGAAATACGGTAGAGCCAGCGACCCCAGGTCGAGGATCAGAATTTTCTCCATATGGTATCTTAACTGTTAGTAATTCTATGATCAGTAGGCCGCGAAGCGGCCGTATGGTTTCGCGCCGCCAAGTGGCAAGCAAAAACGAGTCCCGCGAGTTTGTAGCGCGCCACGCGGGGGTGGCGGCGCGCTACGTTGGCCATTGCTCATATGGCCACCACACATTGCAACTCGCATCGCTCGGCAGCTCACTGCCTCAAGGTAGCTTTGATAGGCTACCTTTCCTTCGAAGTAGCTCACTGTCTTACCGTAGCTCCGCAGGCGTTCGCCTGTTTTTGACGGGCTACCTTTCCTCCGAAGTAGCTCACTGTCTTACCGTAGCTCCGCAATCCTTATTCAGCCTGTCGGCTATCGCCTGCATGATGCGGTCGATCTCCTTGTCGGCAAGGGTACGCGTTTTATCCTCCAACGTAAAACTCAACGCGTAGGATTTCTTGCCCTCCGGCAATTTGTCACCCTCGTAAACATCGAACAATTTCACCTCGCGCAGCAACTTTTTCTCGGCCCTCAACGCCGCCTCGCGCAACGACGCGAATGTCACCGACCTATCAACCAGCAACGCCAGATCGCGCCGCACCTCGGGATAGCGAGACAACTCCTCGACCTTCACCTCGCGTTTGGCCGTTGCACGGAGCAGCACCCCGAAGTCCATCTCCAGATAGTTCACAGGCTGCTTAATGTCGAATTTAGCCAACTGTTCGGGCGCAACGACACCCATGCGCATAAACAACTTGCCACCCAACTGCATGGCCAATCCGCCCGCGAAAATGCCGTCGGTAAGCTCTTCCGTCTTCAGCGTATAGATATCCACTCCGAAACGGTGCAGGAGTTTCTCGGTTATCCCGCGCAGGTAGAAGTAGTCGGCCGGGCCGGCGGCCGCATTCCACGACGCCGCACGCGCCACACCCGTCGTAACGAGCATCAAGTGCGACTGTTCTTTATAAGGGGCGAGTATATCGTCGGTAGCGGCAGCATCGTAGCCGTACACATTCCCGAACTCGTAGAGCTTCAGGTCGGGGTTGCGGTGGTTGATATTTAGTCGCACAGCCTCCAAAGCGCCGAAGAAAAGTGTCTGGCGCATCACGCCGAGATCGGAACTCAACGGGTTAAGTATCTTCACACACTTATCGGCGGGGTTAGGCGCCCAAACTTCATAATAAAATGTGAGTTGCTCATAGCCTCATTAAAATCGTTATCTGTCAGGAAATCCGACACCGAGTTTATCGCCGCACGCACATCGGGCCGCGGCGCCCAGGCAACCGTCGAACGCAGGCTTGTCGGGATTTCGACATTATTATATCCGTAAACCCGCAGGATCTCCTCCGTCAGGTCGGCTTCGCGCTGAACGTCGACACGGAACGGCGGCACAAAAACGCGCAATCCTTCGGTATCTTCGCCTGCAATACGCATTTCTAACGCCTCGAGTATACGTCGCACCGTTTCAGGTGACAGATCTTTACCTATCAGCGAGTTAAGACGCTTGAACGATAACTCTACATAAAAATCCTCAATCTTCTCGGGATATATATCCGAGATATGCGACGTCTCACCGCCCGCCGTCTCGACGATAAGCATCGCAGCACGTCGCAATGCCCACAGTGTAATATTGGGGTCTGCACCGCGTTCATAACGGAACGACGCATCTGTACTCAACCCGTGCCTACGCGCCGTGCGGCGAATACGGGTTGGGCTGAAATATGCGCTCTCCAAAAATACAGTTGTCGTACTATCAGTAACACCCGAATCCAAACCGCCGTAAACCCCTGCGATACACATCGGCTTTTCGGCGTCGCAGATCATCAGGTCATCGACAGCCAACGTGCGCTCCACACCGTCGAGAGTGGTAAATTTAGTCCCCTCGGCGCATGTACGCACCACTACGCCGCCTTTAATCTTATCGGCATCGAAAGCGTGCAACGGCTGCCCTACCTCATGCAGGATATAGTTCGTTACGTCGACGATGTTGTTATGCGGCGTCAGCCCTATCGCCCGCAACCGCTTTTGCAGCCATTCGGGCGACGGTGCAACACGTACTCCGCTTATCGTAACCCCGCTATACCGCGGCGCACCTTCCGGATCCTGCACTTCGATTTTCGTTGTACGGCTGCCTACAGGCTCGAATTTCTCCACGTTCGGCAAATGCAATTTAACCTCTCTGTCATGCACTTTCGCCCACGCAGCAAGGTCGCGCGCCACACCCCAATGCGACGCCGCATCCACCCTATTCGGCGTAAGCCCTATCTCGATGATATGATCTTCTTCAAGCCCCAAAACCTCTTTCGCGGGAGTCCCAGGAACAGATTCGCCATCCAACACCATAATGCCGTCATGACTCGTACCCAGTCCCAACTCGTCCTCGGCACAGATCATACCCAGCGACTCCACACCGCGGATCTTACTCCTCTTAATCTTAAAATCCTCACCCAACTGCGTGCCCACCGTCGCCACCAACACCTTCTGCCCTGCCGCGACATTGGGTGCGCCGCACACTATCTGTAAAGGTTCGCCTGCTCCGACATCCACCGTCGTAATGCTCAGCCTGTCGGCGTCGGGATGCCTGCCGCACGTCAGAACATGGCCCACGACAACACCCGTCAAGCCTCCTGCCACCGCCTCGCGCCGCTCGAACCCGTCGACCTCCAAACCCAGGTCGGTCAACACAACGGCGATCTCCTCGGGAGACATGCCGCAATCCAGATAGTCGCGAAGCCAATTAAGTGAAATTGTCATGGGATTACATAATTTTTAAGAGTACAAAGATACGAATTTAATGGAAAACTGAAAATGGAAAATTGAAAATGAGGGGTCACCGTAGGGGGCCCGATGGCTTACAATATCCAAAACTCTCCGAATTATAGGCAAGAGATTTCAATGATCGTCCGGCGCAGGTCGGCAATGTCATCTCGAAGCGTATAGCGAGAGATCTCTCGCTATACGCTTCGAGATGACATCTAAAACTCGGTCGGTGCCATTGCGAGGATCATAGCGACAAACAGAGAGTGTAAAATGACATTATGATCACCGTTCTTTTTTGAGAACTATCGCCGTCCGGCAAACGTTGTATATCTTTATTTTACCGTCTTGCGAGAAGTGGCGCGTGTCCGATGTGTGCCGCCCCTTGCCGCCGAAGCGCTCCTCGTCGGTTGAGAGTATCGGCCTGTAAACGCCCTCGGAGGGAACATTGACTTCATAGTCCGGTATGCTGCGCGAGGGATGCCAGCAAAATACGAAGACGTCGTCGCCGTGCGCGAAAGCCATCGTTTGGTTCTCGGTGTCCATCTGCAAACGCCACGCGTAGCCGTCATTCAAAATCCCCTCATCACGTACCAAAGCGAGCATAGTCTTATCGAACGCTTCGAGGAACGAGTATCGCAACAACTCATTGTCGGCGAGGCTCCATTGTCGGCGCGCGTGGGAATAACTCCAATCGTTGCCCTCACGTGGAAAATCTATCCACTCAGGGTGGCCAAACTCGTTTCCCATGAAGTTCAGATAACCCTGTCCGCCGAGCGATAGTGTGACCAAACGTATCATCTTATGCAATGCCAGACCGCGCTCGATGACGATATTTTCGTGCCCACGTGTCATGTCGCGGTACATCTCCTTGTCCATCAGTCGGAATGCGATGGTCTTGTCGCCTACCAGCGCCTGATCGTGCGATTCGGCATAGGCGATAGTGCCGACATAGGGCAGGCGGTCGGTGAGAATGTTCCATATATCCCAGATGTTCCACTGCTCGTCGGGCACCTCCTTGAGCATCTTTATCCAGAAATCGGGCACCGCCATAGCAAGCCGGTAGTCGAAGCCGATACCCCCGTCCTCGACGGGCGAACACATCGTCGGCATGCCGCTCACATCCTCGGCTATCGTAACCGCCTCGGGGCGAAAACGATGAACGAGTGTATTCGCCAACGCGAGGTAGCTCAGCCCGTCGCGGTTCACATCGTCGTTGAAATATTTCTCGCGCGCGTCGAATTCGGTATAGCCGTGATGATGGAAAATCATAGAGGTTACGCCGTCGAAGCGGAAGCCGTCGAAACGGAACTCATCCAACCAATATTTGACGTTCGACAGCAGAAAATGCAGCACCTGATCTTTGCCGTAGTCGAAGATTTTGGAATCCCAGTGTGGGTGGTTCCCTGCATCGCCCGCCGGTGAGTATAGATGATCGGTGCCGTCGAGCCGGTTAAGTCCCTCATGGGTGTTTTTCACATAGTGAGAGTGTACGAGGTCCATGATCACTCGCAAGCCCATCGAGTGCGCTTTATCGACCAGATATCTCAAATCCTCTGGCGTGCCGAAACGCGACGAGGGAGCGAAGAAATTAGATACATGGTAGCCGAAACTGCCGTAATAAGGGTGCTCGGCAACCCCCATAAGCTGTACGGCGTTGTAGCCGAGGTGCACTATGCGCGGCAAAATATCGTCGGCAAACTCGCGCCACGTCCCCACCCTCTCCTCTTCGGTGGCCATTCCAGGGTGAGCCTCATAAATCAATAATGGCGCGTGCACGCGTGGGGCGATTATTTTATCAAATCCGCCATGTGCAGGCAAATGTAAGCCATCAGTATTCTTACCTCCTTCTTCGAAATGATCATCATCGGGGCGTTGCGTAAAAGAATCGCCCTGTGCGGGCACGCACCAGAATTGGCCGCTGAAGTCTTTGGTTACGGGGTTTTGGACAGCTCTGCGAATATACGAAGGTATGCGCTCGTGATGGCCGTCGATGAGCATTTTCACCCTATCGCCATGCTTGAGAGACGCGGGCATACGGCATGACCATACGCCGTTCTCGCCGCGCGTAAGTTCGATCCCCGGACGCGCCCAGTCGTTGAAATCGCCGATGAGATGCACCGTATGCGCACCCGGCAGCCATTCGCGAAATACAAATCCGTCGCCTTCGGGTTGGAAACCGAAAAATTTGTATCCGTTGGCAAAATCGACCAACGGCTCGAAAGCCGCCAGCTTTTCGCGGTAACGGTCATAACGGTACAACAACTCGCCCAGATCGGGGGCCAGCCATTCGTCGCGTTCGACAACAGGAAGAGTCTTCATCTTACAAATTTAATCATTCATAACTCATAATTCATAATTCATAACTAAATTTGTGAAATGTTTCTGAAAAAAATAGTTGCACAACCTGCATTCGGCGAACTGAAAACAGCGTGGAAAACGTGCCATACAGTTCAGGTCGATGCTCTGACAGGGTCGGCATACTCGCTGACGGCGGCCGAAATTGTACGCGCCGAAGGAGGTGTGCATATTTTCGTAGCCGACGACAAGGATGCGGCAGCCTATCTGTGCAACGATTTCTATCAGGTTCTCGATCCCGAACGGGTAATGTTCCTGCCCACAGGTTATAAGCGGTCGATACAATACGGACAGGAGGATGCCTCGGGTATAGTACAGCGCACCGCTACTCTCACAGCCCTGAAGAATTACACAGAGGGATACCTTATTATATGCACCTACCCCGAAGCATTGGTCGAGAAGGTCGTAGAGATGGAGGAACTGCGCCACAGTACGCTCACGGTGGCGGCAGGTGAGAAAGTGAGCCTGAGTTTCGTCGAAGGAGCGTTGCAGGAATATGGTTTCGAGCGGGTCGATTTTGTCCACGAACCCGGACAATACGCCATGCGCGGAGGGATCATCGACGTTTTTTCATATTCCGAGAACCGCCCGTTCCGCCTCGATTTTTTCGGCGACGAAGTGGAATCGGTGCGCACGTTTGAGGTCGGTTCGCAGTTATCGGTGGAACGTTTGGAGCGGGCCGAGATCGTACCCAACCTGAAAACTGCCGAACGGCGAGTTTCGTTGGTCGCATTCGCCGGCACAGGGGCGACATATTGGATAAACGACCTGGACTATACACTGAAGCGCCTTACGGCCATACGCACTCAAATATTCAAGGAGGATCCGGAGCATGCGGAACGCACGGTTATCGGCAGCCGCTCGTTTTTGAGCGAGACCGCGGATTGCCGTTTCGTACTGCGGCGCGCGCCCGGCAAGGAGCGACAACCAGACTGCACGGTGAGTTTCGACACCGCACCGCAACCGTCGTTCAACAAACAATTCGATCTGTTGGCCGCCGACATCGATGCAAATACGGGACGCGGGTATATCACTTATATATTATCCGAAAACAAGGCGCAGATCGAGCGCCTGCGCAATATCTTCAACTCCATCGGTTTTGGTTCGGTGCAGTTCACACCGGTGCAGATGACACTCCATGAGGGTTTCGTAAGCGCCGCTATGCACGCTGCAGTTTATACCGACCACCAAATATTCGACCGCTACCACCGCTACCGCCTCGACAAGGAGTTGGACCGCAGCGAGGCTCTGACCATCGCCGAACTTAACTCGCTCAAAGTGGGTGATTATGTGGTACATATCGACCATGGAGTGGGGCGTTTCGGCGGTTTGGTAAAATCGGTCGAAAACGGGCGCACGCAGGAATCGATAAAGTTGGTCTACCGCGACAACGACGTCCTCTTGGTCAACGTTCATGCCCTGCACCGCATAAGCAAGTATAAAGACGCCGACTCCGAACCGCCTAAGATATACAAGTTGGGCAGCGGCGCATGGCAGCGCATGAAGGCTGCCACGAAAAAGGCTGTCAAGGACATCGCGCGCGAACTTATCGCCCTTTATGCGCGCCGCAAGGCCGCACCCGGATTCGCTTTCTCGCCGGATACCTATATGCAGCACGAGCTGGAGGCATCGTTCATATATGAGGACACGCCCGATCAACAGAAAGCTACCGAAGCCGTCAAGGCAGATATGGAAAGCCCCCACCCTATGGACAGGCTGGTGTGCGGCGACGTGGGTTTCGGCAAGACCGAGGTAGCGATGCGCGCGGCATTCAAGGCTGTGAGCGACGGCAAGCAGGTGGCGGTATTGGTACCGACCACGATACTCTCGCTGCAACACTACCGCACGTTCAACGAGCGGCTCAAAGATTTCCCCGTGCGTATAGAGCACCTGAGCCGTGCACGCTCGGCTTCCGAAGTGCGCGAAACTCTCAAGGAACTTGCCGAGGGTAGAATCGACATACTTATCGGCACCCACAAAATGCTCGGCAAGGAGGTAAAGTTCAAGGACCTGGGATTGCTGATAATCGACGAAGAGCAGAAATTCGGTGTGGCGGCAAAAGAGAAATTGCGCGCAATGAGTGTGGGTGTCGACACATTGACACTCACTGCAACACCCATACCGCGCACCCTCCAATTCTCGCTAATGGGATCACGAGATATGAGTGTTATCACCACCCCGCCGCCGAACCGCTATCCCGTACAGACCGAATCACACCTTTTCGACGAGGAGATAATCAAAGAAGCTCTCGAATTCGAACTTGCGCGCCACGGGCAGGCCTATTTTGTTCACAACCGTGTGGAAGACATCGGGCGTATTGCTGAAATCGTCACAAAAGCGGTACCCGGAGTACGTGTAGTGGTTGCCCACGGGCAGATGGAACCCAAGGAGATGGAGCGCCGCGTGATGGATTTTATATACGGCGAGTACGACGTGCTGGTCGCCACTTCCATAATAGAGAACGGTATCGACATCGCCAACGCGAATACCATTATAATTAACAACGCCCAGAATTTCGGTTTGAGCGACCTGCATCAGTTACGTGGGCGCGTAGGGCGGTCGAACCGCAAGGCATTCTGCTACCTTCTCACGCCACCGGAAGAGATGCTTAACGGCGACGCACGGCGGCGATTACGGGCCATAGAGGAGTTCTCAGACCTCGGCGCAGGGTTCAACATCGCCATGCAGGACCTCGACATTCGCGGCGCAGGCAACCTGCTTGGAGCAGAACAAAGTGGCTTTATCGCCGACATCGGTTTCGAGACCTACCAAAAAATACTCGACGAGGCTATGGACGAACTGCGCCATGAAGGTGTTATCGAAGCTCCCGCGGATGCGTCCGATTTTGATCTTATCGGAAATTCCGGTGAGCCGTACGTTATTTCCGACGCTTATATCGACATCGACACCGAGGCAATGCTGCCCGACGACTATGTGGGGAGCGCAATGGAGAAGATCCGGCTCTACCGCGAACTCGACAATACCACCGACGAGAAACAGTTGCAGCAGTTCGAGGCACACCTGCTCGACCGCTTTGGTCCTCCACCGCCACCAGTGGTGGAATTGTTGAACGTCATCCGCCTGCGCCGCGAGATGATGCGGCTCGGGTTCGAGAAAGCCAAGGTAAAAAACGGGCTTCTGATACTGCGCTTTGTAGGCGACCAGAATTCACCATATTACAAGAGCAGTCTTTTTATGCGCATACTGAAATACGTAAGTGCACATCCCGACCGTTTTGTTCTAAAGCAGCGCGACGGTGGACTGGGTATAACCGCTCGCCAAATTCCTGACACCCGTACGGCAGTGGAGACCCTTAAAGGAATTGATAATGGATAATTATTTTATCGTCAGAGTGAAGCAACTGTCATCTCGAAGCGTGGAGCGAGATATCTCGAACTCGACAAGATCCTGCGACAAATTCATGATAACAATAAAAAAAGAGATATCTCGCTCCACGCTTCGAGATGACAAAATAGCTGAACTTATAATTATCCATTAGTAAAGTGAATCTGATTATCGACATAGGCAACACGCTGGTTAAGGCGGCTGTTTTCGATGGGGGTAGGCTCGTCGAAACGGGTGATGTCGCGGCACTCGCAGCGAAATACCGTATCGAGCGTACTATCGTTGCATCGGTGCGAGGAGATGCAGACGCGGTTGCAAAAGGACTGCCCGGACGTGTTATGGTGTTCGGCCCCAACACCCCCGTTCCGCTGAAAAATCTGTACCGAACTCCTGCGACATTGGGCGCCGACAGGCTCGCCGCGGCAGTGGGTGCGTATACCATATTTCCATGCGAAGACGTTCTTATTATGGATTTCGGCACGGCGATAACCATCGACCTCGTTACGCATGAGGGCGAGTTCGCGGGAGGTAATATTTCGCCCGGACTGGGGATGCGACTGCGGGCATTGCACGAATATACAGCCTCGTTGCCGCTCGTAGTGCCTCCCGAGGGTACTGTCTCGCTTACAGGTACGACAACCGAAGAGGCAATAAGCGCAGGTGCGGTTAACGGGATACTACATGAAATAGAGGGTTATGCACGCCGGATGACCGGTGCGAAAATTATTTTTACGGGCGGCGACGCAAAATTCTTTGCCGAACGAACAAAAAGCACTATTTTTGTCGAATGCGATTTGGTATTGTGTGGGTTAAATAGAATTTTGGAGTATAATGAATAGAATATTTCTGACGCTGATTATGGCCGTTTCCGCCATGGCGGTGCATGCACAGAGCAGTGTTAACACCTACTCACCCTATACGTTCTACGGTCTGGGCGACCTGCGGATGCAGGGGACGGCTGCACAAAGCGGTATGGGCGGAGTTAGCGTGGCAAACCGCGGAGTCGTCGATTACGTAAATCCTGCGTCTTTGTCAGTGTTGCCGCGAAACTCGTTCCATTTCAATTTCGGTATCGAGGGCGGCTTTTTCTACCTTAAACAGGATGAGACAAATACGAGGTATAACACATTCAATATACGCGACTTGGTATTGCGCATGCCTTTGGCGCGCAAATTGGGTTTCGGTTTGTCGCTAACGCCTTACAGCAGTGTCGGATACCGTGTAAGACAGGAGGTGCGAGCCGAGGATCTCCCTCCGAGCCTTTATCAGATGGGGGCTTATGGCATAGATCATCTCTACAAAGGTTCGGGCGATATATCGCAAGCCAAGATCTCATTGGGCTGGGAACCTATAAAGCATCTTTCTGTGGGTGTGGATATGATCTACTACTTCGGCAAGATCAACCGTGACTACACTACCTACATTCTCTCACGTGTACCTGAGACCAACTTTTCATCGAACGACAACAGGCAAGCCGAGAGTATTTCGCGCATACGTTGGGGGTTCGGAGCACAATATAACCTGATAGAGCGATCGGGCGCCACCGCGCAGAGCTATAAGATGCTTACCGTCGGGGCGACATATCTGCCTGAATTGGCATTGAACGCTTCGACTTCGGTCATGGCCGGCGACCAAACACTCGTAAACTCATTGGGCGACGGATTCAAAATGCCCGAGACCTTTACCGCAGGCCTTTATTACCGCACCTGGAAATTAGGCGCAGGAATAGACTACGAACGTCAGAATTGGGCGCAATCCAACAAAAGCAATGACGAAAAGATGAGCTTTCGTAACACCGACGCATTCAGGGCCGGAGCCGAGTTCACGCCGTCGCGGCACGACGTCCGCAGCTTCTTTAAGAGGATAACCTACCGTGCAGGCGTTCGCCACAGCGGCTATTATATGTCTTTCAAAGGCCACGATG
>QMCD01002403.1_pt1 | contig 10448 bp, 6 predicted proteins | sample 1821841 | NCBI WGS metagenome assembly QMCD01 (sample SAMN01991225, study PRJNA193472) | Termite gut metagenome, whole genome shotgun sequencing project. | isolation source: worker | host: Macrotermes natalensis
GAAACTTCGCGAATGGACGCCTTGCCAACGCTTTTAACGTCGTTTTTAGCCAACACTTCATCGACTACGACTTGAGGTACGGGTGTAGTTTTCATAATCAGTTTATCAATTTTTTGCAAATATACGAAAAAAAATAAAATAAAAAAAATTTTGTTAATTCAAAAAATATAATTAATTTTGCATCAAATACAATTTTAACTTATTAATACAATCTAAATCTAAAATTATGACACAACAAAAAAAGCAAAGTAATTTTGCTGCCATTATCGTGATGATCTTCCTGTTTGGAATGATCTCGTTTGTTACAAATTTGGCCTCTCCGATGGGCGAAATTTTGAAACAACAATTTCAAGTTGCCAATTGGGTTGGAACACTCGGTGTGTTGGCCAATTTTATCGCTTATGCTGTGATGGGCATTCCTTCGGGTCTTATGCTTGACAAACTTGGCTACAAAAAAACGGCTTTGGTAGCGATTGCCGTGGGATTTGCAGGCGTCGGCATTCAAACCCTTTCGGGAACCATTGATAACTCGTCGGCGATGATTGTTTATCTGCTTGGTGCATTTGTGGCAGGATTTTCAATGTGTTTGCTGAATACGGTTGTTAATCCGATGCTCAACAATCTCGGAGGTGGCGGAAATCGGGGTAATCAGTTGATTCAAATCGGCGGATCGTTTAATTCACTTTGCGGAACAACGGTAATTATCATGACCGGTATTTTAATTCCGGAAATTACCAAAGCCCAAATCAGCGACGTGTTTCCGTTGATGTTTTCGGCCTTGGCGATTTTTGCGCTGGCCTTTGTTGTGATTGCGCTTACCGCTATTCCTGAAAAAGAAAAAGCCACTAAAATTGTTGCTGAGAAATCATCATACAGTCCGCTTTCGTTCCGCCATTTCGTACTTGGCGCGATTGCTATCTTTGTTTACGTAGGTGTGGAAGTGGGTATTCCAAACGTGCTGCAAAAATGGTTGCAAAATGATAGCGTGATGACGGAAATGTTTGGCGCTTCTGCGAATGCCATTGCAGCGTCAGTGGCCGGAACGTATTGGTTTTTGATGTTAATCGGACGTTTGACCGGTGCCGTGATTGCTCAAAAAATGTCGTCAAAATCCATGTTGATCGGCGTATCAATGTTGGGTTTATTATTGGTTATTTTAGCCATATTCTTGCCAACGAACACGATGATGAATTTGCCGGCATTCAAGAATGAACCGGGTGCATTATTCGGACTTGTAAACGTTCCGGTTAGTGCGGCATTGCTGGTATTTTGCGGATTGTGCACTTCCGTGATGTGGGGTGGAATTTTCAATCTTGCAGTTGAAGGTCTTGGAAAATACACCGAAAAAGCATCGGGCTATTTCATGGTATTGGTTTGTGGTGGCGGCATTCTTCCGTTCCTTCAAAATTGGATTGTGGATATTACCGGCGGTGATTATTTAATCAGCTATTGGGTGATCGTTGCAGGATTGGCGTATCTGTTGTATTATGCGCTGATTGGTAGCAAAAATGTGAATAAGGATATTCCGGTTGAATAACTAAGAGTTAATAACTAAGAACTAAGAGTTAGCTTCGCCAAATAGCAAAGGATACAATGCTAAAAATAAGGCGTAGCCAACTCTTAGTTCTTAACTCTTAGTTCTTAGTTCTTAACTCTAATAACCCCTTCCGTATGCTGAAAACATTCATTAATCCTAATGTTTTCAAAGACGACACGCGCTTTTATAAACCCGAATGTAGGCATTTGAACATAGCCTTTTCCTGAGAAAACACCGTTACCTCCGGAGATTTCATGAAGGCGAATAGTTGTTCCATTACTTTGGAAAGACTGTGATTTTGTAAGTGTTTCCAACGGTTTTGTACAGGTGTCCGACGAAGGCAAAACAGCAACTCCGCAATTCAAATTTGTATCAAACAGTGCAGGTGTCGTAATGAAAATAGGTTCACTTTCCTCGCTATGGTTAAATTCACAACGTGTTTGGATTTTAATTTCGTAGGTTTGTTCGGGCGATAAATCCTCCAAAAGAATCTCGGAAAGGCCGGTTTGTTGAGAAAACCAAGCGTTTGTTTCATCATTCGCTCGCCGATAAGAAATTAAATATTGATTTTTGAAATCGTTGCCTGTCCAAGATAAATCAACAGAATAAGGGGTTTTGGAATCACTTTGTAAATTCGTGGCTTTATTGCATTTCTCAATATATTGAAATGTGAAAATCTCGCTATATCCGTTGTTTCTAAACTGAAAGGATTCGTCGTTATGGCCGGCGCTACGCACTCTTACACGAAAGGCATACCGTTGATTATAGACCAATTCTTCATCAAATTCATTGTATCGAAACTGCGTTTGAAATAAGGTTTTTTCGGCATATTTTTGTGTTGTTTCAAATAAAATTTGTAAATCGCCGTCGTAATGTTGCGGAATTTGCACCAATTCAAAATCATAAATGCTCTGAAATCCTCGATTGGCGGAAGTTTGATGTCTTGGCGTCCACGAAAACATAATACTTTGCGGAGTTTCGGCAGTTACCATGCTGTTATTTTCCGGAAAATTCAATACCGGCGGTTCTATGTCTTGTAAATTAATTGTCGCAAAGCCTTCTGCGGCCGATACTTTCAGGTTCGATGTCCATTCATAAACTTCAAACCATAATTTGTAAATACCTTCCGGTAATCGAGATCCGTTGCGAATAAATTCGGACGCTGAAATCCCTGAAAATACAAGGTTTTCCGGCTTAAACAACGCACGTAATTCATCGCCGTCAATTTGAATGGCAATACCTCCGTCGAGCTGAAAGACTTGGGAACTGTATAAAGGGCGTGTTTCTATGGAAATAGATGAACTTTCGATGTGCATACGCAGATATACACGCCCCTTTGTTACACTCAAATCTCGCAACAAAAGTGTTACCGTAATGTTTTCTGCCCATTCCGAAACCTGCGAAGAATAAGGCGGTTTGAAGGTTGTTCGTGAACTTACCGGCGCAATTTGTCCGAATGCCAATGCCGAACAACATGTAGCTAAGATGATGATGATTTTCTTTTTCATAATTTTGAATTTTTTTGTTATTTTGTTTTTTACTGTTTCCTTCACCTATATAACGTTGAAAAATTGATTTTCGTATATTTTTTGTGTTAAAAAGTGTTAAAATAGGCCAAATTGTTGATAACTTTTTGGAAATTGTTAATAACCGTGCGTTTTTGAACGCAATATTGTAACCTTTTTCCCAAAAAGTCGTAGATATATACAAATACTTATAACCCATGAATTATATCCTTTTCGACGATGCAACCACGCGGTCAAACCTCTTACCGCTTACATTCACAAGACCTACAGCCGATTTGCCGGTGGGAATTACGACCATTCGAGAAAAATGGAACAGTCTGTTGGATGCTCAAACATCTTCATTAACAGAGAAATACTTGGAGAAAAAATTTCCCACAATCAAGAAAACCAACAATATCTTGATTGATGGTTCGGTAATTCCTAATGCGGAATTGGTGGCTAAAATTAAGAAACTCAAGCCTAATCAAGCGCTTTCTTGCGAAGATGTGATTTTGGCCTACCGAATGAATGAGGAAGGGCTCGATGGCGCTGACGAAGAAGCCTACGAACACATGGAAGAGGTTGAATTTACAGGCGATTTAATTAAAGTCAATCACCTTTGGGATTTGTATTTGCTCAATGATGAGATGATACGCAAAGATTTTGCTCGATTAACGGAAGGCAGGAAGTCTGAAAAAATCAGTAAAACCAATGTTGTTATTGGCGATAGCGAACAAATTTTTATAGAAAAGGGGGCAACCGTTGAAGGAGCAGTTCTGAATGCGGCGAAAGGCCCTATTTATATCGGTAAACACGCCGAAATCATGGAAGGCGCCTGCATTCGTGGACCTTTTGCAATGAATGAACACGCCGAAGTGAAAATGGGCGCTCAAGTATATGGTGCAACGACGTTGGGACCTTATGCTAAAGTTGGTGGAGAAGTGCAAAACGTGATTTTTATCGGCTATTCAAATAAAGCGCATGACGGCTTTTTAGGGCATTCTGTGGTGGGCGAATGGTGCAACATTGGTGCAGGAACCAGCTCGTCGAACCTCAAAAATACCTACGAAGAAATTAAACTTTGGAGCTATACGTGGGATACTTTTGAGCCGACAGGTCAACAGTTTTGCGGTTTATTTATGGGCGATCACACCAAAGTGGCTATTCAAACGACATTCAACACCGGCACGGTGATTGGCGTTGGCGCAACCGTTTTTGGATCCGGATTCCAACGGAATTTTGTGGCTTCATTCACGTGGGGTGGAAAACAACACAATTTGGATAACGTGATTGAAACCGCTCAACGAATGTACGCACGTAGAGGCAAAGAATTTGATAAAATCGAAGCCGACATCTTGAAAAATATATTTAAAATTACACACTCATATAGAACGAGACGAGCCTAATGATGAATAACGACATGTTGAATTTAGCGGAGTTTATGGAAACCGAAAGCGAGTTTATCCCTATTTTCTCTCCTGAAAATGCGGATAATCTCAAAAATGAGTCTGTCCCGGAAACCCTACCGATACTGCCTTTGCGGAATACCGTGCTGTATCCCGGTATTGTGATGCCCATTACCGCCGGGCGCGACAAAGCCAAAGAATTGATTAAAAATTTGAAAGGCGAAAAACAATACATTGGTGTTGTTGCCCAACGTGATAAAAATCTGGATAAAGAGCCCGTTTCGGGAGATTTGTATGATGTTGCAACAATGGGAATGGTTGTGCAAACTATTCAAATGCCCGACGATAGCATGATGGCTATCATTCAAGGTATTCGTAGGATTAAAATTAAAAATTACATTCAGTCGGAACCCTATTTTGTTGCGGAAGTTGAGCCGATATCCGAAGATGCCGTGCTTGAAGAGAATGAACAGAGTGTGGCGCTTATTTCCTCGGTCAAAGATTTGGCCAAACAAATTATTGATAAATCACCGCATATCCCTAAAGATATGGATTTTGTGGTTAGGAATATCCGAAACACCAATTTTCTGATTAACTTTGTGGCATCGATGCTTGAGGCTGATGGTGTGGAAAAACAACGGTTATTGGAAGCGTCGAGTGTGCACGAACGGGCGAAAATCCTTCTGGAATTGTTGACTCACGAGCAACATCGTGTGGATTTGAAACAGCAAATTCAAGGCAAAGTACGTTCCGGTATGGATAAACAATATCGTGAACATATCTTGAACGAACAACTGAAAACCATTCAGCAGGAGTTGGGCGGATCGCAGGTTGACAACGATGTAAAAGAACTTAAAGAAAAAGCCAAACATAAAAAATGGTCGCCCGAAGTCGCCGAAATTTTTGAAAAAGAATTGAAAAAATTGCAGCGCTTGCATTCCATGTCGCCCGATTATTCTACACAGTTGAATTATTTGGAAATTGTTGTCGAACTTCCTTGGAATGAATACACAAACGATAATTTCGATTTGAAACACGCTCAAACAGTGTTGGACGCCGATCATTTCGGTTTGGAAAAAGTAAAGCAGCGTATTATCGAACATTTGGCGGTGTTGAAACTCAAAGCCGACCTGAAAGCCCCTATTTTGTGCTTGTTTGGGCCTCCGGGCGTAGGAAAAACATCGTTGGGAAAATCATTGGCCACAGCGATTGGACGTAAATATATCCGCATGTCGCTGGGTGGATTGCGTGATGAGTCGGAAATTCGTGGTCATCGCAGAACCTACATTGGTGCGATGCCCGGACGTATCATTTCTAATTTGAAAAAAGTAAAGTCGGCCAATCCGGTTTTTGTGTTGGACGAAATTGATAAAATATTGGGTATGAATGTTCAAGGCGACCCATCGGCAGCCTTGTTGGAAGTGCTTGATCCGGAACAAAATACTACGTTTCACGATAATTTTTTGGATATTGACTTCGACCTTTCCAGAGTGTTGTTTGTGGCTACGGCCAATACGCTCAACACAATTCATCCTGCGCTTTTAGATCGCATGGAAATCATTGATATTGCTGGTTATATCATCGAAGAAAAAATAGAAATTGCTAAACGCCATTTGGTGGCCAAACAACTTGATGCGCATGGCGTAACTGATGATCAATTCAGCCTTTCGGAAGATTTAATTAGATACATTATCGAAAAATATACACGTGAAGCCGGCGTTCGTCAATTAGATAAACAAATTGCGAAATTGGTGCGTTTTCGTGCCCGCCAAATTGCAGAAAAAAAGAAATTTTCTTCGGAAATTGTTGCCAAAGATATAGAAAAAGCATTAGGTGCTTTTAAGTTCGACAAATCGTTAATTTTGAAAGAAAGTATGGTTGGAGTGGTTACAGGTTTGGCGTGGACGGCCGTTGGCGGCGAAATTTTGTTTATTGAAGCAAGTTTGAGTTTCGGAAAAGGACAACTGACCATGACCGGAAATTTAGGCGATGTGATGAAAGAATCCGCTACATTGGCCTTTGAATATCTGAAAGCCCACGCAAAAAAAATCGGTGTTGACGAAAAATTGTTTGAAACACGCAATGTGCATATTCACGTGCCCGAAGGAGCAACGCCAAAAGATGGTCCTTCGGCAGGAGTAGCGATGTTTGCAGCTTTGGCATCAGCCTACTTGAATAAAAAAGTGAAGGCGAATTTTGCAATGACCGGAGAAATCACACTTCGTGGTCAAGTGTTGCCCGTAGGCGGAATCAAAGAAAAAATATTAGCAGCCAAACGTGCAGGAATCCAAAATATTATCCTCTGTAAAGACAATAAACGTCACGTTGAGGAAATTGAAAAAGAATACCTTAAAAATCTGAAATTTTACTACATTGATAAGATGAGCGAAGTCTTAAATTTGGTACTTTGATTTTTTTTTTGTAACTTTGTAGATTGGATTATATATACAAAACTTATTCTAACATAAAATACGGTTATGAAACGATTAATTTCACTTCTTGCATTGATAGCGTTTGTGTGTGCACTGAACGCTCAAAGTAAAGTTTTCCAAAGGCAGGAAAAACTTTACATGAATGGTGATTACAGACAGGCTGCGATACAATACGAGGCTTTGGCAAAGTCGGCAGAGAAGGCTAAAAAAGCACCTCCGTATGATGTGAATTTCGTGTATGTGCGATTGGGAGAATGCTTTTTATTCCTCAAAGAATTTGCAAAATCTGATGCTTATTTTACGAAAGCCTACGAAAGAGGAGTGAAAGATACCGCTTTCTTGATTGATTACGGCGATGCCTTGTTGGCGAATGGAAAAATCGAAAAAGCATTGACGATTTATCAACAATGTTCGACGATTAATCCGTCGAGTGCAAGGGCTTTGGACCGCATTCAAAGAGTGGAATATAACACACGCTCAACCAATGATCCGAATGCTAAATTAATGGAATTGAATTTTGAAAAACTAAATACCATAAGCAATAGTCAATATTCATTGGCATGGTATAAAAGTTCATTGTTGTTTTCGTCGGATCGAGCCAAACCAAAAGGAAGCGACAAAGTAGCGCCGACGCATTTCTATTATGCGGAAGCCATTTATGATTTTCAACAAGATAAGGTAGGGGCATGGAATCCTTTGCAAGAGTTCAAAGCGATAAAAACACCGGCTCCCGATTATTCGTTTGCCTACGATATTCATACAACGACGGCTTATGTAGCACGTTGTTTCACGTCTGCAAAAGGTAAACATTGCAATATCTATGCCTATCAAGCCGATAAAAACGGTAAAATGAGCAAACCGATGAGCCAAACGTTTCACGATGAAAAAGCTGATATCGGCCATCCGACGTTGAGTTCAGACGGTAAAGTGATGTTTTTTACCTACACCAAAGATCAAAAATCAAACATCTTCATGACGAAAAAAATCGGCAATCACATGTGGACAACGCCCGAAAAAGTAGGCCCGGTCATCAATACGGAAAACGGCAAAGAATGTTATCCGCAATTATACCGCGACTCGTTACTGTTTTTCGCCTCTAACGGACATATTGGAATGGGCGGTTTGGATATTTTTTATACGAAAATCACCATGGATGGCGTAGGACATGCCGTTAACGGAAATAGCGATTTGGCCAAGTTGGAATTTTCAACACCGGTCAATCTCGAAGCGCCTATCAATTCAGGTGCCGACGATTTTTCCTTGTTGATGAGACAAGACGGTAGAGGCGGATTTCTTATTTCAAACCGGACGATTACCACTAACAACGCACCGAGAAACAAAGGCGATATTTACGGATTTTCGCAAGAACCATACGTGTTTAATGCGCCCGGAAAATATCTGGTTGCACGCCTTCCGTGCGGAAGTGCTTCGTCTCCGATGACCTACACTGCAACTTACACGCCATCTAAAACAGATACGGTTTACGTTGAAAAAATCGTTGAAAAGTTGATCGGCGGAGGAGCGGATCAAGCGGTATTACAACAAAATCAGGCTGCCTTGCAACAAAGCCAAGCCGCTTTATTGCAAAAAGACGGTCAAATCACCAAACTGCAACAAGATTTGACGAACACGCAAAATTTATTGCTTGCGTGCCAAACGCAAACCCCGACGCAACCTGCACAACCGGTGCAACAACCGGTAGCGGCACAACAGCCGCCAACGCCTGTTGCGCAACCACAACCTACTACTCAACCTGTTCAACCTCAACAACAACCGCAACAGGCCCAAACTCAGAATGTGCAACCGACTACACCTGTTGCGCCTGCAACAACAACGCCCGCACCGGCTCCAAAACCGCAGCCTATACGCACGGTTCCTGCTGATTATCCGGGCTTGACCTATCGTGTTCAGGTGGCAGCATCTATGTCGCCGGTTAACTTTGCCGAAAAGTTTGCCGACTTGCATCAAGCGTTGCCTTATTTGAGAATGGAAACACTTCAAGGTTCTGATGGATACACGCGCTATTTAACGATTCCATACACCACATTTGCGGAAGCCGATGCGATACGTAACCGGATTAAAGCGCTTAATTTCGATTGTTTCATCGGAACGTATGACGGAAATCAACGAGTATCAATCACTGTAAGATAAGACGTATGGATGCTACACTTTGGATTATATTGTTAGTATTGGGTTTTATCCTGTTATTGGTAGAACTCTTTGTGGTTCCGGGTACGTCCGTGATAGGGATTGTCGGTTTTTCGGCGTTGGTTTATGGCATTATCCGAATTTTTCTTGATTACGGAACAACGGCCGGATGGATTGCAACAGCGTCTGTTTTAGTGGTTTGTGTTATCTTGGTGGTTTGGTTTTTGAAAACCAAATCATGGAAAAAAGTCATGCTCGACGATAAGTTGGACGGTAAAGTAAATATCCTTGATAACCAAAAAATTAAAGTCGGCGATGAAGGCAAATCCTTATCCCGCTTAGCGCCTATTGGCCAAGCGATATTTGCCGGCGAAATTTTTGAAGTTCAATCCATGGATGGCTTTATCGATCAAAAAACACCCGTAAAAGTCGTAAAAATCGAAAATAACAAGGTGTTTGTTATTGGGGCATAAATAAAAGTCGTTGTCCCAATGGAGAATTTACGATTTAACAATTTACTATTTACGCTACGCCAAATTGTTAAGGGTGTAGATAAATCGTAAATCGTAAATAATAAAATTGTAAATTTTTTCGTATCTTTGCAAAAAAATCCATATCCCCAAATTGTAAATACACAAATTTGCCTATGATAACATTCTAATGCGCTAATCACGCATCAAAACAAACATATAAAAAGCGTTTAGCCAGATTTTGCTTATTGAAACTTGGACGTTTCTAAAATCTTACAAGAGTAAGGCGTAAACGCTCACGCAACCCGCGTGGGCTTTACTCATTTTAATTTGTAAGATTAGGTAGTCCAAGACCTCAATAAGCAAATAAAAAGTTTTGTCCACGCTTTTTTTATGTCTAAATTTATCGAAACTATAAACCAATTAAAAATAATCATCATGAAAAAAAATCTTATTTCAATGAAAAAAATTCTAATCACGGCAATGATTGCCGTTGGCGTACAAACCGTTGGGGCACAAGATTTTGTGCCCCTACAGGGACAAACCATCATTTACGTGAAACCCGATGGTACCGGTAATGGTTCCTCGTGGTCGCAGGCCTGCAATTTGGAATGCGTCATTGGCTTTGATGCCGGTTCCCGTAGGGGCGAGGCATGCATCGCCCCTACGCCCAATACCCAAATCTGGGTTCAAAAAGGCACGTATTATCCGTCTGCCATGTTGTTTGTTCCTAATTCCGTCAAAATGTACGGTGGTTTCGAGGGTATCGAATCCAATTTGTCGCAACGCGATTCGTTGTCTAATGCCACGATTATTGATGCTCAACAACAATTTGGTTCCGTAGTTCGTGTGGGTGTTTCCGCCGAATTGAATGGTTTTGTTATTCAAAACGGTTATGCCAATGATAATCCTCATAAAAACGGTGGTGGTGTTTTTGCTGATGATAACTC
>QMCD01002404.1_pt1 | contig 10447 bp, 7 predicted proteins | sample 1821841 | NCBI WGS metagenome assembly QMCD01 (sample SAMN01991225, study PRJNA193472) | Termite gut metagenome, whole genome shotgun sequencing project. | isolation source: worker | host: Macrotermes natalensis
TAAATTACGCCTGTTTTTACAATTGTGCAGTATATTTACTGGCGAATGGATTCGTTTTGTCGTTCTGCTTCGTATAATTATGTTAAACACGTTGACTTTACTGCATTGTGCGTTTGGTTATCAGCGACTTACATGAGTAAAGAGACATGTCTTTACTAATCGGTGTAAAATCCAAATAGATATACCCCATTGCGGATTTGATCGATGCTCCGCGGGTTCCGGTAGAGGAGAGTCGCTTTGATGGCACCAACGCCGGTGGTTACACGACCTTTGATCCGCTTTGGCAATCGGGTGCTGGGAATGGTGCTACAATTAAGCCTAATGGGGGCGATACCGGTAAAACCCTGTTCATCCCTAACGCTGACTGGCGTAACACAGGCGGCAATCCGGGCAACCCCTCTCCGGCCACCAGTGGCAGTCTTCACTCCGCAACCCACAATCCGATCTCTTCGGGAGCGTATCGTATTCTCTTCACAGCCGACTATCTTTCCGGCATCCTGCACAAACCCTCCACACTCGAAGCTCAATCCATTCGCTGTGTTCGTTCCTGATATATATAGATAGAGATAGAACAACAACACAAACAGGCGCCGTGGCGCCTGTTTGTGTTGTTGTTCTATCTCTAATGGATAATTGAAAATGGAAAATGGAAAATTGGCTACGCAAAAGCTACGCGACGCTAAGCCAACACACAGCCCAGCTAACGCAACACAATATTCGGCTTCTCAAAAGCCGTCAGACCATCGCCGTCCATTAAAGTCGCCGCTCGCTAATCACTCGCGGCATCAGCAGCTCGGCAGGTCGTTGCGCTATAATGCCTACGCCCACAGCGGCGGGCTGAGTATGGTTCGACAATCTCACCAAACTCACCCTTTGCTCGGAGGCAGACTACACCCAACGCACAAGCCAAGCAAATAGGATAACAAATGAAAACCAGGTACTAAACCGAGCTCAGTTTTGCAGCGATGTCGGCGAACTGTTCGGGCGACAGCTTCACGCGTGGGCGCCGAAAATCGACATCCGACTCGCTATCGATAGGAATCAAATGCAAATGAACATGCGGCACCTCAAGCCCCAAAACGACCACCGCTACCCTCTTGCAGCCCGTCACCGTCTTGATTTTCGCTGCCACGCCTTTCGCGAAAATCATCATTCGGCCCAACGCGTCGTCATCCAGATCGAAGATATAATCCAGCTCAGCACTGCCCGCCACGCTGTTCGGCCCGAACTTCGGAACAACAAGCGTATGTCCCGCCACAAGTGGATTAATGTCCAAAAAAGCGTAAAAATCGGCATTCTCGGCCACACGATAGCTCGGGATCTCACCGTTAATTATTTTTGTAAACACGGTTGCCATTTGTAAATCGATTTTGCGTCAATTTTTTTACACTTGTGGCTCTTTTTTGCCCTTATGAGCGAGCAAATATATGGCGGGAAGGATGCCTGCGGTGTTGAAAATGGCGAGACAGATGAACCATCCGGGCTGGTTTCGGCGCGCGGAGTGCCACATCCCGAAGGCTTTCAGGACCAGATCGAGGAGGCAAAGCGGGATGAGGACGAAAAGCGAGACGAGCCCGCACGTGGAAGTAATCATGACGGTAAGGTTTTAGGTTAAATGGCAACACATAAGCGTGTGCCTTACAAATATTTAGGAGTCAAAATTTCTGTTTCGATGACAGCGCGCCGCAGGTCGAAATCATCCGCCCCGAACTCAAAGTCGGGCACAGCGAAATCACCGGAATCGCCGGAACTATGGACTGGCTCAATCTCGCACCCGGGCTCAAGCCCATCGCCGGCCGCCATATTGTTATAAACCGACGTGCTATCGGAGCCTCGAACAGCCCCAGCCAAACCTCCATAGGGCGGTGCACTCACAACCACACCACGACCATCACCAGCAACCACACCGCGACCGGCGCCAGCCACACTCCCATACGTCGGTACAGTCGCACCGCGAACCGACCGCCTCGGCGAGTTCTCGGCATTGTAGTCCTTCCCAAACTCATAACCACCGGCGACATTTCGGTCCGAAAACAGTCCACCCACGACTCCCCCACCCTCGCTATCAACTGCCTGACCATCAACATCTTGAGGATCAACAAACACACCACCAAAATCATCACCAACAGAACCCCCGTCCTCCTCCGCCATGGCCTTCCGGGCCCGCGAAACGATGCCGATGATCCCGAAAGCCAGAAAAATCACAATCCCGATCCAATCCCCGATTTCTCCCATAATTTTCAAACTGTGCCCGACTTTGAGTTCGGGACGGATGATTTCGACCTGCGGCGCGCTGTTATCGAGGCTTAAATGATAGATTCAGCAAGGTTGACTTTGTACCTCTGGCGTCCTCCTTGAGACAAAACCACCACCACCAACACCACACACCACACACCACCACCAACACCACACAACAACAACAACAACAACAACAACAACAACAACAACAACAACAACAACAACAACAACACACAACAGCCACACACAAAGATCACTTCGCTCGTTGCGCCTTGTCGATACCTTTTATCTTTTTTATCTTGGTTATCAGCGACTTAAGGTCGCGTGTATTCGTTACATAGACTCCTATTTCGCCGTCGAAGACACCGTCGTGGCTTTGGATTTTCAGCTCGCGGATATTGATCCCCAGCTCGCCGGTGATCACCCCGACCAGGTCCATCAGTATGCCGACTCGGTCGATCCCCTGGATGTTAATCGTTGACAGAAAGGACTTTACCTCTTGGCTCGACCAGTGAATATCGCTCATGATACCTTCGCCGTGCTGGGCGGCCAGACGCGTCAATTCACTGCAATTGGTCTTGTGGACAATGATTTTGCCGCTGGTCGGGTCTCGGTATCCCGTCACATCGTCGCCCGGAATAGGTATGCAACACTCGGCGATCTCGAATTTCTCGACCCGGCCCCCACTCTTCCCTGCAGTAATACTATCACCAACAGCCCCGCTACCCTCGGCGGCGGTATCCCCACCGGAGCCCGAGCCCGAACTTTGAAACAACGTCCAAAACTTCAAGAATTTTGCGGCTCCCTGCTTGGGCTTCTCTTTGGCCGCCACCGGAGCGTCGTCCAGCGGGAGCAGGCTGTTGCGCCGTAAGTAGTTCTTGATCTGGTGTTTGGCTTTGGAGGTCATGACATGGTCCAGCCACTCGAGTTTAGGCGCAGCACTTTTAGACGTCAGCACCTCTATCTGATCGCCGCTGTTGAGGGGGGTAAAAATCGACTCGATCTTGTGATTGATCTTGGCGCCTATCGCACTGGCTCCCAACTTGCTGTGGATCTCGTAGGCAAAATCCAGCACCGTCGCACCCTTAGGCATACGCCGGCTCTCGCCTTTGGGCGTAAACACCACTATTTCAGACGCATACAACGTCCTTTGGAAATTGTCGAGGAAATCTACAGCATTCTCGGTGGGGCTCGACAACGCGTCGCGGATCCGCCCCAACCACGCGTCGAACTTTTCGTCCTGAGTTTCGCGCGCACTCAGTTCGTCTTCCGTCGCCTCTTTGTGTTTCCAATGCGCGGCCACCCCGTGTTCGGCCACGTCGTTCATCCTCTCGGACCGGATCTGCACCTCCACCCACACCCCCTCGGGCCCCATAACGGTGGTATGCAGAGCCTCGTACCCGTTCGGCTTCGGGAACGTGATCCAGTCTCTCAGCCTGTCGGGCCTCGACGGATAGAGATCCGTCACCAACTCATAGATATACCAACACTGGGTCCGCTCCGAGATCAGCTGCGACGGCCTAAAAACGATCCGGAGCGCAAACAGGTCGTACACCTCCTCGAACGGGATCTCTTTTTCCTTCATTTTGCGCCACACCGAGTAGACGCTCTTCACCCGCCCCGAGATGTCGAAGTCAACCCCGTTTTCGCGTAATTTAGCCACAATAGGCTCGTCGAACTTCGCGATGAGCTCTTTGCGCCGCTCCTTCATGGCCTCCAGTTTGCCCTCGATGTCGGCGTACTCTTCGGGGAAAAGATACCTCAGCGACAGATCTTCCAGCTCCGATTTTATCGCGTACAACCCCAACCGGTAGGCCAGCGGCGCGAACAGAAACAGCGTCTCACTTGTGATCTTGATCTGCTTGTCGCGCGGCATCGAGCCGAGAGTGCGCATGTTGTGCAACCGGTCCGCTATCTTGATCAGAATCACCCTCACATCGTCCAGCAACGTCAGCAGCATCTTCCGAAAATTCTCGGCCTGCTTCGACGAATCGCGGTCCACAAACACGCCCGAGATCTTGGTCAGCCCATCCACCATCGAGGCGATCTTGGGCGTGAACATCCGTGAAATATCCTCAACAGTCAGATCGGTATCCTCCACCACATCGTGCAGCAGCGACGCCACGACACTCTTGACACCCAACCCGATCTCATCGACACAAATCCTCGCAACCGCAATAGGATGAATAATATATGGCTCCCCCGACCTGCGCCGCACTCCCTTATGCGCCTCCTTGGCGACAGCAAACGCACGCTTGATGATATCCCAATCGTCATCCGAGTTGCAAATTTTCTCGCAACTTTTCAGCAGTTCATCGAACCGCCCGCCGATCAGTTTTTCATCTTCCCGCGTATAACCCATAAATACAACTTTTCGACCCTCGCAGGGCTTATTCGGCAGTGATTAACGTAGCGGCGGGCTGACGAGTCGTAAAACACAACTCGACCCACACTCCCCACACTCCCCACACTCCCCACACTCGCTACGCTCGGGTACCCCTCCTTCGCAAGGAGGGGAAATTCATGTTTCAATCAATCCTCGTCGTCCACCTTCCGCGAAGCCTTCTTGCCTTCACCCGCTCCACTCTTCAATATCTCCCGCACCTTGGCCTCGATCTCGGCCTGAAGTTTCGCATCGTTCGCCAGCACCTCCTTAGTGGCATCGCGCCCCTGACCCAGCTTCTTATCGCCGTACGAATACCACGACCCGCTCTTCTTCACGACATCGTTATCCACGGCTAAATCCAAAATCTCACCGACCCTCGAAATACCCTCGCCATACATAATGTCAAACTCGGCGCGCCTGAAAGGCGGCGCCACTTTGTTCTTCACAACCTTCACTTTAGTCAGGTTCCCGAACACTTCATCCCCATCCTTGATCGCCGTCGACTTCCGGATATCTATACGCACACTCGCATAGAACTTCAGCGCGTTGCCGCCGGTCGTCGTTTCGGGATTGCCATAAGCCACGCCAATCTTCTCGCGCAGCTGGTTGATAAAGATACACACGGTCTTCGTTTTAGCAATAGACGAGGTGAGCTTCCTCAGCGCCTGCGACATAAGCCTCGCCTGCAGACCGACCCTCGCGTCACCCATATCGCCCTCGATCTCAGCCTTGGGCGTGAGAGCCGCCACAGAGTCAATAACAACAATATCAATAGCCCCCGAACGTATCAAACTATCAGCGATCTCCAGCGCCTGTTCGCCGTTATCGGGCTGCGAGATGAGCAGGTCCTCGATATTGATCCCCAGCTTCTGCGCATAATAGCTGTCAAAGGCATGTTCCGCATCCACAAACGCCGCAATGCCGCCCGCCTTCTGCGCCTCGGCAATGGCATGCAAGGCCAGCGTGGTCTTACCGCTCGATTCCGGCCCGTAGATCTCCACAACCCTGCCCTTGGGATATCCTCCCACGCCCAACGCAAGGTCCAACGTCAACGACCCCGTGGGGATCACAGCCACCTCCTCGACAGCCCCGTTATCCATCTTCATGATGGACCCTTTGCCGAAGTCTTTTTCAATTTTTTGCATCACCGCACTCAGCACCTTCAGTTTGTCCGCGTTCACAGGATTCGTCGCCATGGTATTGTTTTTCGTTTTGGATTAGGTTTATTGGACGTAAAAGTAATAAAAAAAGTTCGACCCTCAAACAGACCGAACATTTTTTATTGTTCTACAATACATAGGATAGTAACAATTACAACCACTATCCATTGACCAGCTTCCGTTCGATCTCCTCCATCTGGGCCCGGAAGCCACGGTCGGTATCCATCAGATTGGCCACCTGTTTGCACGAGTGCAACACCGTCGCATGATTCTTCCCGCCAATAGCACTCCCGATAACAGCCAACGGCGCTTTGGTCAACTTCTTCGCCAGGAACATGGCCACCTGCCGCGCCTGCGCGATCTCCCTTGTGCGTCTTGTAGAATCAAAATCATCCGCCCTCACCCCCATCATATCACACACGACAGATCTAATGGACTCAATAGATATCTCCTTCCGATGCACCTTCACATAGACCTTCAAAATCTCCTTTGCCAACCCGACCGTAATCCTTCTGCCCAAAAACTGCGCATTGGCCACCAGCGACACCAGCGCCCCCTCGATCTCGCGAATATTCGAGCAAATGTTCTCCGCCAGGAACAGCACCACATCCTCCGGAACGTCTATGCTTAAACGACTAATTTTACTCCTGATAATCTTAACCTTCGTCTCATAGTCGGGCACCAACAACTCGGCCGACAACCCCCACTTAAAACGCGTAAGTAAACGAGCCTCCATATCCCTCAACTCCACCGGCGGCTTGTCCGACGTCAGGATCAACTGCTTCCCCGCCAGTTGAAGGTGGTTGAAAATATTAAAAAACGCGTTCTGTGTACTCGGCTTCCCACTCAACTCCTGAATATCATCAATGATCAGCACATCCACCATTTGGTAGAAATGTATAAAATCATTGACCTCCTTGTTCAGCACCGCGGTCGTATACTGCGCCTGAAACTTGTGCATGGAGACATAAAGAACCTGCAAACTGGGGAACCTGCGCCTCACTTCGGTCCCGATCGCCTGCGCCACATGGGTTTTCCCAAGCCCGCTCCCCCCAAAAATATACAACGGATTAAACGGAGTGGTCCCGGGGCTCAGCGCCACCGAAATTCCCGTCGAACGAACCAGCCTGTTACAATCCCCTTCGATAAACGACTCGATCGTATATGCCGGATTCAGTTGCGAGTCGATAACTATCCTCTTGATCCCCGGAATTACGAAAGGATTTTTTATATTTGCGGTGTTGGTTTGTTCCTTGAAATTCGATATTTGAGTGACATCCGTACCCCCCACCACCGGGGCCTCGACTTTCGGCACTGCGTATCTCAACCTCGCGCCCGCCCCAAAATAATTTTGGATCAACGAGCTCAGCAAAGAGATGTAATTTTTCTCGATATGACTGACGTAACTCTCGTTGGGCACGCGGAGCCTCAGGGTGGTCCCGTCGAAATCCATCACGGAGATCGGCGCAAACCACTTGGCGAACTCGCCCTCCGACGTATTCTCGCGAATACGGGTCAGGCAGTCCTGCCATAAAGCACTGTGTGACAACGAATTACTTAGCATCGAAAAAAGTTTCCTGGACGTTGACGGAGTTGATTTCGCCGATCGTAACACTCCCCAAAAGTTCCTTCACAAAACGAAGATTTTCTGACTCGGCACAACAAAGATCATGGAAATTTTTTGAAAAAAAAATCCTTTTCAACTTGCAATTGTTCTTTTAATTTCTATGACTTTTCCGCCCCTTTTTCGGCAAAAAAACTTAACTGTTTGAGAGTGAGAATCATTGCCGATTCGGAAATTTTTCTTATATTTGTATATTGTTATTTCCAATAACGCATGGTATCGATTATAACTTTTTATTATACGTATTATGGATCAGGACATTGACTCTTTGGCACGCGAGCGGGCGCAAAAATGGCTCGACGGGAACTTCGACGAGGCGACGAAAAATCAGATTCGGCAGTTGATGGAGAGCAACCCCAAAGAGCTCACCGAAAGCTTCTATCGCGACCTTGAATTCGGGACCGGTGGGCTGAGGGGGATCATGGGCGTGGGGACCAACAGGATGAATGTTTACACCGTGGGGATGGCCACCCAGGGGTTGGCGAACTATTTGGCGAAGTGTTTTGCGGGCGAGGAAATACGGGTCGCGGTGAGTCACGATTCGCGGAACAATTCGCGAGCGTTCGCCGAGCACGTGGCCGACATTTTTGCCAGCAACGGGTTCACTGTCTATTTGTTCGACGCGCTGCGGCCGACGCCGGAGTTGAGTTTCGCCATTCGCGAGTTGGGTTGCCAGAGCGGGGTGATGGTCACGGCGTCGCACAATCCCAAGGAGTATAACGGATACAAGGCTTATTGGGCGGACGGGAGCCAGGTGACCGAGCCTCACGATGCCAACATTATTTATGAAGTGGGGCGTATTGCCGATATATCGCAAATTCGTACCGGCGCGGCGGGCGGGCGTGTGAAGGTGTTGGGTAAGGAGTTCGATGACATATATCTTAATAGAGTACATTCGTTGTCGCTGGCGCCCGAGGCTGTGGAGCGGTTCCATGATATGAAGATCGTCTACACGCCGTTGCATGGGGCTGGTGTGCGGCTGGTGCCGGAGAGTTTGCGGCGATTCGGGTTTACGAATGTGGCGGTGGTTCCGGAGCAGAGTATTTTGGACGGCGACTTCCCGACGGTTGTGTCGCCCAACCCCGAGGAGCGTAGTGCGATGCGGATGGCGATCGAGTTGGCGGATGAGATCGGTGCGGAACTGGTTTTGGCCACCGACCCCGATGCGGACAGGTTGGCTATTGCGGTGAGGGACGAGAATGACGAGTTTGTGTTGCTGAACGGCAATCAGACTTGTGTGTTGTTGGCGAGTTACCTGCTGACCGGCTGGGCCGAGAGGGGGAAGATCACGGGGAGGGAGTTTGTGGTGAAGACCATTGTGACGAGCGAGATGATCGGTGCCGTGGCGCAGAGGTTCGGGGTGAGGTGTTATGATTGTTTGACGGGGTTCAAGTACATTGCGAAGATCGTTCGTGAGCGTCAAGGGGAGGATAATACCGGTGCCGCTGTTGTTGAAAACGAAAAGTACATTGGTGGCGGTGAGGAGAGTTTCGGGTTTATGGCTGGTGATTTCGTGCGGGACAAGGACGGGGTGAGTGCGTGTTCGTTGGCGGCGGAGGCTGCTGCGTGGGCCAAGAGCAAGGGAATGTCGCTGTTGGAGTGGTTGAAGGGGATGTATGTCGAGTACGGGTTTTATAAGGAGGGGATGGTTTCGGTGACTCGCAAGGGCATCGAGGGTGTGGAGGAGATCGCGAGCATGATGCGTGATTTCCGGGCAAATCCTCCGCGTGAGATTGCGGGTTCGGCTGTTGTGGAGGTTCGCGACGTGCAGAAGACGCCTGTTGATGGTGAGTTTTCGAACGTGTTGCAGTTCGTAACGGAGGACGGGACGAAGGTTTCGGTGCGTCCGTCGGGCACCGAGCCGAAGATCAAGTTCTATTTCGGGGTGAGCGCTCCCCTGCCCTCTGTGGAGGAGTTCGACGCTGTGGAGGCTGCGCTGGACGCCAAGATCGAGGTCATCAAAAAAGAGATGGGATTATGACGAGATTAATATTTTTAGCCGCTTTGTTGGCGGGTCAGCCGGTTATTCCCCAGACGCCGCAGAGCATTCCGGGGAAGGTGTATATGGCGTATTACGATGCGGGTGGCGAAGGTGTGGCGTACCATGATCTTGACGCGGTGAATCACGGCAGCGGAGAGTTAAATCCGCTCGATGGCAGCTATTTGCATGGTTTCAGGGTGGAAGAGGGTGTGGATACGAGCTACACCAAGAGTGCGAACGACACCGACAATTCCGAGTTCAATTTCGTCGCTCCGCCGATGGATCTCTTGTATGTGGGCTGGACGGAACCGGGCGAGTGGACCCGCTATACGGTTGTCGTGGCCGAGGCGGGAACATATTCGGTGTCGTTGCTTTATACTTCGAATCGCGGCGGCGGTGTTTCGTTGGAGGTTGATGGTGTGTCGGTATTATCGAATATTGCCATCGAGTCGACTTATCGCGAAGACGATCCTGTGGATTGGCGCCAGTGGCATCACTGGAACATTGCCGGGCTCGGGACAGTGAAGTTGGGGAAAGGTGTGCATGTTATAACCTTGCATACCTCCGAAGTCGGCCAAATGAACTACGCCTGGCTTGAGTTCAAATGAACACACTGTTTTCCGCCCGCCCCTTGCGGATTTGATCGATGCTCCGTGGGTTCCTTCGTCGAGTGATGTCCGTGGTGTGAATGCCGGTGGTTATACGGAGATTGTTTCGTATACTTATGAGTATGGTGTTGCTGGTACAGGCGCTACGATAAAGCCTAATGGAGGCGATACGACTAAGACTCTGTTTTTCCCTAACACAGGTTATCGCTATACCGATGGCGCTGTCAGCCTTTACGGCTCGCGTGGTTTTTATTGGTTATCCGACCTGAGCAGTACCGGAGTACCATGGATGCTTAACTTCGACCGCGGTAATTACCTCTCCGGCGTCATAAGTAATGATTATGGCAAGGTTTCTACTGGTTCTCTTCGTTGTGTTCGTTCCTGATATATATAGATAGAGAGAGAACAACAACGCAATAAACACACAATAACAAAAAAGCCCGCCGAAGC
>QMCD01002405.1_pt1 | contig 10446 bp, 9 predicted proteins | sample 1821841 | NCBI WGS metagenome assembly QMCD01 (sample SAMN01991225, study PRJNA193472) | Termite gut metagenome, whole genome shotgun sequencing project. | isolation source: worker | host: Macrotermes natalensis
ATAACAGGATTTTTTTCTATTGCCATAACTAATTCTTTTGGCAATGATATATTAAACTGCTTTTGACTTTCCCTGCGTTTTCTGAAATAATCGGCTCTGCTTTTAGCTGGCATATACACCTCCTCTGTACCACGATACTATAATATCATGTTTCGCGAAACTTGTCAATAGGTTTTATATAATATTTAAATTTTTTATACAAAATTACCGGCATGAGTAAAAATTTCATGCCGGTGTTGCTTTTACAGATTGATTTATACTAGTATTATTTCCCGTATGGGCTGTCAAATTCGGCTTCGGCTTTTTTAACGGCTTCTTCAAGCGACATACCGACAAAGCTCTGCGCGCCCAGAAAACGCCCCGACTTCCTGTCGTCGACAAAGGCGCCCACTGTAATTCCCGGGATTGCGCTTTCCGGGGAGTTCGGGGCGTGCTGACCGCCTAAATCCGTCCTGCACCAGCCCGGGTCGGTCAGGTTTATTAAAACATCCGTCCCCTCAACCTTTGAACCGAGGTCTATTGTGATTTTATCAAGAGCCGCCTTGCTTGCGGAATAACCCGCCTGCTGGGGGTCGAGCGCAATGCCGCTTGTTGTGTTCAGAACCCTTCCGAAGCCGTTTGCAATCATCTTCGGCATAAAATGGTAGCATATCATCGCGGGGGCGATTGTGTTGATTTTAAAGCTTTCGGTATAATCGGACACGGGTGTTTTGAAATAATCATTGCGGTATGCTATTTGCAGACCCGCGTTATTCATGACAATGTCAACCGTAACTCCGAGCTTGTCAATTTCCTCAAGCATGGCAAAAACCGCGTCAAGGTCGGAAAGCTCCGCCGCGACTGAATATGCCTCAACTCCTGTTTCCTTTACCTCCTTTAAAAGCTTTTCGGTGCCTTCGGGCTTTCTGCTGTGAAGAATCAGGTTGCAGCCCCTCTCAGCCATGAATTTTGCGGTAAGATAACCTATCCCCCTGCTTGCGCCCGTAATAAAAGCCCATCTTCCTTTTACGTTTACCATAATAATAACTTTCCTTTCAATTATAATATTTTATCTTGCCGGATTTATTTCCTTCTTTGCCTTTTCCAGCGTTTCTATGACCTTATCGCACCATAAATCGAATTCTTCGTCCTCCTGACGGCATTCCTCATGCTCTGATATGTAATCAAGGGCTGTGCGCACGCCCTGTTTAAAACGAACAACCGCGTTATAACCCGGTACTGCCCTTTTCAGCTTGGAATTGTCAAAAACCACCGTATTTGACTTGTCTCCGGTAAGTCCGCCCGTGAGGTCGTATTTTTCGGGGCATACCGCCGCCAGGTATTCCGACGACACATAATAGGGCTTGAAGGGTACGTTCAGGGCATCGGCGATTGTACTGTAAATCTGATTCCAGGTAAGCGATTCGTCCGATGTTATATGGAAGGTTTCGCCTATGGCGTGGGGGTTCCCCATCAGTCCGGCAAACCCTTCTGCAAAGTCGGTGTTGAAGGTAAGGGTCCATAACGAAGTGCCGTCCCCGTGGACGATAACGGGTTTTCCTTCCTTCATCCGCTTTATAACCTGCCAGCCGCCCATGCTTCCGTGCAGACCCACGGGAATGCTGCGCTCGTCGTAGGTATGGCTGGGACGTATTATAGTAACGGGGAAGCTGTTTTCGCGGTACATTTTCATGAGGTAGTCCTCGCATGCGATTTTGTTCCGCGAATATTCCCAGTACGGGTTTGCGACCGAAGTGCCTTCCGTAATGATATAATCCCTTACGGGCTTGTTATATGCCGAAGCCGAGCTTATGTACATAAACTGTTTTGTCCTGCCGTTAAAAAGCCGGCAGTCCCTTTCAAGCTGAGACGGAACAAACCCGATAAAGTCGCAGACAACGTCAAATTCCATTCCCTTGAGCTTTTCCGCGGTTTCGGCTTCATTATTAACGTCGGCATTAATAAACTTAATGCCCTGAGGCAGTATGCCGTTCCTGTTCCCCCTGTTTAAAAGGTAAAGCTCGCAGCCCTCCCCGGACAGCTTTCTGGAGATTGCGGTGCTGATAATGCCGGTGCCCCCGATAAACAATACTTTCATTTTTTGATTCGATCCTTCCTTTAAAAATAATTAATTTTTCTTCCAATAATCCTTACACATTATACCATTATTACAGAGGTAAAGTCAATACGGGAATCGTCGGGAGAGCGTCCAAAAAGCGTTGACACAGAATAAAAAATATGATATGATAAATATCATGAGAAAAACGAAGCTAACCGGGGGAAGCCGCTGCCCGAACTGCGGAAACGAAGAAAACCAGGCTAAATACGGTTTCAACAGGTCGGGTACGCAGCGATGCAGATGCGGGAACTGCAGCCGTACTTACACCCTTGAACCCAAGAACAGGGCATACCCGGACGAAATACGAAAAAACGCCATAAACGCCTACTATTCCGGGGCAAGCGGCAGGGAAGTCGGAAAAATGTTCGGTATGAGCAAGGAAAATGTATTTAACTGGCTGAAAAAAACTGATAATAACAAATAAGGATATGCTTCTGCCTTGGCTTGCATGTTTTGTATCATGCTTAAGGAATAGCAGGGGACCGGCTGTAAAAAATGAACAGACCAGCCGTAAAGAACACATATTATTGTATGTTTATTGGATAATAATACAAACGGCATAATAATAAACGAATATCTTATAAGGGTTTAAATTCTGTGAATTACAGGATTTAAGCCTTTTTTGGCATTTGTATTGTTTTGGCCAGACGTAATTTTCCGTAAAATTGAATATTATTTTTATTATAATACTTGACATCCCTTTCCAAATATATTATAATATAATCGTAACAATTTATAGAGTTTCAATGCATTTAACTCCTGTAAATTTGCAATTATATTTTAACGTTATTTTGGCTTGTACCGTCAGCAGTGAAGGTACAAGCCATTTTTTACATTTCTGGAACTTTATCGTTCCGTACGTATTATATAATGTCAAGGCAGAAATACAAATTGTATATAAAAAAAAGTGTAAAGTTAAAAGCCTGTACCTCATAAATAATATGTTTTTGAACACTTTCCACCGGTTTTTCAACATTTTCTGTGGAAATATAAAGCCTTTTAATTAATTTCCGGCAGTTTTTACGTGCATTTTAATACAATAAGTATATGTTGCCGATAAAAAGCCTATATTAAGGTTAAAATAATTCAATTAATTTACATTAAGGATTTTATATTAATTTAATACAGTTAAAACGGGAGTTTAGCTGTTAAAGGGCAGAGCATCGGAAAGGGCGGTCATAAGCATGATAAAAGGCATTAATAAAAGAATACTTGAAATTACCAACACAAACAATGATGTTTTCGAAAAGGCAGTGCTTTATATCCGAGCCGACAAAAGCGGCTTATCCGGCAGCAGGCTGGAGCAGGAGGCGCGTGATTATCTGGACACGATTCTGCCCCTTCCCAAGGAAAAAGCGGGCGGTAAAATCAATCCCGCCGTAAAGCTTGTCTGTGCGGCGGCTTTTGTTCTGTCAGCCGTAATTTTATTTGCCCTGCTCAAAACTTCGGGGTTGTTTTAAGGAATGAGGAGTGCCGGTATCAGTTAGAAAATAGTAGCTAGTACCAATTAACAATTAACAATTAAAAATTAACAATTAACAATGGCGGTATACCGCCTGCGGCGGTATGATTTTTATTATTAAATTGTAACTTTTAGATGTTATAAGATACTAGTCCCGTTTGCTTCGCAACCCCTGATTCCTTACTCCTGCGCAGTAAAACTAACTAACCGCTGTTTGCCAACTACTATGCTGGAGCGCGCTGAATAATTACTCATTAATTAACAGATATAATTTAATGTTATTATTGTGTTTTGTAAAATTATATGGTATAATGTAATATAAAAGTACAGCCGTTTCACTTTAAACGATTTCGTTTGGTGTTAATGAACTTTATCACAGTATCGGGGTTAAATAAAATGCCGTATAATAACAACAGCAATAAGAAAAAACAGGATTACAGCAGAAGAGCGGATAAAGATAATAAAGGAAATGATAATAAAAAATTATATGAGCGGAATAAAACATACGGTATGAACCGCCGGACCTTTCATAATGATGATGAAAACGAAGCCGGCAGTGAAAACACAGGATTTATTATCGGCAGGAACGCCGTTACGGAAGCTTTAAAGGCAAAAAAGCGGATTGACACCCTTTATGTCAGCGGCGAAGGCGGCGGAAGCCTGGGGATAATATGCGGCATGGCGAACGAAAAGGGAATTGTCGTTAAAAAGGTTTCGGATATAAAGCTTTCCGCAATGTCGGGCGGAGCGTCTCATCAGGGTGTGATTGCGAGCGGAGCCTGCGCCGAATATACTACCGTGGATGATATTATTGCCGTTTCGGCGAAAAAAGGGAAACCCGCTTTTATTATAATATGCGACGAAATTGAAGACCCGCATAATCTGGGCGCAATCATACGCACTGCCGAAGCGGCGGGAGCCGACGGCATAATCATTCCGAAAAGAAGAAGCGCGTCCCTGAACATGACCGTATTTAAAACATCGGCGGGAGCGGCAAGCTGGCTTCCTGTGGCAAGGGTGTCAAATATAGTTTCGGCTGTCGAAACGCTTAAAAAGAGCGGCATATGGATTTACGGAGCCTCTGTTAAGGGAGAGGAATACACCGGCGTCAGCATGACCGGGAATATCGCAGTTGTAATAGGTTCCGAGGGCTTCGGAATAGGAAGGCTTGTTGAGGAAAAATGTGATTTCCTAATAAAACTGCCCATGAACGGACAAATAACCTCCCTCAATGCGTCCGTTGCGGCAGGGATTATTATGTATGAGACGGTAAGACAGAGGACAGCTATGCAAGGCAAATTGTGATGATTTTAGAACCTGTTCCCATAAGCGTAAACATATGTCATTTCGGTAGATTTTACCGGATACAGCGTTTGAAATCCTTGAAAGGCGACAGCCTGTCTGCGGATTTTCGCCTTGTCTTCAGTAAAATTATACTCGAAAATCCATATATTTTTTGATGGGAACAGGTTCTTACAGCTGAACTGTATATAAGGAGATGATAATCTTGGCTGACGGACGCTATTCAATTGATGATATATTAATCGAATACTCAAAGACTGATAATGCTGATAATACAGTAAAGCCGGACAATGGCATCGACCTTGACGAGCTTCTCAAAAGCTATGATATAAAACCCGGAAATACGGCTACGGATACTTTATACGACGAACTGCACGGTATCAAGGAAGCATTGAATAAACCCGAGTATGAAGACAGTCTCGCAGAAAAGAAAACCGTTCTGCCCGAACGCTCGTTTTCCGATAAATATGAAGATGAAAACGCTTATGACGAAGCTGACGGCAGCGTTAATACAGATACTAAAAAATCCGGGTTGTTTTCAGGGCGTTCCAAAAAGGAAGGCCGGCAGATGAGTCCTTTAGGCGGCGAATTGAAACGGGAAGCCGCCGTACCCGGGAACAAAACGGAACGGAAAACAAAAGACCCGTTTGAGGAATATTCTGCGTCTTCGGGTAATCAGAGCAGGCGCAGCCTGGACGATATACTTGACGAATATTCCGGCTCAATAGAGAAAAAGCATGCTCAGAACCGAATGCAGAATACTTCGCATAAAGGCTTTACTGATTTCTTTACAAGGCTTCTTTCAAAGGCTGAAGCCGGCGACGAACCCGTTAAGACGGAGCTTTTAGACGGTATGATGAAAATCAAAAAGGAGCAGGCGGAGTATACGGGACACATTACAAGGATGTCCCGTATTCCTCCGATTGAAAGAAAATCCATATCGGATATAAGTCTGAACCTTGACGATAAGCTTCTTCCCGATACCTCTCAGCTTAAAATCAGCTCCGAAAACAGCGAACTTAAAAAGCTAACGGAATTGAAGGAAAGGCGCAATAAAAAGATTAAGGATTTTGTCCTGGTAGGCGATGAGGAGGAATCGGTCGAAGACGACCGGGATGTTCACCCGGAGCAGAACAGTATCGAGGATTTTGAACGGTTTGAGGACGCTCCCGACATTGCCGTAAGCATCGAACAGATGAAAAGCAATTTGATTATGAGGCTTATTGTTTTGTTTTTCTGCTTTATCGTAAGCTTTTATATAGCCGCTGCTAACGATTTATCCTCTGAGCTTCTGATTCCTTTATTCAACAAGCATGACCAGACGGATGTGTTTTTGTTCACTAATACTGTCATAGGCCTGCTTGCGGCTTTCACGTCCTATAATACGATTACTATCGGATTTTCAAAGCTTTTATCATTCAAGGCGGACTGTGACACGCTGCCCGCAGTTTCCGCCGTAACCTGCATTATTACGTCAATGGCTATGTTCGCAAACCCGAATATGATTAAGGCAGGGTTTGTACATATATATATCCCGGTAGCAATAGGTTCTCTCCTTTTCAATACTGCCGGCAAGCTGCTTATCGTCATACGCACGCAGAGAAGCTTCAACTTTATTTCCGGAGCGGGGGAAAAATATGCCGTGTTCAATATAGCCGACGAGGAACAGGCTCTGAATTTTACCAGAGGGACTATTAGGGATTTCCCCAGCCTTTCGTCTATGAGGAAAACAGAATTCATCAGCGGTTTTCTTGAAACCTCCTATGCGCCCGACGCGGCAGACCGTTTCGGCGGCGTGTTTTCGCTCGTTTCATTATTGGCGGCAGTCCTGATAGCTGTCTTTGCGGGATTTATGGCAAAATCCGAATTCGGAAGCCCGAGCGTATTTGTGGGATTATCCGTTTTCGGAGCCTGCGTTTCAATATGTTCGGGATTTATGATAATGCTGGCGGTGAACCTGCCTATGGCTAAATCCTCTAAAAGGCACGCCGAAAACCAGGGGTTTATTCTGGGATATGACAGTATCGACGAGTTCGCCGACACGAACAGCATACTTGCCGACGCCGCCGAGCTTTTTCCTCAGGGAAGCATAAAGCTTTCGGCTATCAAGGTTTTTTCCGATACCCGGATTGACGAAGCCATTGTCGAGGCGGCAAGCCTTACAAATCAGTCGGGGAGTATCCTGAAAAATATGTTCTATGATATTATAGCCGGTAAAACGGAGCTGCTGAATCCCGTTGAAAGCTATATTTACGAGGATTCGATGGGTCTTTGCGGCTGGATAAACAACAAGCGCATCCTGCTCGGCAACAGGGAGCTTATGATAAACCACAGCATTGAGGGCATACCTTCGGAGGCAAGGGAAAAGGAATATACATCAAACGGCAAAGCCGCAGTTTACCTTTCTATTTCGGGTGAGCTTTCGGCAATGTTCGTCGTAGAGCTTTCGCCGGTAATTGAAGTTATGAAGGCTCTTAAATCGTTGCAGAAGTATAACATATACATAATACTGCGTTCGGTCGACTCTATAGTAACAATAAACAGGCTTTCCGAAATGTTCGGGATTTCCCCGGAATATTTTAAACTTCTGCCTTTCAGAACCCACCCCGAATTTGAAAATATGACTTCGTATCAGCAAAAGCAGAGGGCTTCCCTTGCCTGTTCGGGAAGGTTTTCGGTTTTAACTGCCCTGTTGCTCTCCTGCCGGCATATTAAGGGGACTGTTACGGCGGGTATCTGCCTTCAGGCGATTTCAATGCTTTTAGGGCTTATAATATGCGTCGTAATGGTAATTTCGGGTTCATACAGGGAGCTGACTGTATCAATGCTCACGCTTTACTCCACTGTGTTTACCTTGCTTCTTCTGGCTATGCAGGCAGTAAGGAAAACATAATATTTTATTTTTCTTATGGAACAAGCTTATAAAAATAAGTACCGTATAATTTTCTGAATCCCAGTTAATTATACGGTACTGTTATTTTGAATGGTTTCGGTTGTATACTTACCCTTTTTTTATATAATGCGTACTGAACAATTACACATTTCGTGTAATTGTTCCCAGAAACAGACTTCTCTGTTTCTGGTTGTGAAAAAGCAAAGCTTTTTCGCAATACTTCTTGATAATGTCTGCTTATAAAACAGTTTTATGAGAAAACTGTTTTATAAGTGCAAGAGTTTTGAGTATTTTTACTCAAAAACCTTGCACTTGAATAATTGAAAAATGCTATTATGTCGCATAGCACCGGTATTTTTCAATTATTCAGCAGACATTATATAGTTAAGCGCCCCTGTTACTATTTTTTGAAAATCATTGTTTTCCCTGAATGCATCGATAATCAGCTTTTCGTCATCCGATAAACCATTTGACGGGTTAGGATTATCGCTTAATCCTACTAGAAAATCAAGTGATGTGTTAAAATATTCAGCGATGGTATAAATCTTATCGATTGAAGGAAATGAACCTCTCCTTTCTAAATCATAAATGAAATTCCTGTTCAGATTACATTCGGATAATACTGTATTAATTGATTTATTATGTTCCTTTGATAATTTTTTTATTTTCTCTGAAAGGTTTTGTAATAAATTCATAAATATTACTCCTGATATTTATACAATTCAACAAAATACAGAAATAGCTAAAAGCCGCCTTTGAAAGGCATATTAATATGCTGATTTCCGTTATGGAAGCGGACGGAACCGATAATTTTTCCGACGGATTCATATTAGGCGCGGAACTTATGAATGAAATACTTCAAAAACAGTGAATCAAATGAATATTTGTACAAAGTCATAATAAATATATACGGCGAAAATCAGAAGCCATGCCCATGAGGTCAGCAGAACAGGTAACCCCCTGCTTTTCCCCGCCGGGGTCGGCAGGCTCATATGCCGCCTTCTGTTCGCAACGGCGATAATACCTATAATAAGCCCCGCAATACAGGAAATAACCCTGAACGCGAAGTTGGACATAATTGTGTTCATGAATCCTGAACTGTAATTCCGTATGTCAATGACAACGCCTTCGATTATCTGCCGGTATTCCGACGGGTAGGCATATGCCATCCAAAGGCTGAATAGGGTATTTGACGTGTTTACAATAATATGAGCAACAATTGCCGGTATTAATGAGCCGCATTTTATTGTTACAACCGCAAGGGGAATCCCGATAAGGAAGCCTAAAATAAACTGGATGTAATTCTGATGCATAAGACCGAAAACAAGGGCGGAAACAAAAACAGCCATCCGCTCGTTGTATTTTCTTAACGTCTGCAGTAAAAAGCCGCGGTATAAGAGTTCTTCCAGCACGGGTCCGAATATACAGGCATATGAAAACAGGATTACATTTGCAAGGGGGGATGAAAAATCGGCTGTAAGACCCTGTAAATCGGTTTCATAACCCGCGCTGCCGATTATGGCGGAAAATATCAGAGATATAACCGCGGCGGCGGTCTGAAGCCCCAAGGACAGCACGGTAAGCTTAACCACGGTGCCGCCCGTATAATTATTTGCTGAAAACATACCCTTGAAGCTGATTTTCATCCATTTGATACCCAGTATTAACGAAACCGTTTGACTGATTATCGGAATACCGACGGATATTACAGTAGACAAAAAGGAATTCCCGGAAAGCCTTTCCAAACCGGCTTGTATGCCTGCCCTTGACATTTCACCCGCATAAATGCCGCATCCGAGCATTAAGAGGGCTCTTAACACCACATTGAACAGCAGTATGTTAAGCAGGATTATAATTCCGGCTTTCGTATATTTTTTACGGATACTGCGCTTTTCATTTTTATCAGGTTTTATAAGCACTTCGGAATAGCCGGGTATAACCTGAGCAGGGCTGTTGTCCATAGAAGAATTCCTCCTGTAAATATTTATAAGAGACTGTATTACTCCGGACGGTATAAAGTCCATTAGCTAAATTTAATTTAAATTACTTTATTATTGTAATACATTTTCAATGCCGTGTCAAGAAAAATACCAATAACAATTTTATAGCGTTCTATATCTTTATTTGGGATTGGTATAAATTACAGAAATTGGAGAATGCAGTAACAAAAATGTAATTGAAATGTAATTGAATTTATATGTTAAAAATGGTATCTTTGCGGAAATATTTTTAAACATCGTGATGAAGGTAAGAATTGTGGTTGTCCTCTCTTGAAAGTAAATCCTATAGCTACTCCATGAAGTCCGTTACTGTAATCTCTCTCTTCCTTTTCATATTGTGTTCTATAGTTCAAGCACAGCATGACACTACGGCATTCCTGCTCAATCCGGTTGAAATATCCTCGCGAAAAATTTCACCTGTGCATACGGCTGTCGCACCGATACAAATTCTCTCCAAAGAACAACTCTCCGGCATACCGGCACTACAACTCTCCGACGCGTTGAAACTCTTTTCAGGCATTGTGGTGAAAGATTACGGTGGTACAGGCGGATTGAAAACCGTCTCTGTCAGAGGTTTCGGAGCACAACATACGGCGGTTGCGTATGATAATATCGCCCTATCGGATTGTCAAACGGGTCAAATTGATTTCGGAAAACTCTCTTTAGACAATCTTGAGATGCTCTCTTTAAG
>QMCD01001269.1_pt2 | contig 10445 bp, 12 predicted proteins | sample 1821841 | NCBI WGS metagenome assembly QMCD01 (sample SAMN01991225, study PRJNA193472) | Termite gut metagenome, whole genome shotgun sequencing project. | isolation source: worker | host: Macrotermes natalensis
ATATACAAATCCAAAAGATTTAGCCTATTAATTATCTACTATAATAATTACGCTGTCTAAATAAGGTGAGGTTATTATGGGCTATGAAACAACAAGAATAACAGAAGGAGTATGGTGTATCAAAGACACTTTTGTGCAGTGTTTTTTGATCGAGGGAGCTGATCGTGCTTTGCTTTTTGATTGCTGTGCATCTGGCGGAATAGAGTTCAAGCAAGCAGTTGAAGCTATAACCACAAAACCGGTTCAGTTGCTGATATCGCACAGCGATTCTGATCACACCGCCGGACAAGAATATTTTGGTACAACCTATATGCATGCAAGTGAAATGAGCAGGTATGCGCTCAGAGGTAATGATCCATTAAGAGCACGCGTTGTTTGGGAAGGCGAAGTCATTGATTTGGGCGGACAACAACTTGAAGTATTATTGCTTCCGGGGCACACTCCGGGAAGCATTGCGCTTTTAGATCGCAAGAATCGCAGGCTTTTTGCCGGAGATAACATCTCTGACGGCTGGATATACATATTTGGAGAAGGTCGCAGTTTAGAGGCATTTATAATCAGCAACATCAAATTGCAAAAACTAAGTGCATTGTTCGATAACATTTATTGTTGCCATGGCAGCATGGTTTTGCCTACACAGTGGGTGGCTAAGACCGGTGCTGCTGCAAGAAAACTTTTGGCGGGAGAGCTTAATTCGGCTGAGCCGCCTATACCGATCGAGGCTAAAAGCTACAAACATGACGGCGTTGTGTTCTTTATGTAAGAAAATCTATTCAGATAGTTGTTGTAGAGGCTTCAAGTCTGATAAACTATCCCGCGTCGCTTTTTAGACTATTCCCTGCGACAAACAAGCGCGATTAGCTCAGGGGGAGAGCACTACCTTGACACGGTAGGGGTCATTGGTTCAAATCCAATATCGCGCACCATTGAATTTTTACTGGCAGGAACTCAGCTTGAGGCTTCCTGCCAGTTTTGTTTTAATACCGAAGCACTAAATCTGAGTGGGAAGTGGCGATGAGGCAAAGTGATGTAATAGTTGTGGGCGGGGGAGCTTCCGGGCTTGTGGCGGCGATATCTGCTGCCAGAGAAGATGCCATTGTCACCGTAATTGAGAAGCAAGACCGCATTGGAAAAAAGATTCTTTCTACCGGGAATGGCCGCTGTAATTTGAGCAATGCCTCAATAGCAGCAGAATCATCACTTACAAAAAGTGCCAACAAATACAATAATCCCGGTTTTGTTGAACCAACTCTTGCAAAGTATGACTGTGAAGCAATTCGTGAGTTTTTCAAAAGTATCGGGCTTCTCACCATTGTCGATGAAAAAGGCTGGGTGTTTCCTAGAACTCGTTACGCCAGCTCAGTTGTTGACGTACTTCTAAGAGAGTGTCATGCCTTAAATATTAACATTGTGACAAACTCTGAGGTCAAGCAAATAAAATACCATTTAGACGATGGACAAGATCTGAACAACCACTGGCAGATAATTACAGATACCGGAAACTATTTCTCCAAAGCACTTGTATTGGCAACTGGTTATTCAAAATTGGCTACACAGCTTGGTCTAATCATGGCAGATCCACAAGGTATACTGGGTTCGATTGCGGTAGAAGCATCCGGCATTCAAGGTCTGGATGGGGTGCGCACAAATTGTCGAGTATCTTTGTTGAGTGAGAAAAGCGTTATTGCTCATGAGGATGGAGAGGTATTGTTTAAAAAACAGGGATTGTCGGGCATTGTTATGTTTAATATCAGTCGCTTTGCACAAAAAGGACACGCAATATCGCTGGACTTGTTTCCCGAACTCTCAAAGGCGCAACTGACCGAGTTGATAAGCTGCCGTCAAGGTGCACCTGCAACTTTACTAAAAGGTCTACTCCATTCCAAATTCGCCAAGCGAACTCACACTCTAAAGAAAGTGCGTTCAGCATCTCCGACAAAGACTCAGACGAAGAAAAACCATTAAAGCCACAAGAACTATCCGACCTCGTCCAAACCATAAAAGACTTTCGCATTGAAGTAACGGGTACTCCCGATAAAAGCAAAGCCCAAGTTACTCGTGGAGGTATTTCTACATATGAGTTTAACAACAGCAACTTGCAATCGCGCAAGTTTTCAACTTTATATGCAGCCGGAGAATGTTTGGATATTGATGGGCCATGTGGAGGGTACAATCTGCACTGGGCTTGGGCATCAGGTATCATTGCAGGTCAAGAAGCAGCAAAACATCAACATAAAAAACAAAAATTCAACACAATACAAACTACGGCACGGCTATAATACAACATATTTGCACGATGCTTTATCATGTTCCTTTGCACTTTAGAAGAACCAAGGAGTATTAATTGGAATTTTTTGCACCACTGGCAACCACTGATGGTTGGATTACCCTCGTAACACTACTTTTCTTAGAACTGGTCTTAGGTATCGACAATTTAGTGTTCATTGCGATCACAACTAACAGACTTCCCGAAAACAAGCAGACTCTTGGTAGGCGTATAGGTTTAATGGGTGCGCTTATCATGCGTATTATACTGTTATGCTTTGCTGCGTGGATCGTTAGTTTACAGGGAACGATTTTTACCATACCGTTTGATGTTCCGCTTATTGATCAAGATATATCTCCACGCGATCTGGTGCTTTTGGTTGGTGGCGGATACCTTATCTATAAAGGCATTATTGAGGTCAAGGAGAAAGTGGCTTACGATGAGATCAGAACCCAAAATGATCCCAAAGAGATGGGTAACGCTAAGCGCATAGGTATGGTTCAGGCTGTAGCTACTATCATGGTCATGGATATCGTGTTTTCGCTTGACTCAGTAATTACAGCAGTTGGTCTAAGTGGTCAGCTGGTGATTATGATTCCGGCTGTGATGATCGCTGTTTTTGTGATGATTGTTTTTGCAGACCCAATCGCAAACTTTATCAACAAGAATCCGGAAATGAAGATTCTGGCATTGGTATTTATCATAGCCGTTGGTATCAAGCTTATTGCTGAGTCCTTGGGCATTCATATTGCAGCCGAGGGCAGTGGAGCAGATGTTTTGGATATGATGCTTTATACCGCCATGATATTCTCGCTGATTATTACCGCTATACAGATGCTTTACAACAACCGTCTCAGGAAGGTGCATATCGAGGCAGGACTATTCATAGATCCGGAGCAGGCACATCGTCAACGTTTTGAGATCGTGTTTATCGATGAAGAAGACGAAAAAGCAAAACAAGAGGCTGAGGCAAATAAACAAGAAAAGTAACAACACTTATACTTGATAGATTAAGCAAAGGCGACTGGGTTTTACGCAGTCGCCTTTTTAGCCTAATTGATCAGATGAAGTCGGTCATACTCTTTCTTGGTAACCACAAGTCTTGCTGCACCAGGTAATATGCGAGCTGTAAACGGCGTTTGGTACGGTTGTGCTTCACCGTCATATTGCAACTTGAGCGGAGGATCCGATTCTATGCGAACGCTTTTTGTCATGTAGATGCCAATAGCTTCTGTTCTGGAAGCAAAGCGTCCGGTTCGATCCAAAAATGCGGCAATTACAGCCGGGAGCATCTCAAAAGCAGAACGTTGTTTTAATACCACTATTTCGAGCAAACCGTCATGAGCATTGTTGGCGTGTGTGATAGAGATGTCAGGATGTATCTTGGAGAAGTTCATTGCCATGGCGGCAATCGCATCAACCTTAACCACTTCGTTATCAAGGTGGATAGTAAATGTGGCAACTACCGGATTTGGGGTACCGAGAGCGGTAAAAAGATAAGCGCTGGATCCAAAGGTCTTTTTAAGCTGCTTTGAGTTCTCCATTATCGTGGCATCAAAACCGGCTCCACCGCTGATCATGAAGCCCTTACTTACCTCACCTTTAGGTGTGTCGTAGGTGATTTCTCCCAAATCAATGTCAACCGTAAACCCGGCTCTTGCCATTTCTACAAGCGCATGAGGCTCATCCGGTTGGTCAAGATTAACAGCTAAGAGATTGCTGGTTCCGGCCGGAAAAGGCAGTATTGGAATACCGCTGGAGCGCAGGAAATAGCAAACTGTAGCAATGGTTCCGTCACCGCCCGATGCTACAACCAGGTCAAAAGATGAAGCATCCGACAATAAGTCTTCAATTGGCGTGGTGCCATCTGTGCTGCGTACGATAAGCTCATCACCATCGCGCAGCAACTTTCGCATGAAATCAAAGATCGAGCCGTCTTGCAGACCCGATTCCAAGTTATTGATAACAAGCACTTTCATAGATAGCCCAGATTCCTTTGTGTATAACTCCAAACTTGCTGAAGAGAGATACTTAGTCGATCAATTTGCATAACATACACTACTTATACAACAGTAATACTGCATCATAATTATTTTATGAGTATTGTTCGACTAAAGATAGTGATACCATGAAATTGTACGGTAGAGAGCAAAAAAATGGAGAAACAATTTGTACATCAATTCACAGGAGGAACTGGACAACTTTATAAACAAGTGTTCCAATGCCACGTTCTTGACCATAGACACGGAGTTCCTGCGTGAAAAGACCTATTATCCCAAGCTTTGTCTTATTCAAATTGCCACAGAGGATCAAGAGGTAATAATAGATCCGTTGGCTAATCTTGACATCAAAGCTTTAACACCGCTGTTTACTGATCCCAAAATCACAAAAGTATTTCATGCCGGCGACCAAGATCGAGCAATTTTATACAACGCATTAGGCGCCATTGTTCGTCCGATATTTGACACACAGCGCGCTGTGATGCTGCTGGGTTTGCCTCAACAACTTAGTCTAAGCGGTATTGTTAAACATTTTTGTGGCGTTAACCTAAAAAAAGGGGAGTCTTTTTCTGACTGGTCTCAGCGACCGCTCACAGAAAAGCAGCTTATTTATGCCATGGATGACGTTCATTATCTTCCACAAATATACTCAAGGATTATGGATGAATTATCCAATGCCGGGCGATTAAGCTGGCTTAAAGAAGACCTTAGAGATATGGAAGAAAACGAGAGCTACACGCTTGATGTTTATGATACGTGGAAGCGTCTTAAAGGAGCAAATGGTCTCAGGGGAAAACAACTGGCTGTTGTCAGACAGGTTTGCGCATGGCGGGAGCTGACCGCTCAGAAATTAGATATCCCACGCAAGTGGATACTCTCCGACGAGTTTTTGTCTGAGATATCCAAGAAGATGCCGGGTTCAGTCAGTGAATTATACGAGATACGTGGCGTAAAGGAACGCGTCAATACGAGGCTTGCTCAAGAAATCGTAGCTGCAATTGATAGAGGCAAGAAAACTCCGGAATCCGAGTGGCCGCAGCGTGACCAGCAGGTGACCAATACGACAGGAATATCTTCAATCATAGATATGCTCTCGGCGCTTTTGCACCACAGGTCGCAAGAGTTACAAGTTGCTTCAATGTTTTTGACCAATCACGATGAGCTTGTACGTTTGGCCGCCGGTCAACGCAGTGGACTTGGAATACTCAAGGGTTGGCGAAGAGAACTTTTAGGGGAAGAGCTATTGATGCTTTTGGAGGGAAAAGTAACATTATCGGTTGAGGGGCGCGAGCTTAAAGTTACACGCACTTCACAAAACCAAGAATAGCCCCAATAAAACTCTCTATTCTAATATGATACTTAGAACAAATTTAAAGGATTTATCAGCTCTACGTCTATGCAGTTGTAGAGGAATAGGTTAGGAGATATTGTGCCCGGTATTAACCCAATGTGGCTTCTGTTGATTATTGTGTCGTTAGGTCTTGGATTTGGAACTCAACTATACATTAAGCATAAATATAAAAAGTGGAGCAAAGTGCGTATTTCTACAGGACTTACCGGAGCGCAGGCTGCTCGCAGAATGCTTGATGAAAACGGTCTTGCAAACGTACCAATCCAGATGGTAGACGGAGAGTTAAGCGACCATTATGATCCCAGGTCAAATGTCGTATCACTTTCAAGGGATGTTTATCAAGGTGCCAGTGTATCTGCAACAGCTATTGCTTGCCATGAGTGCGGTCATGCGATCCAGCATGCCAGGAGCTTTGTGCCGGCAAAACTTCGTGGTTTGTTGGTGCCACCAATTAATGTTGCCAGTAATCTTTGGATGTTCGTTTTGCTCGCCGGCATTCTTCTTACCATAGTCGAGCTAGTTTGGGCGGCTATCGCATTGTATGCAGTAGTGATCATATTCCAGCTGGTAACTCTACCGGTGGAATTTGACGCATCCAGACGTGCGATGGCATACGTTAATAGCCAAGCAATTGTACCGGACGAAGAGACCGGTGGCGCTCGCAGTGTACTTACGGCAGCTGCGCTTACATATGTTGCTGCAGCGCTTGTGTCTTTGCTGCAGCTTATCTACCTGCTTGGAATTGCGCGCAGAGATTAAAGCCAGATGGCAGAAGCTTTAAGCGTATCTCAGGCGCTAAACTTAGCAAAAGCAAGTCTGAATAAAGTCTCAGCTACTATCGTTGGAGAGGTATCCGAGCTTTCTGATAAACCCGGATATAAGGCAGTTTACTTTACACTGACCGATGAAAGCTCGGCACTTTCTTGTTTGATGTGGAGAAACAGCTTTTCTGCTGCCGGAGTAGATATAAAACAAGGCAAACTTGTTGAGGTCTCTGGCATATTTACCGTATATGCAGCAAAAGGTCGCATGAACTTTGATGTCAAGACCATCAAGGCTGCCGGTGAGGGAGATCTTAGACTCAAGGTTGCAAAATTGGCAAAAAAGCTGGAGGCAGAAGGTCTTATGGAGGCCTCGCGCAAAAAACCGCTGCCGGCTTTTCCCGCTGCAATTGCCGTCGTTACCTCTCCGCGAGGTAAGGCGATACACGATGTTTTAAGAACACTAAGGCGCAGGTTTCCTTATGCAGAGGCTTTGGTATGTGGTGTTTTGGTGGAGGGAGCAGGTGCGGCAGCTTCCATCATCCAGGGATTGCAGGCAGCTCAACAATCAAAGGCCGAGTTGATTCTTTTGGTTCGTGGTGGTGGCTCATATGAAGACCTGATGCCCTTTAACGATGAAAAACTGGCAAGAGCGATAGCAGCCTCCAGTCTACCTGTAGTCACAGGAATCGGGCATGAGCCGGATAACAGTATCGCAGATATGGTGGCGGACATAAGGGCATCTACGCCAACTGCAGCAGCAGAGCGCGTTGTGCCAAACTCTCAGGAGCTGGCAAGCGCACTGGATCGCCTACAGGCTTCGATGACGCACCTACTCACCAATAAACTGGATCAGGCAAGGGCAAAGTACGAACGCTTGCTTGAGAGACCGGTATTTACAAACAGTGCACATTTTTTTGCAGCCTACGATATTTTGCTGGAAGGTGCTTCGCTTAGGCTTACTCAAGCTATTCCGCATAGGTTGGCAGCAGATGAAGCATTCATAAAATCAACCGGATCAAAACTGTCAGGTTTGGCAAGTAGGCTTATCTTGCCATATCAAAACTCCATAGCGCTAAACGCTGCTCAACTTGAGAGTCTGTCGCCGCTTAAAGTGTTGTCGCGTGGGTACTCAATAGTATTTGATGAAAAAGATCACGTAATTGATTCGGTCGATAAGGTAGACTTAGACCAACGGATTAGTATTCGCTTTGCGGATGGTATTATCAGCGGCAATGTTGCCGATAAACAACATGCGCAGCTAAAGAAGGCAGGTGACAAAGATTAATATGGTCGATGAGACATTGGGTATCGTTGACGACACAAGCATCAACAACATGACATTCAAACAAGCCTCAGAGGAGCTTGAATTGATAGTTCGTTCACTTGAGGGAAATCAACTGGAACTTGAAGAGAGTCTAAAGCTTTATGAAAAGGGAGTTTCTTTGCTCAAGATATTGCAGGGTAAGTTAAGCGAGGCTCAACAAAAGGTCACCGTTTTATTGGGTGAGATCGAACCGGAATCTGATGATAGTGTCGATACACACTTAAGCTAATCAACTAAAAAATGAAGAATGGAGGAGCATATGTCAGACTGTTTGTTTTGTAAGATCGCTTCGCACGAGATAGATGCGACAATTGTTTATGAAGACGATTATGTCATGGCCTTTGAAGACATTAATCCGCAATTACCTGTACATACGCTAATTATCCCCAAGCAGCATTATGCTCATGTTGGTGATGATGTTCCTGAGGAGATTTTGGGAAAAGTCTTTGCTGCCGTTGCAAAGGTCGCCAAGATAAAAGGGGTAGAAGAGAGCGGCTATCGCATCGTGGCAAATACCGGCGAGGACGGAAGACAGACCGTACACCATTTGCACGTGCACGTTCTTGGTGGAGCAAGGATGCCTATTCGCATGGGACCGGCTGATTAAGGGATAATTTTACACAGCGGTTTTTAGCTCCGCTACTCAAGTACATAAAACGAAGGCAATAATTAATAATGAGAGAGGTGTTTATGTTTGTATTGGTAATCAATGCTGGTTCATCTTCATTAAAGTATCAGCTATTTAGAAAAGAATCCGAAGAAGTAATGGCAAAAGGTCTTTGTGAGAAGATAGGTAACGCTGACTCATTTCATAAGTATGAGATCAAAGATAGCGAAAGTGAAGTCACCGTGTTGCTAAAAAATCATCACGATGCCATCCAGGTGGTTTTGGATACTTTGCTGGATAAAGAAAATGGCGTTGTAGGAAGCTTAGATGAGATAGTAGCCATTGGTCATAGAGTTGTTCATGGCGGCGAATATTTTAGTCAGTCGGTAGTTATTGATGACGAGGTGGTAGCCCGCATTGAAGAATGCGTACCTCTAGCTCCGCTGCACAATCCACCATCGCTTGTAGGGATTAAGGCTTGCTTTGATTTGATGCCGGGCACTATGCAGGTAGCCGTATTTGACACAGCATTTCATCAGACGATACCGCCAAAATCCTACATGTATCCACTGCCTTATGAAATGTATGAACAGCACCGTATCCGCAAGTACGGCTTTCACGGTACCTCGCATCGTTACGTTGCAGCTCGCACTGGTGAGTTTTTAAATACTCCTATACAGCAGCTTAAGATCGTGTCTTGCCATTTGGGCAATGGTTGTTCGCTCACTGCCGTTGATGGCGGAAATTCTGTCGATAATTCAATGGGCTTTACTCCATTGGACGGTTTGATGATGGGTACACGTTGTGGGTCTGTAGATCCAAGTATTGTTGTATATATGATCGAGAAACTCGGCATGGCTCCAGCAGAAGCTGAAAACACCATGAATCGCAAGTCAGGTCTTTTGGGCGTGACAGGACTTACCAACGATCTTCGTGATGTACGTGCGGCTGCCGAAGACGGCAATGAGCGTGCGATACTTGCATATGAAATGTATTCAAACTCGGTGAAGAAATTTATTGGGCAATACGCATTTGAAATGGGCGGACTAGACGCGATTGTATTTTGCGGCGGAGTTGGCGAAAACGATGTTCGTATGCGCAAGATGATCTTGGATGGACTCGAAGATCTGGGGATCGTATTAGATGATGAGAAGAATCAGAAGTTTGGCGGCGAGCGTGAAATCAACGCCGATGACTCAAAAATATCTCTACTGGTAATCCCAACAAATGAAGAGTTGATGATTGTTAGAGATGTTGTAAGTTTGTACGATAGGGTGTAATTGTGGTATAAACATATAGTCTTTTGTGTGAAGTATATGCAAAAGACTATATGTTTAAAGCTAGGAAAGCTATCACAATGAAAAGGGGAGTCGCTATGAAAACTCACAGCAATGTTGATAATCGTAGGCGAAGGGAGAGCGTGAAAAGAGCAGCGATACTGTTTTTTTCACTGACGCTAATAATGTCTATGCTATCTGTGCAGGCAACTGCTAAGGTGGCAAAAGAGAGCCAAAGAAGCATCAAAGGAACGATTGAAGCTAGAAATCTGCCCGTAAATGTCGAAACTCTAGCTCAACTAATTGATGCCATAAACAATGCCGAAAATGGCAAAGAAATAGTCATCACTATAATAAAAGATATCGAGACCGGAAAAGATACTATAACCATACCCAATGAAAAAATAGTCACACTTAAGGGTACCAAAAAGATCACCTGTACAGATGCTCAAGAGACGGCTATAAGTGTTGGAGGCGAGCAGATATCATCTGCAATTATGGTTGCCGGTACTTTAAATGTAGAGATCAATGCTATTACCGCACCGGCAGATGGTAAAAGGGATCATGGGTTATATATAGGCTCGGGCGGAACTCTCAATATTAAGCGCGGAACAATCTCTAATTACAGCACACCTATTCACAACGATGGCACGCTTAATATGACCGGCGGAAAAGTTACCAATGCTTATTATTGTGGCATTGATAACGACGGAACCTTTAACTTAAGCGGAGGTTCGGTTAGTTTCGCCAACACATATGGTGTTACCAATGATGGCAGTTTTAGTATGACCGGCGGAAAAGTTGCTAACTCCGGAACCGGCGTAGGCAATTTTGCTACGTTTGTTTTGGATGGGGG
>QMCD01002796.1_pt1 | contig 10443 bp, 2 predicted proteins | sample 1821841 | NCBI WGS metagenome assembly QMCD01 (sample SAMN01991225, study PRJNA193472) | Termite gut metagenome, whole genome shotgun sequencing project. | isolation source: worker | host: Macrotermes natalensis
CACGTCGCTATTGAATGTGACTGCGACAGCGTCGGAAATCGTGGTACCGTCGCCACCGACAAGATCAAGAGTGCCGACTTCCATCGTGTTCGAGAACGCAACGCTCGTGACCGCAGTAGTATCGGTGGCAGTGATGGTGATGGTGGATTCGGCACCGGAATTATCAAGGCCGGTAGAAACAGTAGAACTGCCACTGGTGGCGTCGGCTATCGCCTCGTCCTGGCCTTCGACGTTCAAGCCGAGGAAAGACAGCTTGCCGGCACCGGTGATTCCGAGATCCGAGGCGATGGTCGCAACATTCGCGGCGGTAAGGCTGCCGCCAGTCTGGCCGCCATCGTAGCGGAGATAGAGCTTGCCGCCGTCGGCAACAGACAGGGCGGTTCTCAGAGCTGTATTGGTGGTGCTACCGATGGTGGTTGCTCCGCCGGAAGCCACGGTAAAGTCAGTCCTGAAATCTTCCAAGCGGGCGGTCACGGTGCCGGTATCACCAATCGCGAGGGAGCCGCCAGCGGCGGAAATGCTGCTTGCGGTAGTATCCGACACCACCAGCTTGCCGTTGCTGTTCACGGTGACTGTGCCGCCAGTGCCGAGGGCAAGTTTGCCCACCGTGAATGTGCCGCCGGTGACGGTCAGGTTGGTGGCTGTGGCGTTGGCAGCAGTGTCAACGAAAGAATTTTGAATGTTCAACTTACCGGTGAGTTCGCCTCCGGTGGCGTTGAGGGTCATCTTGCCGGTGACGAAGTCTATTTTGCCTTCATTGGTGATCTTGCCGCCCTTGATGTTGACGTGACCCCACTGTTTGACGAAATTATGTTCATTCAGAGTCAGTTCAGAAGAGCCGAGAGCGATCCCCTGAATCACCGTCTTACCATTCATGGCTATTGCAACATCGATATTACCATCATTATCGGTGTCCGCACTCGCCGTCATATCAGCAGCGATACCGCCAAAAGTCAGTTTGCCGCTGCCGCCAACTTTCAAATCGCCACTATTAAGATTAAACTCTCTGGTGACAATCGCGCCCTCGCCGGTGGCATTAATTTCGCCGCCGCTCAAGTTGATAGCGCTGTGGCGGTTGTTCGTCGAAGCAGCAAGATCCGCCGTGCCCATAGCCGCAATTCCCCAAAGAATAGATTCTTTGCTAGAAGAGCCGGACATGGTAATCTTGCCGCCAGTGATATTAATAGAATTCTTGGGCGAGGAAGCGCCGGCAACAGGCATTGAAGTAGCCAGCATGCCATTGTCGCCAAGCGTTATCTCCGTCCCGCTCACATTGATAACGCGGCCGAAGACATCAGAACCCGTGCGCCAAGCACCATCATGGGTATTGTCGGGTGCCACGTTTCCGGAACTATCTCTCGTATTCGAACTGATCGTCGCCGTTCCACCGGTGAAGTTGACGGTTTCAAATTCGACCAAGGCGGGACCAGTTGAACTATCTCCCACGACGAGCGTACCGGTATTCAGATTGAAGGAAGAACCGGTAGTGTAGGGATTATTACCGCCGCCATAGTTGGAAACACCCGCGTAAGTACCTTTGATGTTGACGGTACCGCCAGCAATAGTGAAATTCTTACCGGGAGTGATCATCCCTATGGAGCCGCCGCTGCTTATATCCAAAGTGGCGTTTGTCCCGACAGTAACACTCCCGGCCGGGGTTACTGGAGAATTAACCGTCGTAGTTGTCGGATTATCAGGCGCGAGATTCACATCTGCTGTCCAATCCACTGCCTCGGCAGCAGGCGCGGCTCCCAAGAATCCCGCAAGTGATAAGGCGAGTAACGTAGTCACTCCCCAGCCGCAAACCCTTGCCGCTCCCAGTTTTTTCACCATCCCTATTCCTCCTCCCAAAAACCAAAAAAAATGACACCGAACAGAATTCGGCGTCACAAAGAAGGAAGCTAAAGGATAAGGCGACATAAAAGGAGGTGCCGTCATCCGTCTGAATCAAGGCCCGCCAAGGCCCATACGCGAACGGAAACGCGACGGCACCCCCAAGAAACCTGTCTTGAGGGTGCGTCTTGTCCCCGGTTGCGCGCGTATGTAAAACTTGGCGGTTTTGATTCACGCTTCCGAGTTTGTGACGCTAACTATTCAAATTATAAGACTTACGTCTCCTTGATTATTTTTTTAAAAAAGTGTTCCACATAGACAATTATGTCGATTCTTACGCACGCGCTGTCAGTATGTCAATAGTGAAAATAAATTTATTTTGTAAAGCTTGGGTACGTATTCCCTGCGCCACTATGCCCGTTTATCCAGTCATATGCATGGTAACACTCAGTCAGCCATAGTCATATCTATGAAGAGTTGCTCCGCTCCACTCGGCAGGGTGACAGCATATCTCCCATTTTTCTGTTTCCAGATAAATCACGCCCTCTGCACGGCAAGACGTCAGGCGGAATGGCTCGCGCTCCGAACCGAAAGCCGCCTTGACGCCAAGCGGCACATCATGAAGAGCGAACTCTCGAAGGAATCGGCGGACACTGCGCCATTGACATCGCCCGCGCCTCTGGCGGCATGCACCGCCAGAGAACGGTCGCAGCAGTCGGTGAAGCGGCGGTGCGGAAGATTGAGGAGAAGCGCGGCAGCTGCGTGTTCGCGACGCTACTGGACTCGAACAATGCCGTATTTCCTTTATTTTCGGCAATTTCCCGATTCACGGCGTTTTCAAATGCGTTTGTTTGCTCCGATAGGGATTTTATACGAGAAAATTGTATGAACTCGTATGAAGAGGGAAACATTTTTTCCGGTTCCGGAAAAAAAATCCTAAAGTTTTTGCCGCAACGGCCGCTAACAACAAATATCGGGAGAGAACAAATCAAAATAACCTCTTGGAGACACTTTGGCGTATAAAATGGTCTTTAACAAGGATTAAGGATAACCCCATTATCTATAAAAGCCTTACAAAGGCAAGTGCAATCACTGTGTCAGCAATTTCCTTCTTCTCCCCCCTGAATGCGCATGCCTTTCTTTGGGCATTTTGTGCGTGCTCTTAATTTTCATTAAATACCACATCCTTGTTAAGCATACCTTCAAGCCGGCTTCGCAGCCTCTTCGCCGGTACGGGCAAACAGCGCGACCAATTCCTCGCTCGCCGAACGAAGCTTCTGCGTCGAGGTATGAATGTAGTGCATCGTTGTCCCCGCATGAGCGTGGCACAGAAGCTCTTGCACCACCTTTACATTAAATCCCGACGCCTCAAAAGTACCCGTCGCGTAGGTGTGACGGATCGAATGCAGACACAGACCATTCAAATCAATCCCCGCTTTTTTGCAAATCTTCCGGAACCTGGCTCTCACCTTACGCACAGTGATCGGCGCAAAGATGAGACCGCTGGCGGCATCCTCGGGCAGCTTCTCCCGGCGCTTTTTCAAGGCGGCGAACAGTGTGGCGTCCAGGGGAATCCAGTGCTCCACACCAGACTTGTTCGCCTCCGTAGGAAGCAACAGAGCCTGCTCATCCCACAGAATCCATCCCCACTCAGCATTGATGCCAGCAGACGCCCGGAGACCTGTGTGGAAGTACAACAGCCAACGCAACAGAAACTCCGGATCGGTCTCCGCGGCAAAAAAACGCTGAATCTCCCAATGTGCCATATCCCGGCGTTTGCGGGGGGCATCCCGCTTCACCGGCTCCCAGCGGGCGAGAGGGTCGCATCGGATATACCCAAAATCACGTGCCCAGTCCAGTGCGTCCTTCACGAAATTGACATAATAGTTTATCGTCTGTCCCCGAGTCCCTTTCGCCTTCAGCTTGTCGGCAAACTGCTGTACCTTGGAAACAGTGATTTGCTCCACCCAAATGGCTCCCCCGTTTTCCACAACGTACTTCCAGCTCAGCATGAAGGCCGCAATGGTCTCCTCCGCCCGGCCAAGAGAGCGGAGGCGATTGACGTACAGGTTTTTAATCACATCGCACTGCTTCACTTCTTCCTCAAGGACTCCCGGAATGATGCCCATTTTCTGCAACGCGGTTTGCTTTCGCATCTCTCCAAGCATGAGGATCGCCGTCTGCTTGTCCTTGGAGAGGCGCCTGCGGACAAGCTTCCCGTTCGCACCAATAATACGGGAATAGTACACGTCGCCGCGCTTGTACAATCCGCGCGGGGTAGTGGAATCAGCCATCTGTGTTCTCCTGGCTTGCGCTGAGACACGATTTTGCAGATACACCGGACAAAATCATAAGAAGAGGATGCCTTTCGGCTCGCGAGTGACACAAACTGACACAAAAAGGGAAGAGCAAAGGGGGCGAAGCATGAAAAGAGAGACGCCCCAGCTTGTGCACTCCCTGTGCTTGTTTCAATTTCAACGAATACATCACTGTTCATTGGTTCTCGCTCCGAAGCGTCTGCAACGCCTTCCCGATAGCTCCTCCCGCCTTGATCATGGCGCGGATGGTTCGCTCGCCTCCCTCACCGACGGCCTCTTTCTGCGCCTTCCACGCGAGCGCGATGGCGTCCCGGATATCGCCGAGCCACACAGCCTCCGCCTCCGCCAGACTGGGGGCAAACCCTTTTTCGAGACCGCGCCTGAAGGAATGTTCCAAATGGTTCCAGTATACCGTCATGCAGGGCATACGCTCCACGCCCTTTTGCACATCGGCTGCGCTGGGTTCTCCTCTTCTGTTTCCCACGAGGCATTCCTTGCAAAACCGCACGCAGGCGGTGTACAGCCACCGCTGCCACTCATGCGCCAGTTCGAGAAGATGCCGTACTGTCGCCCGGACATCGACGGAGCTGTCGGAAAATGTGTCGGGAAGGACAAAGCATTCCATGCGCCACGACTTGATCTTCGCCTTGTCATTGACTTGGCCGCACACCATGACGGCGCGTTGCACGGGGCGGCGCGAAAGGTTACGGCACAGCGCTTCCGTATGCGCAAGCACCAACGGAGCGCGACCCTCACCTCCGCCATCCCCGCTTTGAGCCGGAAATGGAAGCAGGGAGTCAAAATCCCGCCACAGCCCGCGCCGTCTCGACCCCAGAGGAGCGCCATTCTTCTTGTATGCCGCCATTGGGTCATAAAAAACGGAAGGCGTATCCTTTTCCACCCCCACCCCGGGCTTGAACCCCACATATACCACTGTGCCGTCCTCTTCGGGGTGTAAATGCACGGCGCGACTGTTCCATGTGTAGAGATTCGCGTATCCGGCGGGAAAACGGCGGGGATTGCGTTGCAGGCTGCGGCGTGTTTCCGGTTCACCCTCCCATACCGGAATGTCGCCGGCGGTGACGCCCGCATCCTGCGGAGGAAGGTTGAAAAGCAGCGTCTCTCGCAAAGTGCTCCCCACGGAAAGCGCCAGCAGCGCGGAAGAGGAGGGTGCGGGGCAGTACCCGCGTCCGCCCGACAGGGCGAAGGTCTGCGCGGCGGCAAGCCAGCACGCCAGTGCATCCAGCGAAGCCCTGACACCGCGCCATTGACAGGGGTAGTCGAACAGGATCTTTGACTCTTCGCTGTTCGACGCGTTGTGTTCCGCAGCCAGCACCGCCCAGGGCTTTCTCTCCCGGGCGTCGTACTCCGTCGTCTGCCAGAACGGATGCGTTTCATGAAGAAGGTAGAACCGCTCCCGCCACATTTCCAGATACCCGGTTATCTTTTCCAGCGGCCACTCGCCGTCAAACCATGCGGCGACGTCCCCGACCCTCTCCGGCACAAGCGCCCGGTAGAGAACCGCCAGAAGCACCCGGTGCAACGCGGCTGTCGCAAGGGGAGAGGGATGTTCCACCGCGCGCACCGCGTCGGCATGCCGGAAAATATCCAACAACCCCATCCTTGTACGCTCGCCATCCTTCATGATCACCGGCATCCACGGTTCATCCAGTAAATTGAAGTACGGTAAAGCGACGTATGACATCGGCGGTTTCCTTCCAGGAACTTGATGGAATTTATTTTTTACTAAAAAACCGGCCAGCCCCTTTCGAGGCTGGCCGGCATGGTCATACCGCATGTACCGTGTCAGCTCGATGCGCTAGCGGAGGAGCTGGAGCACGTTCTGGCTGCTCTGGTTCGCCTGGCTCATCATGCTCATCGCAGCATTCTGCAGCACCTGATTCTTCGTGAAGTCCGTCATCTGATCCGCCATGTCCGCGTCACGGATGCCGGATTCGGTCTTCTGGATGTTCTCCATGGTGACCGCGAGGTTGTTGCTGTTCGTCTGCAGCATGTTCGTCTGAACCGCGCCAATCTGCGCGCGCAGTTCACTGACGTCGGCAATCGCCTGCTCAATGATTTCCATCGCGAGAGTCGGCCGCTGCTTCAGACTCGCCGCGCCGCCGCCAAACACGTCCTTCATCGTGAAGGTCTTTTCCGTGTACACCGCGTCGCCATCCCAGTAGCCGCCCTTGGTCACGCGGCCGAGATTCTCCGACGTCATCGACTTGATGGCGACAACCGTGCGGTTCTGGTCGCCCGCGCCTTCGCCGAGCTGCAACTGCATGCCGCCCTGGAAATTGTCGACGCGTTCGTTGGTGACGTGGCCGGCGTTCGCCAGCAGCCCGGAGAGGCCGGCATACTTGCCGGTTTCTTCCGCTTCGACGGAACCGAGGTTCAGCGCGCCGACCTTGGTGAAGATGGAGGCTGTCTCGTAGCCGACCTGCGCCAGCGTCGTGCTGCCGACCTTGCCCTGATTGAAGACGAGGTTCGCCTGAATGTCCTGCGTCGCCATGGACAGTTCGAGGCCGTTCGTCTTGACTTGGGTGCCGTTGACGGAAAGAGTGGCGTCCTGGCCGTTGACCTGAACCGTCACACCCTTTTCGCCCGCGTCCACCATGCGCTTCGAATCGTTGTCGCCGGAGGAGGCGTAGTAGTGGAACACGTTGCCTTTTTCCTGCGTCAGCTTGATGAACTTGTCGGAACCGTAGTCCTGCGAGAAGATGCGGGCGCCAAGGTTCTTGAACTCGATAATCGAATTCGAGGTCACATTCTTGTTGTCCGTCTTCAGGTTCGAGAAGAGAGCCTTATCGGTGGAGAGGACGATGCCGAGGCCGGTACCGGCGGTGTCGTCCGCGTTGCGCTTCTCGTTCAGGACAAGGGTCATCGAACCGGTGTCGGCTGTGTTGAAGGACGAGACGTCGAAGAGTTCAGATTCGGCGACGAGATCTTCGGGGCGCTTGTTGGCGTCCTTGTACGCCTTGACCTGAATGGTGCCCGCCTTCGCGTCGTAGACGGATTCGAGGTGAATCTTGCCGTCCGCATCGGTGTTCTTGCCGAGTTCGACGCCGGTCATGAGAGTCTTCGATGCGTCGAAGAGGGCGGTGCCGGCGGTGCCGGTCACGTCGCCGTTGTATGCGACGCCTTTGTTGCCGCTGACAGTGCTCTCGCCTTCTATGCCGGCGACGGTGAAGTAGATGCCCTTGACCTTGGTCAGTTCGGTACCGGTGATGTTGAGCGTGATGCCTTCAAGCCCGGAGTTGTTGTACTGGGAGACGGCCTTGCCGTTGACGCCTGTGGCGACTTTGGATTCGGCAGAGAGACTGGCGTCCTTGTACAGCTCGAAAGAGCCGTCGTCGATGAACTTGACGAAAATTCTGCCCTGCCCGTCGGTGTTCATGCCGAGCTGGACGGATTCCTGGCCGGCGGCGCTGATGGCGAGGGAGGTGATGCCCTTGGAGACGTTGCCGGTGGTTTTTCCGGTTTCCGCGTCGGTGACGAGCTGGTTGTTGAAGATGGCGACAGAGCCGGCCTGACGTGCAGCGGAGGTGTCGGTCGCGTTCATGCCGCCGACCTGCGCGGCTGCCCCAGAGGAGGCGAAACCGGTGAATTGGTACGCCGGCGTCGCGGTGACGGTCTTCACGACTGTCGGTTCCAGTGCGGCGGACTGAGCGCCCGTCCCGGCTGCGGTGCCGAGCGCACCCGTGCCCTGATAGCCCATTTCCTCCTTCACCAGGCTGTTGGTGATGTTGATCTGGAGGCCGGCGAGGGGGGCGGTATTGGGCGAGCCACTTATCGGGACTGTCACCCAGCCGTTTGTCTGGCCGTTGGAATCCAGATCGCCGCCGTTGGCCGCGACAATATCCGCACTCGAGATATCGAAGAAAGCGAGTTCGTTGTTGCCGGCGGCATTCAGAATGGACACACGGATGGTGTACGCATTATTTGCTGTAGCGTCCACCTTGGCGCTGAACTTGATGCCGTCATTGGTGCCGTCCTTGTCCAGCGCTTCGACGAGGGCATCCTTTTGCGCCTGCGTCATCTTGTTGCCGTTCGCTCCCATCAAGGTTTCGAGATCGAAATTGTCGAACTTGATCTGGACATTACCCACCAGCTTGCCCGCGGCGTCCGGAGCGGCGGTGCCGTAGTCGTACAGACCTTCCGCAATGGTGATGGGATCGGCAAAGGTCAGATTGCCGGGGACGTTGTCATACTCGAACGTGTTCGGCGTAGCGGTATTGCTCTTGTCAACATCAACGTCGGCATCGCCAAGGGTGGTGAGGGTCATTCCGGAGAACAGGTTGGCAACCGCCGCGTTGCCTTCGTTCGCGCTGTATGTCACGGAGCCGAAGGTAATGGTGTCGTTCTTGCCGTCCCAGCTATCTGTCAGGAGATAATCGGCTCCGTCATAGGTGGCGTAGATGGAGTACGTCTCGGCACCCTTTGCCCCGCCGCTGTTCATCTGGAGGCTGAGAGTAAAGTTTTTCCCATCAAATGCGTCGCCAGATCCAAATGTCGTGCTCGCGTCGGTATCAATCACAAACTTGAATGCGCTGTCGTCGGTGAACTTGACAGTGCCAGCTGCAAATCCTACGCCAGCAGCGGTGTTCGTCGCTGTACCGCCCGAGTGGAACGCAATATTGCCGGTCGTGTACTTGGTGCTCACCTTGCTGACCTGACCGCCCTTATACGCCACGGTCGGATTAAGCGCAGCGCTGCTGGTGACGACAGCTCCCTCGTTGACCGCCACGGTTGCGCCTCTGTACCCGACTGTCGACAGGTCGATGTTCCTGAGCGTGACATCCGTGCCCGCGAAAATGCCTGTGCCGAACCCGGCTCCCGTGGTGGTCGAAGCTCCGCCGGCAACGGTCGGGTCTTTCAAGCCGCCAGTGGCGTCCAGATCGATGCTGTCAGTGCCATGCGTAAGCGCCACACGCTGCGACGTGTACACAGTGGGCGTTGTGCCGCCGGAAGGAGTCGAGCCGACAAGGGACAACTCAACCTGCATGTTCGCCTGATCGCCAATCAGCTTGGCCTGAACCTTCAGATTGCCCGCTGCGGCGTCCGTCTCGAACGAAGCTTTCAGATCGTCCGTCAAACCAGCGTACACAGCGTCAAGATCAATGCCGTCCGAAGTGCCTGCATCGCCGGTCATTTGAGCAAAATTGATTGTCATTGTACCGCCGGTTTCGGGGCTCGCCGCAGATCCCCATTTGAAGACATCTTCAACAACGATGTTGGCCAAGTCGGCTCTGGCAATCGTGCCGAAGGTGTAGGTCGCAGGAGTTTCAGAATCCGCAATGCTGATGTCGGCGGACATGGTGAGACCGCCATCGGCAAGAGCCGTGGCGAGCTTGCCCGTGGTCGAGGTGAGGCCGGCATTCATCGCCGTGTTGCGGAGTGCGCTGGCGAGCGAGTCGCCAGCCTTGCCGTCCCAGCCCGACGTGACTGCTGTGCCGTCGACCAGCAGCGTCACTTCGTTGGTGGTATCGTCTATTTTGACGCTGAAATTGAACGTCTTATCCGCGTCAGCGTTCAAGGCAGTATTCACGTCGGCAGTAGGATTGAGGGTGAAGTTGACAGCAGTGTCCGTGCTATCGACGATGCCTGTAATCGAGAAGTTCGAAGCGCCTGAAACCGCTGTCGCGCCGTTGCCGTTCATCGTAAAATCAATCTTCTGGTCGCTGTTGAACACCAGCGCAGCGTCAATGCCCGTGCTGTCCGCAACAGACTTGATCTGGTTCACCATCGTCGCAACCGTCTCGCCGCGATCAAACGTGAACGCCCGGGAACCCTTCGTCCCCGTCAGGGTAAAGCTCTGCTGCTGAATGAACTTCCCGTCCGCAACCTGCGCCGCGTTCGCCGCGTCCTTCGACGTGTCCACTTCCAGATACGCCTTCGCAGCCTGCTTCGTGAAGTCCACCTCGCCCAAGCCCGTCACTTCGCTCGCGTTCGCCGTGCCTGTGAAGCTGATGGCCACAGCATAGTCGTCGCGCTTGAAAATCTGGCTGAAGCTCGTCTCGCGCGTATTGAGAAGGCTGTTCTGCTGCGTGCCCTTCGTCGACGTCGTCGAGTCAAAGGCAATGTCCTTCGCGCCGTTCAGAAGGTTTTCTTCGCTGAATTTGGTGGTCTGCGCAATCCTGTCCAGAGTCTGGACGGCAGAGTCCATCTCCGCCTGGTCGGCCGCGATCTGGTCGGGGGAGGTAACGCCGGTGTTGTTGGAGTGAATCGCCAAAGCCTTCATTTTCTTCAGGATGGCATTCATTTCGTTGAGCGCGCCTTCGGCGATGCC
>QMCD01003243.1_pt1 | contig 10440 bp, 8 predicted proteins | sample 1821841 | NCBI WGS metagenome assembly QMCD01 (sample SAMN01991225, study PRJNA193472) | Termite gut metagenome, whole genome shotgun sequencing project. | isolation source: worker | host: Macrotermes natalensis
ATAAAAATCGGACCTCTGTGTAACTTCATTTGGAGCTATGTTGACGGCAAGCCGCTTATCAACCACTGGCAGACACAGGAAGAAATACCGGCAGCTACGCCCTTGTCCGACAGAATCAGTAAGGACATGAAGAAACTGGGCTTCAAGTTTGCCGGCAGCACGATTGTTTACAGCTTTTTGCAGTCTGTCGGCGTGGTGAACGATCATATTGAGGGCTGCGCGTTTAAGTAAGAATGGAGGGAGATTAAGCTTTTTTGCTTATCGTCGCAATGAAACATCACGAATGTTAGGAGATGCGATTAATGCATATCGTAGACTTCACCGCTGTTCACATCGAACATGCGATGCGGATCGCAAAGCGAAACTATGAACGTGAACGCAGGTCTGTACCAACGCTCCCGCCTGCAGCAAATGTACCGGATTTAACCCCATTCGCTGAAAATGGACTTGGTGTCGCCGCATTTGAGGGTAATACTATGCTTGGTTTTTTATGCAGTGTATCGCCCTTCGACAATGCGTTCGGCTCTACCGGCGTGAAAGGCGTGTTTTCACCAATGGGAGCGAACGGTGCTGACTGTGAAAATCGCGCGAATATATATGCCCGTTTATATCAGACTGCGGGGGCAAAGTGGGTGCGGGCTGGCGCGTCGAGTCATGCCATCTGTCTGTACGCGCATGATAATGAGGTACAAGCACAGCTTTTTCGTTATGGGTTTGGTATGCGCACGGTTGATGCGATACGCGGCATGGACGAAATCATCGCCCCACTATGTGACGGCTATACTTTTTCAGAGCTTACGCCGGAACAATATGCAGAGGTTTTTCCGCTTGATAACCTGCTTCACCAGCATTGCCTTGAAAGTCCGTTCTTTATGATGAAGCAAAATACAACAGAGTCAAAGTTTTTAGAAAATATTGGTACTGATCGCTATTTTGCGGCGCAAAAAGACGGAATTGTTGCCGCTTTCCTCTGTGTAGGGCAAACAGGAGAAACCTTTTTATGCAAGATTCCGGGGTATATACACGCGAATGGAGCCTTCTGTCTGCCGGAACATCGAGGCATAGGTCTTCTGCAGAACTTGCTTCGCCTCGCGGCAGGGATATTGAAAGCGGAGGGATATACGTATCTCGGTGTTGATTTTGAAAGCATAAACCCGCCGGCCTACGCTTTTTGGCTCAAATATTTTAGCGCCTATACATGCGGCGTTGTGCGGCGTATTGACGAAGGGGCATTATATCAATGAACAGCATTACCGGATACATACAGGACGAACTGCTCCGCCGCGGCGCGGATATGGTCGGCATGGGGGATTTAACGGGACTGCCTCCGGAGATCAGGCATCATCTTCCCATAGGCATCTGCGCGGCGGTAAAATATCCCGACGAAGTCATACAGGGCATTGCGGATTTACCGACGCGGGAGTACAACGACTGGTACAACAGGCTGAATGAACGTCTGGATATGCTGGTAACGCAAGGGGCGGAACTTCTGTGGACGATGGGTTATACCGCGCTTGCCATGACGCGGGCACAGGTCGGAAACGGTGAAGCCGAAAACAACACCGCTTTGCCGCATAAAACAGTGGCGACACGCGCCGGTATCGGCTGGATTGGGAAAAGCGCCCTGCTTGTAACAGAAAAATGGGGTTCCATGATTCGCCTGTCATCCATACTGACCGACGCTCCTCTGGAAACTGCAAGCCCTGTCAACCGTTCACGGTGCGGCGGGTGTATGATCTGCACAAAGGCTTGTCCCGCCGGAGCAGTTTCGGGGAAAGAGTGGGAGCTTGGCCTATACCGCGATGAGTTCTTCGACCCGGTCAAATGCCGTCAAACAGCGCGGGAGCGGGCAAAGCTGGGCTTTGGCGGCGGGAACACGATCTGCGGCAAGTGGAAGTATGCCCCTACACAAGGAACGCGTGGAAGCCGCACCCAAAAAGGACGGAAGCATGAATTGGGAACCGTGGACGGGCTGTTATCCCGCGAGCGATGGCTGCAAATACTGCTACTTTTATGGTCCCTACTCTAAGCGATACGGCCAAAATACCATACAGAAAACCGATAAGTTCGATTGGCCTGTCAGGGTGAACGCGAAAGGCGAATACAACATCAAAGGGGACAAGATTCTCGCCACGTGCTTTGCCGCCGATTTTTTCCTCCCGGAAGCCGATGAGTGGCGGCGTGAGGCCTGGGCTATGATCAAACAGCGCCCCGACCTTGAGTTTCTGATTCTGACCAAACGGATCGACCGCTTCCCGGTATCGCTCCCGCCGGATTGGGGCGATGGCTACGGCAACGTGAACCTCGGCTGTACGGTCGAGAATCAGGAGACGGCCGATTACCGGCTGCCGCTGTTTCTGTCGTATCCCATCAAACGGCGTTTTGCCGCCTGCTCGCCATTGCTCGGACCGATAGACCTGCGTCCCTACCTCGGCGGGCTGGAGCATGTAACCATCGCGGGCGAAGCGGGACGAGAAGGCCGCGTGTGCGATTATGATTGGGTTCTGGATATACGGGAACAATGTGTTGCGGCAGGTGTCACCTTTTGGTTTAAAGCGACCGGTTCGCAGTTCAAACGGGACGGCATCGTTCAAAAAATCAATCCGTATAAACAGGGCAGCCTTGCGAAGGAACTGGACATCAGTATTTTGAACGGAAAGAAACTCTTTTGATGTTTCAGGTGAGCTTATGACAAAGACAAACGCGGTCAGAATACTTGAAGCGGCAGGCGTACTATTATCTGCCATCCGGGAGTAAGCCCAAACTCTTCGCCAATCTTTCAAGGGCACAGAATAGTTATGTTGAGAAACAGAAAAAAGCGTTAGCAAAAGATGAATGAGAAAAGAGAAACAGCCTTTTTTCTTTCCGATTTAATATCATTTTAACAACTTTTTGATATACTCAGGATATAATCGCATACAAGGAGGAAGGCATGATACATATTCTCGTTGTAGAAGATGATCCTAAACTGAATAACATTGTCTGTGCGAGCCTTGAAAATCACGGATACAATGCCGAAAGCTGCCTTTCGGCCAATGAAGCATTTGACCGAATGATTGACGTAAAAATCGATTTAATTATCTCGGATATTATGATGCCCGACATTGACGGCTTCAAGCTGGCGTCTCTGGTGCGTGAACAGAACAAGACTTTGCCGATTTTGTTCATATCTGCAAGGGACGATATTTCTGCAAAACAGACCGGCTTTCGTATCGGCATTGATGATTATATGGTCAAACCGGTTGATCTTGAAGAACTGACACTGCGTGTCGGCGCCTTGCTCAGGCGGGCCAATATAGCGAACGAAAAAAAGCTTTCCGCAGGCGGACTTGTTCTTAACGCCGATGAAATGACAGCGTATCTCAACGGTGAGGAAATCACCCTTACCGTCAAAGAATTTCAGGTGCTGTTCAAACTCCTGTCGTATCCCAAAAAAACGTTTACCCGTAATCAGCTCATGGACGAGTTTTGGGGATTGGAAACCGGAACCACCCCGCGCTCGGTTGATGTGTATATTACCAAACTGCGGGAAAAGTTCGCGGCCTGCAATGACTTTGAAATTGTTACGGTTCACGGACTGGGGTACAAGGCGGTGTTCAAATGAAACGCGCAAGAGATCCCCGTATCAACGCGGGGTATATGTCGGCAAAAGAATATTTGCTTCTGTTTTTTGCACTGTCGGCAATAAACGGCTTGCACATGACCATCTATCTGTTTTTTGTAGATAGTGGTATGGTGCAAACTCATATCCAGCTTGTTATCAATGTTCTTATGGCTTATGTGTTCATTATGTCGGCGTTGTTTATGGTTTGTATCGCCTTTGTCCGTCATAGAATATGGAACCGCCCCATGCGGACAATGAGTAAGGCAGCGAAAAAAATAGCCGCCGGTGATTTTTCCGTCCGTATTCCGCCGTCACGGAAAGACGGTAAAAAAGATTTTGTGGAAGTCATGTTTGACGACTTTAACATCATGGCTCAGGAACTTGCCGCCATAGAAACCCTCAAAACTGATTTTATTTCCAATGTCTCCCATGAAATAAAAACACCGCTGTCGGTCATTCAAAACTATGCCGCCGCTTTGCAAAGCGAAACGCTGCCGCCGGAAGAACGCGCCGAATATATAAAAACTATTCTGGAAGCCACGAAAAAAATGGCGGCGCTAGTTACCAATATTTTGAAACTCAATAAACTCGAAAATCAGAATATTATACCGGAAACAACGGTTTTTGATCTGGACGAACATATACGCCGCTCTGCTCTCTCTTTTGAGGAATCATGGGAGCAAAAGCACATTACCTTTGAAGCGGATTTGGACGAGGTGCAGGTCTTGTCCAATGAAAGTATGCTGGAAATCGTGTGGAATAATTTGCTTTCAAACGCCGTTAAATTTACCAATCCCGGCGGCAAAATCCTTATAAGACTGAAAACGCAGGATAACAGCGCAGACAACCCCGGCAGCCGTCTGGCCCGTGTTACGGTGAGCGATACCGGCTGCGGCATGGACACACAGACCCAAAAGCACATGTTCGACAAATTCTATCAGGGTGATACATCTCACGCGCAGGAAGGAAACGGCCTCGGCCTCGCGCTGGTGAAGAAAACGATTGACCTTTTGGGCGGAACAATTTCTGTCGAAAGCACACCCGGCAAAGGTTCAACGTTTACCGTGAACCTTGAGATTTTACCTTAATCCGTTTTGACGACGGCTTTCAATGGGGAATAGGATTTAAATTATTCTTTCCGATTTAACAACTCCTTAACAATTCTTTAACACGAGATAATATCGCCCTCCTATATTCAAAGCATATTCAGATTTTGATTATGGAGGATTTATTATGATTAAGAAAACAATTTTGTCGGCGATTGGAGCCATCTGTATGCTCCTTTCCATTCTCTCCTGCGGCGGTAAAAAAGAAGAAGGTCCGGCGGCGTCGAGCATGGAACAGCTTCACGCGGAAAACGGAAAGCCGGTCAGCACACGGCAGCTTGAAACTGAAGATTTTTCCGTATATCTCAAATATCCCACCGTAGCATACGCCAGTTCTGAATCAACCGCCTACGCCGCATTGAACGATGTCGTCAGAACCATTTCGGCAAAAGTAGGCGATACGGTCAGGCAGGACGATATTATCGTGTCCTTTTCAGCGGATAACCAAACACTCAGTCAAGCACGTTTGGCTTTTGAAGGCGCGAAAACTTCCTACGACCGCGCTTCCGCGCTGTTCAGAAATGATGACATTCCACGCCGGGATTTTGACGCGGCTAAAATGCAGTACGACATCGCGGCGGCAAATCTTAAGGCGGCCAATGACATGGTGTATGTCAAAGCGCCCATAACGGGAATCGTCACCCAAATCAATGTCCGTACCACCGAAAACATACGCCCCGGAATGCCGCTTTTTACCGTGTCAGGCTGGAACGGGTATGAGGCGCGTTTTCATGTAGGGGCTGATGAAATAGACCGCATACATACCGGGGCGCGGGCTTTTATTAACGATCCTGCCGAAAATATCGAAGGCCGCATAACCCAGGTTTCCCTCACTATGGACAGTCAGAAACAGGCGTTTCCCGTAACGGCGTTTTTCGACACGGACAGCCGCGCATTGGTCAGCGGTATCGGCGTTGACATCTCGGTAGAAACGTACCGCAACGAAAAGGCGATAGTTCTCTCGCGGCGGGAGTTGATTCAGAACGATACCGGCTCATGGGCCTTTGTCGCCGATGGGAACAGCGTCCGGCAGGTTGCGGTGCGGACAGGAGAGGAACGGGGGCTGCGGCTGGAAATTACCGGCGGCCTTAACGCGGGCGATATGCTCGTCAGCGAAGGGGCACGGCATATCTCGGCTGAAACAAAAATAAATATCGTGCCGGCGCTGCTTGCCGCGGCGAACAATTAATGGGGGAAATATGCATATCGTTGATATTGCCATTAAACGGCCGATAACAATTGCAATGGCGGCGCTTGCGCTGGTGCTGTTCGGGATTCTCGCCTATACATCTTTGCCGGTCAGCTTGCTGCCCGAAACAACGGTCCCGGTAGTTACCATTCAAACCGTGTACGGAGGGGCAAGCCCGGTAACGGTCGAAACCCAGATTTCCCAAAAAATTGAAGACCAGATTTTTTCCATTGGGGAACTGGATTCCATTACTTCGTATTCAATGGACAGCGTTTCCATTGTGACCGCCGCGTTCAGGGACGGCAAAGACGAAAACCTCGCGCTTCAGGAAGTAAAAGACAAGGTAGACGCGATTGGCAATCAGCTTCCTTCCGGCGCGGAAAAACCGCTTGTTACCAAAATGGATATAACGTCGAATATGCCGGTGATGAATATTATCCTTGAAGGGGAAATGAGCGATACGGAACTGTACGAATACGCCTCAACGGTGATACGGGATCAGCTTGCCCAGGTTACCGGAGTCGGCAGTGTGGAAATCGCGGGCGGGCAGAAACGGGAAATTCGCGTGGAACTGCACAAGGCGCAGGTCTTTGAACGCTTCCTGCCCGTGGAGCAGATCGCGGGCCTGCTCGCAATGGCCAATATGGAAATCCCCGGCGGGAATGTGGGCTTTGAAGGCGAGGATATTCCGGTGCGTTTTAAGGGGGAACTCCCTTCGCTTGAAGCGATAGAAGATATTGACATACCGGTGCGGGCCGGGGTTTTCAAACTCCGCCAGCTTGCCGATGTGCGGGATTCCCAAACCGCCGTCCGGGAACGCACGGTATTCCTTGATAAAACAACCGGAAGCCGCAACGAGGGCGTGCTCCTTCTGCGGGTGTATAAAAACCCCAGCGCCAATACGGTAAACGTTGTTGACGGTATTAACAAACGTATTCCCCGTATTGAACAGGACGCGGGAAATACCGTCAGCCTAAATGTGATCCGCGAGGACGCGGGATTTATCCGGGACAGTGTCAACGATACTTTAAGCAATTTGATCATGGGCATTATCCTTACCGGATTGGTATTGCTCGTATTTCTGCACGATTGGAGATCAACTCTCATTATTTCGATCGCTATGCCCTTCTCGATAATCGCCACATTTTTTGTCATGCAGTTTTTAAACATCAGCATCAACGTGCTTTCGCTCATGGGACTTTCCTGCGCCGTGGGAACACTGGTAGCAAATTCCGTAGTGGTATTGGAAAACGTATTCCACCATAAGGAAAAAGGAGTATCCCGTGCCGAAGCGGCTTCGATAGGAACCAAAGAAGTGCTCACTTCAGTTATCGCTTCAACCCTGACCAATGTGGCGGTGTTTGTACCCTTAGGCGGTATGCAGGGAGCAATGGGGCAGATCATCAGTCACTTCGCGTTCACGGTCGTTATCTCAACAATTTTTTCAATCATTGTTTCGTTCACGGTAACACCGCTGCTCGCTTCCAGGCTTCTGAGTGAAGCGGCTAAACCCCGAAGAAAAATCAGCATCGCGCTGGACACTTTTTTCAAAAAGCTCGAAATCCTCTACGGAAAGTCGATTGCCTATTTAATGCGCCGAAGATTACATGGCGGCATAGTAATTATCGCTGTGTTTATTATCTTTGTGATAAGCGTCCTATCTTTTTCCAAAATAGAAATGGAATTAATCCCCAACAGCGACGGCGGCAAGATTCAGGTGAATGTCGAACTGCCTCAGGGGAGCGACCTTAATCAAACGGCAATATTACTTGCCGAAATTGAACAGCGCCTTGCAGCATACAATGAAGTGCAGACAATATTGACCAGTCTCGGAAACGCCGGATCAATGGACAGGGACGTGAGTATCGCGCTCATGGAAATATCGCTTGTCCCCAAAAGCAGACGCTCCCAAAGCAACAGCGCCATTGCCGCCGCCATGACCCGCACCCTTTCCACCATTCCCGGCGCAGATATACGGGTAAGCGCTCCTTCGGAAATGGTTATCGCCCAGGGCGCCGCCATTGACCTCTACCTCAAAGGCAATGACAGCGCAATACTGCAGAAAATCGCCGAAGAGCTCCGCGGGCGAATGGCCGCCGTTCCCGGCACGATGAACGTTACCATGAATACTAAAACCGGCAAACGCGAACTGGTGTTTGAACCGGACCGCAAGCAGATTTCGCAGGACGGCCTTTCCGTGCAGGCGGTTGCGGTTTCGTTACGCGCCGCCATTGACGGCGTTGTCAGCACCACTTACAAGGAAGGCGGGGAAGAATACGACATCCGTGTCAAAATGGCGGAGTCGAGCCTGCAGGATATTGAAGATATACGGAACATACCGATTGTTACCGCCGCCGGAATGTACCCGCTGTCCCGTTACGCGAAAGTGAATTTTGAAAACGGTTACAACATGATCATGCGGGTCAACAAGCAGCGGGCGGTTGAATTGACCGCCGACCTCTTGCCCGGTTACACCCAAGGCGTGGTTCTTGCCGGCGTTATGGTCGCCGCCGGAGACATAGAACTGCCCGCAGGTTACAGTATCAGTCAGGCCGGTCTTTCCGATTCAATGAACGAATCCATGATCAGCATGGGCATTGTGTTTATCACTGCCATACTGCTGGTATATATGCTATTGGCGGCGATACTGGAAAGCGTCAAACAGCCGCTTTTTATTCTTTCTACAATTCCCCTTTCCATAATCGGCATAGCCGCAGCGTGCCTCCTTACCAATACCGTACTCAACAATATCGCCATGATCGGAATTGTCATGCTGGTCGGTATTGTAGTAAATAACGCAATACTGGTACTGGACTACTACAACCAACTGCGCCGTGAAGGTATGGACCTGAAAACCGCCATGATCACCGCCTGCCCTGCAAAATTGAAAGCCATTTTGATGAGTAATATCGCGATCATTCTCGGCATGATACCAATGGCTTTAGGCATCGGCGCTTCCCTTGCGGAAATGCGGCAGCCAATGGGAATACTTGTTTCAGGCGGCGTTATCTCATCAACCATAATGACACTCTGGCTTATACCCAGCCTTGAACTTGTTTTGAACTCTCAAAAGAAACGGCAAAAGAAACGGGTACAAAAAACCCGTAAAGGAAAATAATTATGCGAAACATTATAAGCGTTTGTGTTTTCGTCTGCCTTTTATGCACAGCGGCTTTTGCGGAAGATTACGGCCTCGCGGACTACCTCGCCAAAGTGGAACAGAGCAATCCCGATATGATATTAGCGTTAAAGGAACTGGAATTGGCACGAACTAACATTGTTCACGCGCAGTCTGCCTTTCTGCCCACTTTTGGTTTGCAGGCAAACTATAACCGCAATTTTGCCGAAACCACAACATCAACTCCTGTCGCCTCCATGCCCGGCGGCGGAACGCTTATCCGCGAAGACGTCCGGTCAAATTTTGATAATGAATTAACATTTGCTATCGGCGCTAACCTGACACTGTTTAACGGCGGGGCAATAACGAATTATCAAAAAGCGAAAGCCGCCCAGGCAATACGGGAACAGAACATCGAAGCAGTACGGATGCATTTACTCTGTGCCGCCAAAAAACTCTACGCGCAGGCGCAGCTTGCCCTTACAGTTGTTACGATTATGGAATCATCGGAACGCTTGAGTGAAGAAATGTACCAGAGCGTCCAACGGAGAATCAATGCCGGAACAGCCGTAGAACTGGACCTTCTCATGGCCGAAGTAGACTGGACATCAAAAGCTATTGCCGCCGCTGAATCCCGAAAAAACGCCGAACTTGCATTGATAGCATTCCGCAACCTTGCCGCTATTCCCCTTTCTGAGCCTGTTACCCTTACCGAACAATTCGGCGCACTTCCGGCAATCCCTGAAACACCCAATGTAGATGAGACATTGGCCGGACGCGCCGATTACCGTGCCCTCATACTTTCCGGTGAAATGGCAAGCCTTGAGCGCAAAGGCGCTATAAACGCGTTCCTGCCCACGGTTTCCGCTAGTTTCTCCTGGGCATTTGGCGGCATGGGAAACGGAAACTCCCTTATGGGAGACTATGAAATCAATTCGCCAAAACTGGGTATTAGCATATCGCTGCCCCTTTTCCAAGGAGGAGGCTCCCGCACCGCCCGCATCAGAGCGGCCGATCTGGAAATCGAAAAAACGCATATTGCCTTATCACAAATGCGGGACGCAGTAGAACGGGAGTTAATTGAAATTACGTTCCGGCTTGACGAAGCGGCGCAACGGGTGGAATCGGCACGGCTCATCGCAAATTCCGCGGAACGAGCAGTCACCATGTCCCGCGGCGCGTATGCCAACGGCGCTATTACCCAACTCACGGTAAACGAAGCAATCAACCGCTTTGATCAAGCGAGCATGGGGCTGCAAAACGCAATTTTTGAATACCGCAGTGCGTATTACGACTGGGAACTTGTGACAGGACTGGAATAAGAGAACCTGCCTATCCACTTGACTAAGGTAAAGATAAAGCACTGCAATAAAAAGCATGATAGAGTATCCCATGACCTTCCGAGAGTTTATAAAGCGATTTC
>QMCD01004705.1_pt1 | contig 10437 bp, 4 predicted proteins | sample 1821841 | NCBI WGS metagenome assembly QMCD01 (sample SAMN01991225, study PRJNA193472) | Termite gut metagenome, whole genome shotgun sequencing project. | isolation source: worker | host: Macrotermes natalensis
GAACCGGGGCAACAGAAAGTACCCAGTACGAAGATCCGCTGATTATAGAAACTGCTGATACGGCAAAATGTATAGATGCGATATTAACCGGTTATGTAAATGAACTGTTTCAATCGCGCTCCATTCCTATAGATCATTTACATTATAAAGAAGCGGGAATACCCGGCAGATGGATGATTTACCCCATGAAAAATAAACAAACCTACTATCCGGTAGTGATTAAAAATGATAAAATAACAGTTGCTGTCGGTGTTACGCGTACAGTTCACTACGAATATGCCTATGATACCGGACTGATGGTTGCTGACGAAACTGAAAATTACACAATGGAAGGACAACAGGAAGTTTTCAGGCGGGAGATTTATTTTGCCTACCAGGTTCCTGCATATTCACAGTTCAAAAGTAAACACATCTGGTCAGCTGTTGCAACATCTATTCGCTTTCATATTTCCAACAATAAAAAAACGCCGGTCGAACTATCATTGACAACCTACAAAAAATGGGGAGAAAATACGGAAACACTTACTCCATGGGCGCCCGAATCGACATGGATAGGTACAGGAGAAGAGGCGTATAATTCGGTAAATTCGGTTCCTGGAAATTTCGATAATTGGGATTCGATATCAGCATATACCGATCACTGGAGACGAACCGGGATTACTACTAAACGAGGTGTTACGGGAGCCGTGATAGAAGCAAAGGATGTCATGAATAAACCCACTTTTACGTTGAATGGGAAAGAAGACATGTACCGTATTGCAACATTTATAAATGCTTTTGAATTTGAAACAGCATATCTCGGTTTTGAAAAATATGAAGTTTGCAATGAATGGTCTCTCAATAAAAGTCCTCTTGAAGAATCACTGGTAGAAGGAGATGCACATACGGGCTATAGAAGTCTTAAACTCCATGCAGATGCTTCTGAATCTTTAAAAAAGCAGGTTAGAGTATTCACGAATAAAACTTATGTTCTTTCTTGTTGGATTAAAACACCTGATACATTTGATGCTGATCAGGGAAAAGCAGAATGGAAAATAACAGATAATGAAGAAAATGTACTCTGTACTTTTGAAATAAAAGGTACAAATAGGAAATGGGAATACAAACACTTCGTAATCAATATAGAAAGTGAAACTGAAAATATTGACATCTGTCTTAACGCAATAAACGGAAAACAATCAGGGGAAAATTATCTTTTATTGGATGATGTTTTATTCAATCCCCTTAACTGTGAAGCTTCTGTCTCTATATATGATACTATTTATGGAGATATTCTGGCAAGTATCACACCATCCGGACAGGTATTAAGAAATGGATATGACAGCTATCATCGTGCTCAATCCCAGACTATCAATAATAAGACCTCTTCACTGACGACTCTTTTTATGCCTGAACAATGGGTGAATAATACAGATGTATGTATCAATAAAACCTATCCGAATACCATTACTGAAATAAAAGCAAGTGACGGTGGAACAATGGTTGATTTAGTACAAGGGGAAGATTGGAGACAGGAATGGACAGGAAATAATTTACCGGACTGGTTTACAAAGGATGAGATTCTTTTTTACGGAGGAAATAAACAAGATACTATACAGTTAATTTGTACGGAGAATACACATAATTATGGAGTTAAGGTTTCATTTGTTCAACCTGTCGATGAAAAAGGAAGTCCTGTTTTGCCTTCCAAAGAAACAGGTTTATTTATTGGCAACAACTTGCAGGCGACATGGCATCCTATAACCGGCTGGACAATGAAACTTCAGGACAAACAGATTCAGATACCAGCTATCCCCGGAACATCAGGATTTGGCACAGAATGGGTTTTAATTGCTTCTGAAGATATTGTTTCAGGAAAGACTTCTGTTTATTTTATGGTTGACGGGTTGCTTCTATATTCGAATTCAGACTCAGACCTTGTTCAAGGAACATTCGGACTCATTTTATCAGAAGCAGGCTTTGGCTTTAAAACCATTACTACATTTAAAGACCCTTATATAGCGATTGAATATTTAGATGGAGCTGCCAGAGAGATTCAGAAGATCAGTTTAGACGGACCTGATATCATCGTTCAAGAAACCGTATATGATCCTATAGGGCGTGCTGCTATTGCAACAAAATCTGCACGGCTCAAAAATAAAGCTCCTCTGTATCAGGCAGATTTTGTTCAGAATTTTGATCCGGTTACCGGAATTATGACAGGAGAAATTGCAGATCTGAATCCTGATACGGAAGGGTTTCCCTATATCAGAAGCGTATTCAAACAAACAGCTCAAGAGCTGGTATTGAGACAGGGGCTGCCGGGCAAAGATTATTCTGTTAATTCAGTAAATGAAAAATATAATAGCATTGAATACGGGACAAATATCAGCAATCAAATGCCGGGTGTACAATGGCCCGCAAATCAATATTTTATAACTAAAGTCAAAAATGCAGATAATCAGGAAACCATTACGGTTACAACCAAAACAGGCCAGGAAATAGTGAAAATGCTTGGTCCCGGCGAAGATGGGAATTATGTTACTACCTGGATGTTTTATGATAATGCACAACGGCTTATTAAAAAAATTTCCCCTAATGGCGTATTAGAAATCCAACAGGGCAAAGGTTCCGGCGAAAAATGGTCGACTAAATATAATTATGATTTTGAAGGAAATTTAATATCGGAAGATAATCCGGATAGCGGAATAACCGAATTCGTATATGATTTGGCCGGTAATGTACGATTTTCATTGACAGCCCAAAACCGGGAAAAAGGAGAAGAAGGAAAAGATATCATCTTATATAATAAATACGATGGCCAGGGACGATTAATTGAAAGCGGTTTTTTGGAAGATAAATGGGATCGGAACACATTAAATCAGTTAGCAGCCAATGATCCGTCTTACCCATTTACAACAATCAAATATACGGTACTCTATACTTTTGAGTTTGACGGAGACGGACTGAATCCTGCCAATTACGGCAACCTTCTTAAGTCGAGCGCCTTTAATGATGACGGATCACTAATGGCTGAAAATGAGTTTTTCTATGATAATGACGGAAACGTAATTAAAAAGTTAATGTCTGCCCCCGGATATAGTTCCGATAAATGGGCGCTTAACTATGAGTACGATAATCTGGGTAATCTGGTTAAAATGGAATACCCGTCGGGATGCGCCTTTCCTGTAATTACATATAGGTACAATAAGTTGGGGCAGGTATATTGCATGGGAGATGGCGAAAAACCGGATGCACTGGGAATATTTACTTATAACTCTGACGGAGCCATGATACATTCAACCATGAATCTTCAGGATAGTCTGTCGATCGAACGGCAATCGGTTTATAATCCGGCAGGCTGGCCGTTGCTTACTGAAAATACCATTAATAGTAAATTATTATTCCGCGAAGAATTTTCATATTCTGCAAATGGTTATCAGGATGCAGGGTACTACGATGGTAAAATAGCACAAGTCAAATATACGGAAGAAGACAATTCTTCGTATGCATTCAAATTCAAATATGATAAACTGGCACGGATACTAACAGCAGAACATACTGCCGACCCGTCATTAAGTCTGGGTGTAGCAAAACCGATATCGTATGACCCTAACGGTAATATACAATCACTTTCAATCGGAACAGATGCTGCAACATATAATTACGAAGATACAAGCAACAGACTGAAGAAAATCAATTATCAATCCGGACATGCCGGTTCTTTTATTCATGACCCCAGTGGAAACATACAGCAAGTGTCAGGTGATGATAAAAACATTACTCAAATTGATTACCTGAAATCCGGGAACAGAGTTAAAGCGATTCAGATAGGAGGAACAGGCAAAACCGGAGTTCCGGATTTCAATCTGAATCTGCAATACGATGCCGGTAATTCCAGAATTGTAAAACAACTGAAAGATCATAACCAAAATGAGCTGAATGCAAAACTATATGTACGCGACGAAGATACAAGGAGTGTTTTTGAAGAAACCCGTTCTACCGGTAAATCTGAAAAAGTCCAATACCTTTATGGTCCTGACGGATTATCAGGTATGGTCAAAGGCAGTAAACGCTATATGTTGGTAAAAGACCATTTGGGAAGTGTTCGCAAAGTTGTGGACGAAACAGGCGCTGTTGTTGCCGGTTTCTCATATACTACGTTCGGTATAACCATAACAAAAGCAGCGAGCAAAGAACCGGATATTATTTTTTACCGGTTTACCGGACAGGAATTTGATCCGGAAACAGGTTTGTATAACTTCCCTGCCCGTATGTATGATCCTCAGACAGGACGTTTTTATGCCGTTGATCCTAAACAGGAAGGAGGTACGCCTTATGCCTATGTTTTGAATAACCCTTCAAACCTCGTAGATCCGGATGGAGAAGAAGCTCTGGTAGCCTTCCTCATTGCAGTAGTTGTCGGATTGATAGCAGGAGCGGTGGCAGGAGCAGTTACCTACGCAGTAACACATAGCGGAAGTTTCAATGTGGGCCAATTTTTCCTGTATACCGCGGTTGGTGCTGTAGCGGGCGCTGCAGGAGGTGCTGCGGCATGGGCCGGCGGAGCATTGGCTACAGCGGCATTAGCTGCGGCAGGAGTATCAACCTCTACTTCCGTAGCGAGCGGAGTGGTAGTGGGTGCCATCTCCGGAGGAGCCGGAGGAGCGGTAGGCGGAAGTGTCAACCAAATCGGCGTTAACCTCATTGAGGGCAAACCTGTTTTTGAGGGTGTAGGTATGCAGGCAGGAATCGGTGCAGGAATCGGTGCTTTGACGGGGGGAATCGCAGGGGGGATTACTGCTAAATTGCATGTTCCGACTGCAAAGGGATTAGCAAATCCTGATCGTTCTGTATCTGTTAGTCAGAATAGTCGATCATATGCAAATTTTAAAGGAGCTACAGAATCTCATGTTATAGGAGTAGATGTTCATACTTCTTTGGGAAATGTAAATACTCAAAATCGTGTACTAACACTTGGCGGTCATGGAGGAAGAAGAGTAAACGGTATATATTTTAGCGATAATGGAACTAATTTGGTTTCTGCTCAAACAATAGCTGGAGACTTAGGAAATGCAGGATTTACCGGAAAAGGAATTGATTTAACAGCTGTTTGTTATGCAGGAAGAAATGGTACAGCAAGAATCCTGGCAAATCAATTAAAAGTACCGGTTAGATGTGCATATACCCGTACTTGGACATATCAAGCTACAGGAAAAACAGTTGCTGGATATGGAACTATCCTCAACAAAGTAGCCAGGTCCCCTATGCGCACCTATTACCCAAGTAAACTTCGAACAGGTTGGGTAGCTTTATTTGGGTATTAAATCTACAATATCTTACAATTATATAACCGATAAGAAGCAACATAGTATATATTTTTTGTAACTTTGCAGTCGCGATTGCAGACGAAATATTAAATGGGTATTAAAAAGGTCATATCGTTGTTATTCCTTTTACTGGCCAATGTAGTGATATTGGCTCATTCCGTTGTATTTCATCACCACGACAACCCCATACCGGTAACCTTATGTGTCGCAGATCAGGAACACCATTGCGATGAAAATGCTGAACAAAATCATTGTTGCCACGATACCGAATCTGCGGGTAATTGTTGTGACAGTAAAAGCTGTCTTTTAAATACCCCATTTACAACGAATGACAATATTAGAGCATTATCTGCAGTCAATAATTTTGATTTTGTTATTATACATCTTTTCTCCGTTAATCAGATAGTTCAAATTACAGATTTAACGGGTTTGCCATTCCGGCAAAAACCATATTCCCTACCCTTCTATTCCGAATTCATCTCTCAGTCCAAAGGATTAAGAGCGCCTCCTGTTTGCTGATTTTATCCCCCCATTTCTGAGCCTTGATATGATCATGGTTCAAAACAATTTATCACATTTAAATTCAGCAAAAATGAAATCAATAATTTTAGCAATATCAATTATATTGGGATTGTCGGCTTGTAGCGGTAATCATTCACACAATCACGACGAACACCACGATCACGAAGCTCACGGGAATGAATGTGAGCACGAGCACGACAATACCGAGTCAGATAATCCGAATGATATTTATTTTAGTCTCGAACAACAGGAAAAAGTGGATTTTGCAACCGAAGAAGTTCGCCGGGAGACATTCGGACAAATTATCCGCACAACAGCACAAATCCAACCCTCACAAGGCGATGAACGAATCATCTCTGCAAAAGCGAGCGGAACGGCACTTTTCAGCACCAACGTAACGGAAGGAAAAGCGGTCAATGCTGGGCAAACGCTATTTACAATCGACGGTAGCGCAATGGCCGACAACAACCTTGCCGTGCGTTATGCCGAAGCTAAAAGTGAATATAATCGTACAAAAATCGAATACGAACGCAAAGCCGAATTGGCCGAACAAAATATCGTTTCGCAAAGCGATTTATTACAAGCAGAGACCGATTTTACCAATGCAGAAGCCATGTATAACAGTTTTCGAAACAATTTTTCGGCAGGCAAACAAAGTATCAATTCACCGGTTAGCGGATTTGTTACGCGCATATTGGTACAAAACGGTCAATTTGTCGAAGCAGGACAACCGGTCTTAGTTGTTTCTCAAAATCGTAATCTGTTTATAAAAGCCGAATTACAGCCTCGTTTTTTCGACTTGCTTAATAACATTACTTCGGCAAATATCCGTACATTAAATAATAATCGTACTTATACTCTTGAAGAACTTGGCGGACGTGTTCTTTCATACGGCAAATCGACAGACATCAATAATCCGCTTATTCCTGTGATCTTTCAAGTGAATAATGTAGGGGCGTATGGATGTAGGGGCGTATGGCCATACGCCTTTACTACCGGGTAGTTTTGTTGAAATGTTTATCAAAACGCAAACCGGGACACAAGCCCTTACTGTTCCCAACGAAGCGATAATTGAAGAAATGAGTAACTATTTCGTTTTTGTACAACTTACGCCCGAACTTTTTGAAAAACGCCCTGTTAAAACAGGCGTATCCGACGGCATTCGTATTGAAATCACAGAGGGCATCACGGAAGGTGAGCGCGTAGCGAGTAAAGGCGCTATTTGGCTTAAACTTGCACAGGATTCGGGAACATTAGACCCTCATGCAGGGCATGCACATTAGTCTGAACCATGATTTTTACAAGATTATTAAGATTAACAAGATAAAATAAGATGTTAAATAAAATCATAAAATTTTCTCTCGACAACAAACTATTCATATTATTAGGAGTAGTGCTATTGATTGCAGGCGGAATATATACTACACAAAAAATGGATGTAGATGTATTTCCCGACCTCACTGCCCCGACTGTGGTAGTAATGACCGATGCACAGGGAATGTCGGCCGAAGAAGTCGAACGGTTGGTAACTTTCCATATTGAAACGGCAGTAAACGGAGCAACCGATGTGCGCCGTGTTCGCTCGGCTTCTTCGCAGGGATATTCTTTTGTGTGGGTTGAATTCGATTGGGGAACGGATATTTTCAAAGCGCGGCAGATTGTCAGCGAAAAAATGGTAACGCTTACAGGCGCATTGCCCACAGGTATTATACCTGTTCTCGCGCCACAATCGAGTGTAATGGGTGAAATCCTTTTTATCGGTTTGCAGGTTGACACAATCAATCGAACGCAGATGGCGCAAACAACGCTTATGGATTTGCGAACTTTAGCGGAATGGGTGATAAAACCCGCTATTCTTGCCACAGGAGGCGTGTCGCAAGTTACGATTATCGGCGGTGATTACAAGCAATACCAGATTCTTGCCGACCCGCAAAAAATGGATGTTTACGGCGTTACAATGGACGAATTGGCACAAGTCGGTCGCACGATGAGCGCCAACTCGTCGGGCGGCGTACTGCGCGACTTCGGCAACGAATATGCTTTGCGCGGAATAGCCCGCACCAACGATTTGGAAGAATTGGGCGCCACCTTTGTAAAGACCGTAAACGGCAAGCCTGTAGTAGTCTCCGACATTGCTGAAGTAGTTATCGGCAATGCTGTAAAAATGGGTTACGCTTCGCAAAATGCCCAACCGGCAGTTATCCTGTCTATATCCAAACAACCGAATATCAATACACTTAGTGTTACCGAAAACATTGAACAGAATTTGGCTGAAATTCAAAAATCATTGCCGGCAGATGTAAAAATGGATACAAAGATTTTCCGCCAGGCCGATTTCATTGAAACATCGGTAAATAATGTGGGCAATGCTTTGATAGAAGGTGCATTGTTTTTGATAATAATCCTGTTTCTCTTTCTCGGAAGTTTCCGCACTACGGTTATTTCCGTTATTGCTATTCCGCTTTCGCTGTTGGGAACGGTTATTGTGCTGTATTTGCTTGGGATGAATATCAATACCATGACGCTCGGCGGCATGTGTATTGCTATCGGTTCGTTGGTAGACGATGCTATTATCGATGTGGAGAATGTTTTCAAACGATTGAGGCAAAATCATTCAAAACCAAAAGAAGAAAGAGAATCCGTATTTAACGTTGTGTTTCATGCTTCGGTTGAAATACGGGCATCTATTCTCAATGCAACGTTTATTATCATCGTAGCATTTATTCCCCTGTTTTTCCTTTCGGGAATGGAAGGACGCATGTTAAAACCTCTCGGAGTGGCATTTATCGTATCGCTTTTTATGTCGCTAATCGTAGCCATGACCGTTACGCCGTTGATGTGCAAGCTGATGCTTTCGAATGAAAAATATTTGGATAAAAAAGAGACGGAAAGTTGGCTGACGTGCAAACTGACAGGCATTTACAGTTCGTCGCTCGAATGGGTGCTTCGTAACAAAAAGAAAGTGTTGTATCCGACAATCGGCGTATTTATTCTTTCCGTGGTTTTGTTTTTTACGATGGGACAAAGTTTCCTGCCCGAATTTAACGAAGGGTCACTAACTATTTCAGCAGTAACCAAGCCGGGCGTATCGCTCGAAGAAAATAACTTGTTGGGTAACCTGATGGAAACCGGACTGTTATCCATTCCCGAAGTAACCGGTACCGCAAGGCGTACAGGGCGCGGCGAACTGGACGAACATTCGCAATCGACCAACAGTTCGGAAATCGATGTTAATTTCATTTTAGGGAAACGAAGCAGCGAAGCATTTCTGGCTGATGTTCGCGAAGCGCTTGCAGCTATTCCGGGAGTAGCAACCACCGTAGGGCAACCGCTCGGGCATCGCATCGACCACATGCTTTCGGGAACACGCGCCGATATCGCGATTAAGATTTTCGGAACAGATTTAAGTAATTTGTTTATGATTGGAAACCAAATTCAAAACGCCATTGCCGACATCGACGGATTGGTGGATGTTTCCGTAGAACAGCAAACCGAAACTCCACAGTTGCAAATCCGCGCCAACCGCAATATGCTTGCCCGCTACGGTATAACGATTGAAGAGTTTAATGACTTTGTGGCATTGGCTTTCGCAGGCGAAAAATTGGCGGAAATCTACGAGGGACAACGCAGCTTCGATCTGATTCTACGACTGAACAAGAATTATACGGAAAGTATTGCCGGAGTGCGTTCTGCATTGATTGATATGGGTAGCGGAAGAAAAATACCTTTGGAAGAAATAGCTGATATCGTTTCTGTTGGCGGACCCAATTCAATTAGCCGCGAAAATGTGCAACGAAAAATCGTGGTTTCCGCCAATGTTTCAGGACGCGACCTGAAAGGCGTGGTAGATGATATTAAAAAGGATATCAATCAAAACATACAACTGCCCGAAGGATACCGCATCGAATATGGCGGACAGTTCGAAAGTGCGGAAAATGCATCCCGGACGCTATTTATTGCTTCATTGTTAGCAATTGGTATTATTTTTTTATTACTTTACGGCGAGTTTAAAAATATCACGCTTTCGGCAATCGTTATGCTCAATCTTCCGTTAGCATTGATTGGCGGTGTGTTGGCGGTATTTTTTACATCCGATATTGTAAGTATTCCGTCTATTATCGGATTTATTACATTGTTTGGAATCGCCACAAGAAATGGCATTCTTTTAATTACTAATTACGAGCGTTCGGCCTGTGCCGACAATCGCAATTTAATAATTAAAGGTTCAATCGACCGGCTTAATCCTATTCTGATGACCGCTATTTCGTCGGCATTGGCGCTTATTCCGCTCGTTCTGCAGGGAGATAAAGCGGGTAATGAAATACAAAGTCCGATGGCAGTTGTTGTTTTGGGCGGATTGATTACTTCAACGTTGTTGAATATTTACATCGTACCGGCAGTGTATGAATTATTACAAAAAAGAAAGAAAAACAAATAAATATGTCACATAATCACAATCATTCGCACGGCGAAAAAAGCAATATCAGTCTTGCATTTTTTCTCAATTTATCGTTTACAATCATTGAATTGATTGGCGGACTTTTAACCAATAGTATAGCCATTATTTCAGATGCTGTTCACGACTTTGGCGATAGCCTATCGCTTG
>QMCD01002406.1_pt1 | contig 10436 bp, 9 predicted proteins | sample 1821841 | NCBI WGS metagenome assembly QMCD01 (sample SAMN01991225, study PRJNA193472) | Termite gut metagenome, whole genome shotgun sequencing project. | isolation source: worker | host: Macrotermes natalensis
TGGATCAAGATATACAATGGCGAAGGTCCCTAGATTTCACGGGCGAGCGGGGCGTAGTCGTACCCCGCAATCATCGGATCCATCCGGACGCGGACGCGCCAACCGAGGGACTGCAGTTTCCGTGCCGCTTCAAGTCGCTGTTCCGAGGACGCGGCACCGGGTTCGTGGTCGCGTGCGGCACCAGGATCGTTGATCGAAAAACTGACGATGACATTCGGGCAGGGCGCGTGCTCCAGAAACGCGCCGCACATGTCCAATCCTGCCTTCGTGACGACGAGGAGACAGTGCGGCCTGCCTTTCCCCGTCGCGTGCTCGCGCATCGTCTCGATAAGCATGCCCCAGACCGGTCGCTCCTTCTCGAACGAAAGGGCGTCGGTCATATTCCCCGCGTTCGCGAGGCATGTTTCCAGTCCGTCCTCCGCGACCCACTCGATGATTTCCTTTTGCATCCTGCCAATATCGGAGAAGAGTCTGCGTTCCTTTCTGTTGTATTCGATGTCGCGAAGGAAGCAGTAATCGCAGTTAAAATTACACCCCCGCGCATGGTCGAGGATGTAGAAATTGGGGCAGACCGTCTGCGGAGGCGTGATGTGGAGGAGTGTGAGGTACGGTTCCAGGTTCGGGCAGTATCCGGTCATGTTGCCTGTGGTCATGATTTTCCTTGCTCCATACAGGGTTCGAATTCAGCGCAGTGCCTGCTCAATATCTTCCAGTATGTCGTCAATATGTTCTGTGCCTATAGACAGGCGTATGCTGTTCGGCTTGATGCCGGATGCCGAAAGCTCCTGCGCGCTCATCTGCGAATGGGTGGTGGACGCCGGATGAATCACCAGCGACTTCACGTCCGCCACATTGGCCAGCAGCGAGAAAAGCTCCAGCCTGTCGATGAACGACTTCGCCTCCTCTCCGCCGCCTTTGATTTCAAAGGTGAAGATGGAGCCGGCTCCGCGCGGATAATATCTGTTGTACAGCGCATGGTGGAGATGGCTCGGGAGCGACGGATGGTTAACCCTCTCAACCTTCGGGTGTTTCGCGAGGTATTCCACAACGCGTAAAGCGTTTGTTACGTGCCGCTCGACGCGCAGTGACAGCGTCTCCAGCCCCTGCAGAAACAGGAAGGAATGAAACGGGCTGAGCACCGCGCCCGTGTCGCGCATCAGGGTGGTACGGATTTTCATGATGTAGGCGATGTTCCCCGCCGCCTGCGTGAACACGGTATCGTGGTAGCTCGGATTGGGTTGCGAGAGGCCGGGGAATTTGCCGTCTGCCGCCCAGTCGAACGCGCCGCCGTCGACAATCACGCCACCTAGCGAGGTTCCGTGCCCACCGATAAATTTAGTGGCGGAATGCACGACAATGTCCGCGCCGTGTTCGAGGGGGCGGAATAGACAGGGCGTGGCAAAAGTGTTGTCCACTATCAGCGGGATGTCGTACCTATGGGCGATTGCCGCCGCCGCGTCAACATCCACAATGGTGGAGTGGGGATTGCCGAGGCTTTCCACGAAAACCGCCTTCGTGTTTTCCCGGATGGCCGCCTCGATGTTGCCCGCGTCGCCGCCGTCCACAAACGTGGATTCAATCCCGCAGTCGGCCAGGGTGTGGGCAAACAGGTTGTACGTGCCTCCGTAAATGAACTTGTCGGAGACAATATGGTCTCCCGCCCTGGCGATGTTTTGGATCGCGTAGGCGATGGCCGCCGCCCCGGACGCAGTGGCAAGGGCCGCCGCGCCGCCCTCCAGCGCGGCAATCCTCCGCTCGAACACATCCGAGGTGGGGTTCATCAGACGGGTATAGATGTTGCCGCTCTCGCTCAGCCCGAAGCGCCCTGCAGCCTGGGCGCAATCCTTGAACACATACGACGTGGTTTGATAAATCGGCACTGCCCGCGCGTCGGTGACGGGATCGGGTGCTTCCTGTCCCGCATGAAGCTGGAGCGTCTCGAAGCGATAATTCTTCTTAATCACGGAATTTCCTCCTTTTAATCATATAATTCCTATCGATTTTATGTGATTATGAAATATACAACTACTTTTGTCAACAATGAACCTCGATGCCGTTTGCCGTCATTTTGCTTCCGCCAATATTTGACGCCGGAAGTAGTGCGGCGGGTCGCCGCGCTGATCCCAGGTGATGGCGCATCCGACGCTTTCAACGCGGCGGGACAGGCAGCCGCGGCAGAGTTCGGCGCTTTCGCCGAGACAGGGTTTGCCGGGATAGAGGACATATTTCCGCCGGTGGAGGGTGTCGGTGATATTGGGCATAAGCACGTTCGCGCCCGCCAGCAGGCCGCGCTCACGACCGTCCGGAGCCAATGCCTGGAGTGCCGTCGCGGCGGCGATATTGACATCGTGCAGGTGCAGACGGGTCGCGGCTATCATTTTCAGCCCGATGAGCAGACGCTCCGACTGCCGCTCCGGAGTCGGCTGCGCTCCTTCCGACAGGGGTGTATCGGGGTGCGGAATGAACGGCCCCATCCCGATCATGTCGATATCCATCCTCGCGAAGAAAAGTATGTCCTCCGCCAATTGCCCGGCGGTCTGGCAGGGAAGCCCCGACATCACCCCGGTTCCGACCTGATAGTCGAGACTGCGGAGTGTCCGGAGGCATTCCAGCCGCCGCTCGAAACTGTGATCGGACGGGTGCAGGCTGCGGTACCGTTCAGGGGAGGAAGTCTCGATGCGCAGAAGGTAGCGGTGCGCACCCGACTCGCGCCAATAACGGTATACTTCTTCGGCCTGCTCTCCGAGCGAAAGAGTCACTCCCAGCCGCCCGTCCGAAATATCCGCAATCGCCCGCAGTATTGCGGCAACCGTTTCGGTATGCCCGTCCGACTCCACCTCTCCGGACTGGATGACGACGGATCCGTATTTCGCCTTGTACGCCCACTCCGCCATCCGGAGCACCGAGTCCGGACCTATGGTGTAGCGTTCCGTCTTCGCGTTGTCCCTGCGGATGCCGCAGTAGAAGCAGTTCTTGGCGCACACATTGCCCATTTCAATGAGTCCTCGCAGATGCACGCCCTTCCCTGAATACGCGTGTTTCACCTCTCGGGCCGCCCGGAACAGGGCGTCCAGATCCGCAGCGTCCTCCAGAAGGAGCAGTTGCTCGATTTCTCCGACGCTCAGGGCGCGGCGCGTGTTCCGCGCTTTTTCCAAAATCATCGAAAGCGTCATGACTGTATTTCCCCACGTTCTCCTGCGGAGACGATACTCCCGCCCCCAAGCACCATATCGTCCCGGTACAGAACAGCCGACTGGCCGGGGGCGACCCCGAAAATCCCTTCGTCGAAGTCGGCGCGGAATCCCCCGTCCGGAGAAGGCCGCACCAGACAAACAACGGCGCGGCCGGCTGAGCGCACTTTTACCGCCGCCGGGAAATCCTCCTGCGGCGGAGGAATCGACACCCAGTTCACATCGACGGCGGTCAGCGTCCGGCTCATCGCCGCGTCGGCATCGCCCACGACAACCTCATTCCGCTCCGCCTGAATGTCCACCACGTACAAAGGCGAGGGATGGGAAATCCCCAGCCCCTTTCGTTGGCCGACGGTGAAGTTCCAGTGCCCGTTGTGCCCGCCGAGACAGCAGCCAGAAACATGGACAATCCTCCCCTGCTTTCCCTCCGCCCGCAGCAGTTCCCGGTGATCGCCGGAATAGAAATCCTGGCTGTCCGGCTTGTCATGGACGGGAAGGCCGAACTCCAGCGCAAGCTCCCTGACCCTGGTTTTGTCTAATTCTCCGAGAGGCGTCAAGGCTGTCCGCAGCTGCTCCTGCCGCAGGCGGTGAAGAAAGTACGACTGATCCCGCGCCGCGTCTTTGCCGCAATACAGCAATGCCCGCTCCGCTCCATGCACGATGCGCGCATAGTGGCCGGTGGCGAAATACTCGAAATCCGCGCCCGACTTCCGCGCCAGATGCGGCAGCAGGCCGAACTTGATTGCGCCGTTGCAACGGACGCAGGGGTTGGGCGTCCTGCCCGCGAGGTATTCTCCACGAAAATACTCCACCACAGCCCGCTCGTATGCCTCCGAGCAATCGATCACCAGGTGCGGAATATCGAGCGCGCGGCACACGGCGCGCGCCGCCCCGATGTCCTCCTTCTCGCCGGGGCCGAAGCAGGCGTCTTTCCCGCCGCCGTGATAACGTCCGTCCCGCCAGATGCTCATGGTGACGGCGCTCACGTCGCAGCCGCGCTGCTTCAGGAGCGCCGCAGCCACAGCCGAATCGACGCCGCCGCTCAGGCCGACAAGCACCTTCATGATATTTCTCCGCAGGGCTGCTCCCCGATTTCCCGAATCCAGCCGAATATACCGTCCCGCAGACTGTACAGCCGCCCCGTATGTCCCGCCTCCCGGAGCATCCGGACGGCGGACTCGCTGCGGATGCCGAATTTGCAGACAAACACCCACAGGCATGACGAATCGAACTCGTCTATCCGCTTCACCGCCTCGCCCAGCGGCATGACAGTGCGGTTCGGCAGGGCGAGGAGATCGATTTCGTGCGGTTCGCGGATTTCGACGATCCGGAGCAGGGGTTCTGTTTCAATCAGGCTCTTCAATTCCTGCGCGCTCAGACTCCGGACATCGCCCGCGTCCTCCTTCTTTTTGACGCCGCAAAACGCTTCGTAGTCGATGAGTTCTCTTATGGTCGGATTCTCGCCGCATACGGGGCAGGCGGGATTCTTCCGCAGCGCCACCTCCCGGAAGCGCATCGTCCATGCGTCGATCAGGAGCAGCCGTCCCGCCAGTGTGCGAGCGCCGCCGAGAATGTGCTTGATGACTTCCGCCGCCTGAATGCTCCCCACAATGCCGGGCAGCACGCCCAGAACTCCGGATTCGGCGCAGGTCGGTACTGTGCCCGGCTCCGGAGGCTCCGCGAAAAAGCAGCGGTAGCACGGCCCGCCCTCCGCGCCGAACAGGCTGGCCTGTCCCTCGAAACGGTGAATCGCGCCGAAGACGTTCGGCTTCCCCAACAGCACACAAGCGTCGTTTACGAGATAGCGGGTCGGGAAATTGTCGGAGCAGTCAACCACGATGTCGAAGCCGGAGAGTATCTCCATCGCGTTGGCGGCGGTGAGAAATGTCTCGAACGCCGTCACCTCCGTCAATGGATTCAGTGCCCGCAGCCGTTCCCGCGCCGACAGGGTTTTTGAGCGGCCGACATCGCGGGTGTCGTACAGGATCTGCCGCTGCAAATTGGACTCGTCGACGCAATCCGCGTCGACGAGTCCGATGTATCCAACCCCAGCCGCCGCAAGGTACAGGGCGACGGGCGAGCCAAGACCGCCCGCCCCCACGACCAGCACGCGGGCTTCCCTCAATCTGCGCTGTCCCTCCGCGCCGACTTCGGGGATGATGATCTGTCTGCCGTACCGCCGGATCTCGTGCGCGTCCATCATTCTGCCGCTGTATCCTTCACGTCGGGAAAGAAGGCGAAGCTGTTCTTCTGAAGATCGTCCACGTCCACAGAGGCGTCCAGCACCTCAATCGTCTGCATCTCACGCGCGAAAATGCCGAACGCCTCGTACGCGCCCTGAATCGACGGAACGAAATTGTAGCTCTTCAGAACCCCCGCGTTGAACGCGGCGTCACCCGCGACATAGTTCCGTTCCGTCTGGATGCGCGCCGTTTCGTCCTGGTTTTCCTGAATCCAGGCGCTCGCCTTTCGCACCGCCCGCGTGTACTTCGCGGCGATCTCCGGACTCGTCTCCGCCAGCGAGGAACGGACGAACGCTCCGCAGCAGTATTGCCCGGCGTAGGGCTCCGTCCTCGCGGAGTCGGCGAGAACGGTCAGGCCGTACTCGTGTGCGGCTATGGCGGCCACGGGATCGCTGGCGGAGATGGCATCCACGACGCCCCGCTCAAGCGCGAGGGGCAGCTCGGCGTTGGAAATGACCACGAACTCCACCTCCGAATTCTGCACGCCCACCTTCAGGCCATGCGAGGCGAGAACGCGCTTCGCGAACATGATCGGGCTGTTCGTGAGGCTGGGGACGCCGATGCGCTTCCCCCGGAAATCGCCGAATTCCTTGATCGGCGAATCGCCGGGAACCAGCAGCTTGTCACAGCCGGTATGGAGGCCGGTGGTGATTTTGACAGGCAGACCGTTCACGAGCGGCGGGATGATCGTGGCGATGAGGCCGAAGCTGGCGTGGATTTTATCTGTCGCAATCGCCTCGAATCTCCCGCCCGGAGACAGCCGGACAGGCTCCGCTTCGAGACCCTCCTCAGCGAAGAAACCTTTTTCGATGGCTATGTGCAGGGGAGCCTCGCACAGCGAGCCCTCGTAGCCGACCCTGATCGTATCGAGATCGCCCGCGTCCGCCCGCCGGGCGGCAGAAAACGTGATGACAAGAACTGCGGCGGCCAGCGCCGCCGGGATGTGTTGCAAACGCATTGTTTTCTCCTATGAATTGTACAACTCAGATTTGATACGCCGGTTCCAATACTCTCCCGCCGAAGTGCAGGATTTTCAAAATATCCGCCCGCAGCAGCAGAAAGTCCGGCATGCTCCGTGCGCGCGGGCGCGGCAGCGGGACGGGGATTATTTTTTCGATCCGGGCGGGGCCCGGAGTCATCACCACCACCCTGTCGGACAGATACAGTGCCTCGTCGATGTCGTGCGTGACCATGATCATCGTGGTTTTGCGCTCCTGCCAGATGCGGATGATTTCGTCCTGCATGTTCATGCGCGTGAATGCGTCCAACGCACCCAGCGGCTCGTCCAGCAGCAGAATGCTGGGGCGGTTCACCAACGCCCGCGCGAGCGACGCGCGCTGCGCCATGCCGCCGGAGAGCTGGTGCGGATACGCTCCGGCGAATTTCTCCAGCCCGGTCAGCTTCAGGAACTCCTCCACTTCCGTCCTGTCTTCCCGGTAGCGCTTTCGCGCCCGCAGCCCGAAGGCGACATTGTCGCGCACCGTCATCCACGGGAAGAGGAGCGGGTTCTGGAAGACCAGCCCCCGTTCGGAATCCGTCCCGTCGATCTCCCCGCCGTCGAGGAGCAACCGCCCCGAGTCCGGACGGATCAGTCCGGCGATGAGCCGGAGCAGGGTGGACTTGCCGCAGCCGGAGGGGCCGACGAGGGAGATAAATTCCCCTGGCTTCACGGACAGATCCACCCCGGACAGGGCGGTGGTCTCCGTGCCGTCGTTGTTCCGGAACGTCTTGCCCGCGCCCTCGATCCGGACCTCGCCCTGGAAATCCTTCCCCGCCGTCACCATTTGATAACCCCTTTTTGCCATACCAGAAGATGATCGCGCACTTTGAAGAAGAGCGTTATCAGGATGAAGAAGCCCACCGCGATGAGGATGAGCCCGGCATAGACATTGGCGTAGGACAGCATTTCTCGCTGCCAGTTGACATACCAGCCGATGCCGCTTTTGACCCCGATCATTTCCGCCGTCATCAAGGTGATGAAGGAGGAGCAGGCTCCGGTGAACAGCCCGATGAAGATGTGCGGCATGGCTGCCGGAATGCCCACATGGAAAATCTGGTAGCGCCGCGTCGCCCCCAGCGTGCTCGCCACCTCAAAGAAGGCGTTCTGCACGTTGGCGATACCGCTGGAGGTCATCACTGTCGTCGGGAACCACACGGACAGGGCGATGAGAAAGACGCCGCCGCTGAACGTGCTGGGCAACGCCACCAGCACAATCGGAATCCACGCCGTCGACGGGATCGGCCCGAGAATGCGCATGACAGGCGTGATCCAATACGCCGCCCGTCTGCTGAACCCTATGGCGATGCCGGTGACAAGCCCGGCGAAGGCGCCGAGTAAAAATCCCAAGAACAGCAGCTTCGCCGACGAGGCCAGACAGTCGAGAAGGAGGAAGCGCCAGTCCGTCGCCAGCACGCCGATGACGCGATCCGGCGCTGGAAAGAAAATGGCGGGCAGCACCCCGAACTTCTTCGTGAGGATATTCAGGACATTGACTGCCAGAATGATGACGCTGTAGAACGCCGCCTTTTCCCTCAGAAAACCGCCCAGATGCCGGTTGAACCGCCCGATAAGCGGAGCGATGCCAAACAACGCGCCAGCGCCGAGCAGGACAAAAAGGTAGAATGGATACTTCGTCGTAGGCTGCCCCGGCGCGTTGCGGAGCAGTCTCTCTACAGCGATGGCGGCGAGAACGGAAAGAAATGGCCACCATACCCGCATTATTTTCATTGTATTCCCATATAAAAAGTATGATATTGCGATAAAAAACTACGGCTTGACGAAGGTGGAAAAATCGCGAATCCGCCCATAATACGTCTTCGACATGGCGACGGCGGCGAGGGGATTATGCGCCAGCACCCTGTCCTTGACGACGAACGTCACCACCGGTGCGTCGCTGTGGCGGGAGAACAGCGCGTCGTGCCCGACGCACAGCCCCGCCATGACATTCAGTTCCGCCCCCCATTCGTTCAGCACCCGCGCCTGCATGACCGGATTGCAACAGGACTCATGCCCGCCCGGACAGACCTTGCTCGACTCGTCCATGCCGATTTCTGTTTTGTCGATCGCACCCACCTTGCAGGTCACTGTTTTGGCCTCGATCCCGGCGGTGCGGACGACGTTCGCGAAGAAGGATGCCTCGTCCAAAAGCCCCACGCAGGAGGCGATGCCCAATTTTTTCACCCCCATCTTGCGGGCGAAAATGATGATTTCCTCCAAGCGCGTCGCCCGGCAGTAATACTCCGCCTCCACCTCGGCGGCCGCCCTGGCCATGCGCCCGTCAAGGCTGTCCCCTGCGTACAACCCCCGCGTGTCCTCCACCATCGCGCCGTGCGCGGTGGAGGGACAGAACGGGGGAAATTCGCTGTCGTTGCGGTAGCAGTTCCGCACGCCGCATTCGGAACAGCTTGGACTCTTCACTTTTTTTGCCATCCCTACGCTCCGATGCCGTCAAACAGCGCGGAGGACAAATACCGCTCGCCCGCGTCGGGAAGAATGACGACGATGGTCTTGCCCGCGAACTCGTCTGACTCCGCCAACCGGGCCGCCGCCGCCGCCGCTGCGCCGGAGGAAATGCCGCAGAGAATCCCTTCTTCACGGGCGAGGCGGCGGGAAAAATCGATTGCCTCCTCGTTGTCGACCAATTCCACCCTGTCGACAAGGGACAAATCCAGCGTCTCCGGCACAAAGCCCGCGCCGATGCCCTGAATCTTGTGCGGCCCCGGCTTCAGCTCCTTCCCCGCCAGCTTCTGCGACAGAACCGGGCTGCCCGTGGGTTCGACGGCGACGGAGGTTATCGCTTTCTTCCGCGTGTTCTTGATGTACCGGGACACGCCGGTGATGGTGCCGCCCGTCCCCACGCCCGCGACCACAACGTCCACGCCGCCGTTTCTCTCGCTGAAAACGGGATCATGTATGGAGTACAGCTTTTCCAGATCAGCTTGCAGCTTGTTGTACAGTGTCTCGAAATTAAAACGCGTATCCACCTGCCAGTTGTTCAAACTGTTGACAGTATTGCCCAAATCAAACGGTTCAAGTTCGCCAAGGTCGTTTTCCTGGGTAACCGGCACGCTGCGCTGCCAGTTGTAATTGCCGGTGTATTGCGCTGTGGCATTGACCCATTCAAAGAACGGGATTTTGTTAATCGGCACGTTGTAGTTTGCCGTAAATGTCTGCTGATAAGCCACAGGACGACCGCCCCGGCGCAGGCTTTGCATCACGGTATCTTTCCAGTTCTGGTATTCGTCGGGGAAAAGGCTGCGGTTGACAGGTGCATAAAGCGTTTCGTCAATCCGTGCGTTCATTCCGATATTCAAGCCGAATTTCAACCCGCGCGACAAATCGTAGCGGATATCATAATTTCTGTCCCAGGTAAAATCTTTTGCCACCGATACCGGCACCTCCATTGCGGGGTCGAAGCTCCGCAGCTGCAGCTCGTTGTAATGGCGGTTGATGGAAGTATTGAATGCCACCTGCGAAGGCATATAATAAATATTGAAATCGCGGATAAGCGCCAGGGCATTGGATTTTATCAACCCTTTGAACGGCTCCCAGGGCGTGAGGCTCGGCATAAAATTATAGTTGAATGTTCCGCGGTAATCTTTCGTTACATCATAGACCACCTCAGGATTATTCAGCTCGGTTTCGCTGAACGAATAGCTGAGCGAGAAGTTTGCCGGGTCGTAAAATCTCGGTTTTTCGCTGGCAATATCCAGACGGATACCCGAAAAGTTCAGGCTTCGATTGGTAATAATATTCTGTGAAAGGCTTTTGATGGAATCCCGTTCGGCAGCACTCACGCCTTTAAGACCTTCGACGGTCTGGGTTTCGCAGACTTTTTCCGCGTTACCGGCTTCCCGCTCTTCAAGCAGTTCACCAACGCAAAGAATTACTTCGAGTCCGTGCTGCAAGGCAAGTTTCACCTTTTTATTGATGAGAGCATCATCTTCCTTATAAGTATGACGGCGTTCGCTGTGGCCAAGAATAACTACCTCGACACCAATG
>QMCD01002564.1_pt1 | contig 10428 bp, 10 predicted proteins | sample 1821841 | NCBI WGS metagenome assembly QMCD01 (sample SAMN01991225, study PRJNA193472) | Termite gut metagenome, whole genome shotgun sequencing project. | isolation source: worker | host: Macrotermes natalensis
CTCGCCAAAGGGTCTTCGACCCTCTGGACTCCCACCCGTTGTTCTAGGAAAAATTAGTGCGCGCCGAAGGCGAATGGGATTCTTAAGGGATGAAATCCCTTAAGCGGGGTCCAGGGGCGGTGCCCCTGGCGTCCTCCCGTCCTTACCCCAAATATTAGGAGGAACAAACATGTCCTTTGCGATAGTGAAAGCGCCGATCGCGCCGCTGTATGTTAAGGCGGACAGCGCGTCGGAGTTGGCGGACGAGGCGCTTTTCGGCATGGTGGTGGAGATACTCGAACGGTTGGAGGGGGATTGGGCGCGGGTGCGCACGCATTATCGGTACGAGGGGTATACGCGCCTCGCGTATTTGGTGGAAGGCGACGAGCGCGCGAATGCTTGGAAGGTGGCGGACAAGCGCATCGGCACAGCTCCGATGCTGGATATCATGCGCGCGCCGAAGGTACAGGCGGGGCATTTGGCGCATCTGCCCAAGGGCGGTTTGCTGAAACCCACCGGCGAGGAAACGGAGCCGGGCTGGACGCAGGTCGAGATTCCCACCGGAGAGATCGGCTATGCGCGCGCTTCGCGCTTGGGCGATCCTATCGACACAGGGGATGCCGGGAACGAAACGGCTTTGCGCGCGGCCATCCTGCGCGCCGCCCACGCATATTTAGGCACGCAATACCGCTGGGGCGGCAAGACGCATATGGGCATCGATTGCAGCGGGCTGGTATCGATGGCGTATCTGCTAAACGGAATTCTCATATTCCGGGACGCGGCCATCCGCGAGGGGTTCCCGATCCGGCAAATCCCCTTCGAGCGCATACAGCCTGCCGATCTCATGTTTTCCCCGGGACATGTGGTGATGTATATCGGCGAGGATCGCTATATTCATTCCACCGGGCGCGCGGGGGACGACGGTGTGGTCATCAACAGCCTAAACCCCGCGGATGACGATTACCGCGCGGATCTCGCCGACGCGCTGCGGAGCAAGGTGGGCAGCGCGTTTTAGCTGCGTGAAAGTTTATTAACAACATATGGTCAATACGCTACGAAAGAAGCCGTCTCCTATTCCTCGCGGGAATAAGAGACGGCAAAAATTATTTTACCGGGGGCATATCAACGGGATTTTCGGCGTAATTCAGCGGATCTTAGGGCGCCGGTTCCGCCGCCATGGAGCGGGGAATTGAATACCCAACTATTCCGTTACCGTCGTGGATCCAATTCGGTTGGCCCCCAGCTCCGCGTTCCAAATATCGCCATTGTTGGCGAAACGAATGCTGCGCTTGTTCGCGCTCTGCTCGAGCGGATCGTTGATCTTCAGGAAGATATCGTACTCGCCGGCGGGAACGCCGTCCAGCGTCACGCTAAAGCTCATGCTGCGGTACGCTTCGGCGTTCGTTGCTCGGCTGTCCAGATCGGGACGCCAATCTCTCGCGTCGAGGTCCGTCGGAATCGTGAAGGCGTCGCCGCCGGACTTCGACTTTAGTATGACCGAGACGTCCTTCTTGTTGACGATATTTCCGAAGCCCACATTCTGAATCTTTCCCTCAAAACGAAGCTCTCCGCCGTTGCCGCTGACGGACGCGCTCGCGGCTGCCTCCCGCACGACCAACCGATAGCCCAGGCGGTCGCGCCAGTATTCGAGGCCGTTTCTGCCATCATACACAGGGTCGAAGATCGCCTGTTGCACCGCGTATTCGCCGTTATAGGCATTGGTCATGGTCTGCGTGACATTCGGCTCGGTGTATTCGAAATCCGCCCAGCGCTGGTGGACGACGTCCTCGTAGTCCGCGTTGAGGTATACGGTCTGGGCATAGGATGCCTCGAAACCGACAAATGGATAGGTGTTCCACAGCGTTTCATCGCCCTGCGCTTCCCCGCCATAGAAGCTGTTCTGGCCGCGAATCCAGGTCATGAGCTTGCCGCGGTCGTAATTCTCGCCGTCAAACGGGTCGCCCGGCCACCACGCGCCTTCGGAAAGGGAACCCCAGTCGTCGGGGTAATCCTCCTCGCCCTCGTCCGCGCCATAGCCGTAACTATCGTTGAAAAAGCCGAAGCGCGCTTCCGGCGTGCCGGGCTGGGGAGCGGGTATCTGATCGAAATTCGCAAAGGTGTAGTCGGTGCCATACGTGGCATTATACCAGGACAGGAAAGCGCCGCCCTGCACGATAATCGAGCGAGATTCGGGAACCGTGTCCAGAAGTCCGTTTAAAAGCCAGGCATTGGCCTCCGGACTGGTGCCGAAGGTGGTGGAGTGCATCTCCCCCCAAGGGCCGAAGAACCCCGCGTCCACCGCCATGATCACGTCCTCGAATTCATGCAATACGGGCTTCAATTGCTCGATGTGCCGCAATACGACATCCTTGGGCGGTTCCACATCGCCGATCAATTGGTCGATATATCCGTCCACGGGATGCTCGGTGGAAACCCAGCCATGCCCTCTGCCGTCGTAGTTAAAGCGCACCAGAGTGACGCCTTCGCCGTCTCTTACCTCCTGCAGACGTTGGCGGATATAGTTAAGACCGTCCTCCGTGATTTCAATTGAATCGCCATGCGGCCAAGTCGGGACGACGTTTTCCAGCCAGTAGGCGAAATGCGTTTCGTATTCCTTACCCTCGCCGATTTCGACATCGGAAGGGGCCAGGTAATCCTCGTCATATTCTTCACCACGGCTGAGGAAGGAATTGCCGGAATAGTACCTAAGATCAAAATACACGTGGCTGACGCGCGTACCCGCGATTACCCCCGTCTCGGAGACATCGACGGGTTGGCTGCCGACTTCCATCGTACCTTCGCCGGCTCCGGTCACCGGAACGATCATGCCATCGTTGGCACGATAGAAGCCTCGGTCAGGATTGGGGATGTCCGTAGGGTTTTCCGTGTAATCGAGGTCTTGTTCCACGAGATCGCCAGACGCCGTGGCGCAAGAGAGGGCGGGCAGAGCCATCGACGATAGCAATGCCAGCAAGAACGTGGTGTACAGGATTCTGCGCAGTGTTGTTTTCATACAGGTGATCCCCTTTCAAGATGATCGTGCGAGACTGAACAAGCGCGCATTTGACAATAAACTTAGTTTAATCATACTGATTCAATCTAATCTTGTCAATCTACATTCACAGATATTCAAACCATTTCGTTTCATATCCTTCTATTCCGAAAGTATAGGAAATATAAGCAGTAGTAACATATGGTGAAAAAGGATGCGGCATTCCTCTTGGCAAAAAGGATTTCGCGGCGAGGCTTATAAAACTAAGGAGTGGATTATATGCATAATTACCACAATAAGAGCGATTAATGCTTGACAAGCATCTTGAGAAAATGCTATATTACGGATAAAGTCTGATACAATCATTATCAGTCTAAAATTGTCGAACGAGGAGGGATTCCATGATGAAAAGAAGATTGCTGTCCTTATTGCTGGCTTTGGTGATAACCTTAGCATTAGTGCCCTTCGGTTCCATTGCTTCCGCCGGGGAAGTTACGGAAATTATGTTCTGGGGGCATGTGGATTCCGCGTGGAACGCGGCCTTTGATGCGATCATCGAGAAGTTTAACGCGTCCCAGTCCGAGATCGTCGTGTCTTCCGCTTACTTCCCCTACGACGACTTTGAGGCGAAGACGCAGACCTCCCTCCTGTCCGGCGGCGAAGGCGCGGACATATACGAATGCTGGGGCGGCTGGGCGATCGACTTCGGCAAGAACGGCGCATTGGCTCCCGTTCCCGCCGAACTGATGGCCGGCATTGTGGCCGACAGCTATGAACCCGCGCTCGGCGCGTTCAAGGGCGCGGACGATACCTATTACGGCATCCCCTTGGAGTACAATATCGAATACGGCGCCATGATCGTCAACAAGCCCCGTTTTGAGGCGGCCGGGATCGCCTATCCCACGACTTGGGATGAGATGATCCAGATCGCGCGGGATACTGCGGTTTCCGACGGCGAGTTCTTCGAAATGCGCGGCCTGGATTTCCCCGTTATCGACACCTTGACCGCCGGCTGGCTCTCGATGGTGCTTTCCACCGGCGGAGAATACTTTGTCGACGGCAAGCTGGACTTTGATACCCCCGAAGGCATCGCGACCATGCAGACGCTGGTGGATTATGTCGCGGTGGATCATATCACCAATACCGACTCCATCACCGGCGCGGCCGGCCCCGATATCACCGCGTGGCATTTCATCGGCTTGGACGAGGCGATGCAGGTATGGCGCGGCCCCTGGGTCATCCCGAATTTGATGGCCGACTACGGCAAGGAGTACGGCGTGGATTTTGATTATATTTCGCAGCCCTTCTATGGCGACATCAAGGCATTCCCCGCCGAAACCGGCTGGGGCGTCGTCGTCGGCGCGCAGTCCGCCAAGGCGGAAGCCGCTTGGAAATTCGCGGAATTCATGTTCCAGCCCGAAAATATCCTGGAGCTCAATATCGCTTGCGGCATGATTCCTTCGATCAAGACAGCCGCCCACAGCCCCGAATTCATTGAAGCGGTGCCCTATGCGCAGCCGATCATCGACGTCCTCGAATACGGCAGATGGTTGGGCCCGTTCAACAGCGACGTGCTGAAGGAAGCCGTTGGCGAAGTGTTCGTTTCTCTCGCGACCAATGATGGCACCTATGCCTCTACGGAGGAAGCGCTCGCCACGCTGGAAGCGAATATGAACGCCGCGTTTGGTTTTTAATCCGAAGCGGTCATCTCATACTTTTTATAGGTAGGGAGGTATGTGCCCAAACTAGTTTTCTGGTTTGGGCACGTGTTCTATGAAGAATAATCGGTTCGTCGCAATTATATTGATTCCTGCCATGGTCTTGCTCACCGTCTTCGTCGTGATACCCATCATCGCGAGCTTCGTCATCGCCATGTTCGATTATAGCCCCTTGCGAGCGGAAAACCCCTTCGTCGGCTTTCAGAACTACATGAGACTATTCAGTGACACCGCGTTCAAGGCCGCCACCGTGCAAACGCTGTATTTTGTGTTCGTCACGGTAGCAATCAACCTCGTACTCACTTTGGTGTTCGCGCAGTTGATCTCCAATGTGCGGCGTAGGTGGTTGCGCAATTTGTTCCTTGCGGTGCTCTTCATCCCCTGTATCGTTCCGCTGTCCAGCTCGGCGGTCGTGTGGGCGCATATGATTTTCCCCAATAGGGGCGGCGCGCTCAACACCCTCTTCCGCATGATCGGCCTGAGTCCGATCAACTGGCTGGGATCGCCGAGCCATATCATGACGTCGATCATCATGCTGTCGATCTGGGGCGATATCGGCTACAACACGTTGCTGTTTACCGCCGGCATGGACGGCATTCCGGGGAGTTTCTACGAGGCGGCGGAGATTGACGGCGCGGGGGCGTTCAAGCGCTTCTTTAAAATCACGCTGCCGCTTTTGAAGCGCACCTTCTCCTTCGTGGCAGCCATGACGATAATCTCCCATTTCCAGATGATCGCCCAGTTCCAGATTCTGGCGCCGGACGGCGGCGCCGGCAACAGAGGCGAGGTGCTTACGACATATATCTATCACCAGGGCTTCAAGATCAAGGATATGGGCTATGCCTCGGCGGTGTCGGTGGCGCTTTTCGTCATCATCCTTATATTCACGGCGATACAGCAGCGGCTCAACCGCGTGGATTGGGGGTATTAGTTATGGGCAAGCGTTCCCATTTGAACCAAATCATCATTGGCGCGATCATGACATTCGTATCGGCCGTGATGTTTTTTCCCTTCCTCTGGATGGTACTCAACTCCTTCAAAACGCGGGTGGAGATCAATACGGGAAGGAGCTTTCTGCCGGAAGAGTGGGTCATCAACAACTATTTCACGGTATTCGATACCGTGCCCTTCGCCAGTTGGCTGCGCAATAGCGTGATAGTTACCATCATCGGCGTCGTCACCACCCTCCTTACCAGCACATTGGTCGGCTTCATCTTCGCGAAGTACAAGTTCCGCTTCAAGAACGCCTGCTTTTGGTTCGTCCTCGCGACGATGATGGTGCCGTCCCAGGTCACGATGATTCCGTCCTTCCTGCTCATCAGCAATATCGGCCTGTACGACAGCCTGTCCGCACTGTTTATACCAAAAATGGTCGGCGGCTTCGGCATCTTCCTCTGCAAGCAGTTCATCGAGGAAGTGCCGGACAGCCTGTGCGAGGCCGCCGTCATCGACGGCGCGAAGGATTTTTACATCTACCGCTCGATCATTCTGCCGCTTATTCGCCCCGCGATTGGCGCTCTCGCGATTTTCACCTTCATCTCCTTCTGGAACGACTACCTTAGCCCGTTGCTCTACATCGCCCTGCCGGAAAATATGACGATGTCGCTCGCGATATCCTTCTTCTCCACGGCGCGCGCGACGGACGCCGGCGCGGTTATGGCTTGCGCTACGCTGATCATGCTCCCGATGCTGATCATCTTCCTGGTCTTCCAGAAGCAATTCATCAAAGGCATCGCGATGACAGGGATCAAATAAGCGGTCTGTCAAAAAAAGGTTTCGGGCTACCGCTTTGGGTGGCTCGAAACCTTTATTTATAGGTAAAAAACGCGCTATCGCATGGCCTGTTCGATGCGTTCCAGTTCCTCGGCGGAGAAGCGGCGGTTTTCGGCGGCTTCCAACGCTTCCTCGATTTGTTCCACGCGGCTTGCGCCAATCAGCGCCGTGGTGATGCCCGCCTGCGCCATCACCCACGCAAGGGAGAGCTGCGAAAGTTTTTGTCCTCTTTCCCGCGCGATGCTATCCAGCTTCGCCAGCTTTTTCAATAGCGACTCCGTGACATCCGCTTCTTTGAGAAATCGACCGTCCGTGCGAATGCGGGAATCCTGCGGGATGCCGTTGCGGTACCGATCGGTCAGCAAACCGCCGGCGAGCGGCGCATAGGCCACCGCGCCCATCCCTTCGCGCGTCAGCAGTTGCTGCTGATCTTCAAAGTCCGGGCGGCTGAGCAGGGAATATTCCAGTTGATTGCACAGTATGGGCAAATGGATGTCCCTCGCATATTGCAACGCCTTTTCCGTATCGGCCTTTCTATAATTGGAAATGGCGACATACAATGCCTTGCCCTGCCGCATTAGGAGCTTTAGCGCGTCCAGCGTTTCTTCTATCGGCGTTTCAGGGTCGGGGCGATGATGGTAGAATATATCGACATAATCCAGCCCCATCCGCGCAAGGCTTTGGTCGAGGCTGGCGACCAAATACTTTTTACTGCCCCAGTCCCCATACGGGCCCTCCCACATGTCAAAGCCCGCTTTGGTGGAGATGATCAGCTCGTCCCGATAGGGCGCGAGCAGATCCTTCAGGATCTTTCCGAAAACAGTCTCGGCGCTGCCGGGGGGCGGGCCATAATTGTTCGCCAGGTCAAAGTGGGTGATTCCATGGTCAAACGCGTAGGTCAGCATTTTCTTGCAGTTGTCGTAATCGGAGCGCGCCGCAAAGTTGTGCCATAGTCCCAATGATACCTGCGGCAGCATAAGCCCGGAGCGTCCCGCCCGGTTGTATCGCGCTTTTTGATATCGGCCTTCCCTGGGCTGATACATATTCCTCACCTCGGCTTGATTTTTTTGACTAATCGGTTAGAACAGAAGAACCCCGGCCACCGCGCCGATCGCGATCGTCCATATCGGGTGCTTTTTGCCCTTGATCACAAACAAGGTCAGCGCGGCAAAGACGATCAGCGCATTCCAGTTGAAAAGCTGTGGCAAATCCCCCGCCGCGAAGGCTTCGGGTTGGATTACGGTAATACTGAGCACGCCATACGCCGCCACGGCGATCAGACCGACCACCGTAGCCCGGACGCCGTAAAAGGCGGCGCTGATCACCGGGGTATCCTTCACCTTCTGAAATGCCCGGGAAACCAAATAGCTGATGACAAAACAGGGAATTACGAGAGCCAGCGTCGTGATGATCCCGCCGCCCACCCCGAACATATTGTAGCCGATATAGGTGGCGAGATTCACGCCGATGGGCCCCGGCGTGGATTCGGAGATGGCGATCATGTTATAAAAAAGCTCCTCCGTCACATAGCCCGGCTCCACAATGGCGTGGAGGAGCAGAGGGATGGACGCCAGACCGCCCCCCACGGTGAATAGGCCGACATAGAGGAAGCGCCAGAATACGTCGAATATTCCCATTATTTTTCGTCCCCCTTCCGGCCGCTTCGATTCCATTTTAGGAGAAGCCCTGTCGCAATCCCCACGACGACGGGGACGAGGCTATGAAGCCCAAAGAACGCCACCGAAACAAAGGCGGCGAGGGCGAGGACCGCGGTAAAAACGTCCACCACCGCCTTCTTCAGCATCGTCAACACGGAGGCTACCAGAAGCGCCGAAACGCCGATATTCATGCCGAAAAGCAACTTTGTCACGATAGGGTAATCCATGATAGCCCCCAGGAACAGGGCGATCAACGTGATCACGATGATGGAGGGGCAAATGACGCCGAGTACGGCGGCGGCGGCTCCCGCGAGGCCCGCCAGCTTTGAGCCGCAAAACGTGGCCACATTGACGGCGATGATTCCCGGCAGACTCTGTCCCATCGCGAAATAGTCCAGCAACTCCGTCTTTTCCACCCAGCGCCGTTTGTCGGCCACCTCATGTTCCAATATCGGCAGCATCGCATACCCGCCGCCAAAGGTGAGCGCTCCCACCTTGAAGAAGCTCGTGAATATCCGCCCCAGCAGCTTAGTTTTTTGCATTCGCGCCGTCCCCTTCTTCCGAGCCCGCCCCGCCCGCAACCAGCGTGAGCAGCGCGGCGGGCGCATCGAGATACATATCAAACTCCGCAAGCTCTCTCCGGCAATAGCCAAAACAGGCACCCGCCGAAAGAATGCCATTCGCGCGGGCGCCGTCGGAATCCTTCCGCATATCGCCGACCATAATATAGCCGCTTTTCTCCCGATCGGCGGTCAGTTCCCGGAGCATACCTTCTTTGTCCGGACGGCCGCAGGCAATCTGATCGAACAGAGGCAAAATCCCGGTTTCCCGCAGCACGCTGTACACATGCTCCGGGTCGCCGGTACTCACAAGATAGACGCGGACGCCGTCGCCTCGAAGTCGTTCCAGCATCCCTTTACAGCCCGGGAAAAGTAATTTTTCCCCCAGACCGGGAAGAATCCGCAGTTCCTCCTTTTCGATCTCGATGCCGAGAGCGCTCACGATATCCCGTGGCGCGTCCGGGAAAACGCGGTCGTAGAATTCGGGATTCGCGTAACCCGTGGCGCGGCGTACCGCCGCTTCCTCCGGCACAGGCAACCCAAAGCGGGGCGCGAGGGCGGCAAAGGCTTCCATCGTCAGCAGGGCGGAATGGGAAAGCGTACCGTCCAGATCGAAGAGCACCGTGTGGAAGCCCTGTCTCATAGCTTAATCCATGCGCTCAGGCCCTCCGGCTGATCGGGGTTTGCGCCCGTGGCAAACGCTTTTTTGTACGCGACCAACTGGCACAGCAGGATAAAGGGTATACCGCGCGCGGAGGGGGACAGGGCGCGGCCGAAGACTATATCCGCCTCGCTCCAAATGTCCGAAAATACGGCCAATTCCGCGTTCTTGGCCTTTATGTCGCCGAAGAGCCCTTTCTCCAGCCCGTCGCCGACCAGGGGAGCGGCCAGCACCAGCGTCTCCTTCCCGATGAGTACCATTGGGCCATGCCGGACATCCAGCAGGTGGTAATAATTGGAGGGCAGTTGGCAGATTTCCTTGAATGCCAATGCGCCTTCTTCCGCGATGCCTTCCAGTTCGGCGTCCGCGAGGACGACCGCCGTATTCCACGGACGCCCGGCCAGAGCCTCGGCGAAGGCTTCCGCCTTGTCATGGAAATCCGCTCCGCCCGCAATCACCGCCGCAAGGTCGGATAGCGTCGCTTGGTCCCCGGCAAGGCGCGCGAAGAGGTACGCCGCCATGAAGTAGAAGTTCGTCACGGAACGCGTCTGGCAGACGCTTTCGTCGAAAGCCCAGGGCGTGGAGAGCGCCAGCTCGCTCTTTTCGCCCAAAGGGGTGTCGTCCGCGCAGACCATGGACGCGACGGGAAGCTGGAATCCTCGCTTTTGCAGCGCTTCCAAGCAACTCGCTGGTGCGGCCGGAACGGGAGATGAGCACGACGCTCGCGCCGGTAAGGACCTTGGCATAGCGCCCCGCATGGAGCAGAATATCTCCCGCCGCCATTGCGGACGCGGACGCGCCGATGTTCATGGTACACATCGTCGCCATGGATTTCGCGAGCGAATAGCTTGAGCCGCAGCCGATGAAGATGAATCTCCGCTTGCCCGAGAAGAATGGCTCGATATTGCCCCACGACGCGTCTAAATAGTCCATCGTCTTTTGCAGCGCGTTAAAAGTATCGCGTATCTCTTGACTGGTCCGATCCATATGCTCACCTCATCCATTCGTTTTCAGACGCCCTGCGACATCCGAAAACGCTTCTTGGTAAAAATGTTGAAAAGCGAGAAGGAGCGCGCCTTCCGCCGGC
>QMCD01002409.1_pt1 | contig 10425 bp, 9 predicted proteins | sample 1821841 | NCBI WGS metagenome assembly QMCD01 (sample SAMN01991225, study PRJNA193472) | Termite gut metagenome, whole genome shotgun sequencing project. | isolation source: worker | host: Macrotermes natalensis
CGACGTGATGAACAATGACTTTGGGTGGAGTCATCTGCCCTGTTCGTTCCTGAATGAGAATACGGCATTCCTGCTCATCACGGCAATGGCTGCGAATTGCTATCAGTATCTAATACGAAGGATTGCAAAGGTATTTACGGATCTCAAACCCAAAAGCAGGATCAAGCGATTCCTATTCCGATTTATTGCTGTGCCTGCAAAATGGATAAAGACAGGACGAAAATGGGTCTTGAACATCTATTCCCAAAAACCATATCACCTGTTATGGAAAACCTAATCTACGGCTTTTGAGGGACTTTTTAAGTGAACCCTCAGTTGGGGAGGGGGGGGGGATTGTACATGGAAACGAAGGAATAGGAAGAAATAAGGAAGAAAAAAGGGGATTGTTACGAAAGGAAGCAACTTCTAATGGCGAATTAAAAAGTAGATAAGTTAGTTGCGGATTTAAGGTTATTCATCAGTATTTGAAAGAAAAAAGTTGTACCTAAAATAACGAAGAACTATCAACCATGCCGTTAAAAGTTCTCTCATATCAGCGGGAGAGAACTTTTTTAATGAGAGGGGGAGCTATTCAGCCCCAATAGTGTTGTATATACCTGTCCAGAACATCCGTAGCCGTTAAAGCCAACTTCCCTTTTATACGCTGTTTGGCCTTCACTACCGAACGGGAAGTTATATTACAAAGAAGCGCAATAGCCTTATTGCCTATCCGGGCGCGAATCAGGTAACACAACTTCAACTCCTGCATGCTCAGTCCGTATGAAGACAAGCTTTCGGACAGGCAACCGCCATAAAACATGTCAATGACAGTAAACAGGTTCGCCCATTCGGTTTCGTTACGGATAATACCGTAAGACGGGTTCTGATGAAGGCGAAGCAACTGTTCCACAGACAGCAGAAAAGGAGGGTATTCAGCCGGAACTGAAGTATTCTGATGGCCTTTCTGTAGCTTGGTCTGTTGTTTATTGCGGAATAACATTCCGGCATTCCGGTTATCATTATAAGTTTCCATATTCTTTCCCTCGTTTTTATGCTCTAAGTAAACATTCATAATTAGTTTATACTTTGATAGTATCCGTCATGCTGAGCGTAGCAGAAGCATCTTATCTCCTGAAATACAAAGGAGAAGCAATGTAGCCTACTCTTCCGGCTCAATGTCACCGGTACTTGGTATTCTATTTCCGGTATCCCAATTCTCCGCAATCTTCTTCACTTCCATGCGCATCTCATCAATGGCAGTGGAATGAATCTTAGGCTCCCGGTTAAGCACATGCCACTTCATGGCCTCAAACTTATCTTTATCCCGGTATCCCTCCGGTTCGGAATAGAGTTTGGCGAGCAGATAGTAGGGATAGATTCTGCCCGGCAGACGATTGATTGAGGCGTGGAAATACTTTTCGGCAGATGCATACTCGCACAACGCCTGATAGCTCTTACCTATAATATTCAATATCATAGGGTCATTGCTATACAACTGCGCCTCGTACAGATACTTAAAGGATTCGTCATGACGACCGGACTTATGCAGGCTATGCCCGTATTCAAACAGGAATGCACCTTTCTTACCCAATGCCGGATAAAGTCTTTCGTAAGCCCTGTTGGCTACTTCATAAGAACCCGAACGGTAGAAGATCTTTGCTGTCATCCAATCCCGGCAGGCTTCTTTTTCCTGCGTCCATCTTTCCATATAACTGCCGGTATATACTGCCACGCAAGTACATAAAACAAGATACTTGCTGATTACATCTCCCACCCCACAGGCAAGGAGCAGGCAGATGCCCACTACAATGAAAGCCGGAAAATACAACGGATAGGAAGAGAAAGAAAACACAAGCAGAGAGATAAGCGCTCCGCAGATACCATAACGGCGGAGTTTCACTCCCATCCAAAGGCAGCCGGAGATGACAAGCAACAGCAGTATAAACAAGGGGATGCCATGCGTCAGGGCAAAATCCAGGTATTCATTGAATGCATATTCAGGACTGCCCGCTACGCGTTCTTCCCAGGCGGCATTGTCTCCCGAAGCGAAGTAAGCACTTTGGGCTTCACCGTAAGTAGAAGCAAATCCGGTGGCGCATCCCCACGGATGGGTAGCAATGGCGCGGCAGGTTATCTTCCACATAAACAGGCGCCCCAGTGCCGAGTCTTGTTTCAAAAGGAATATCCCGGCTGCTGCTATCGACAGGATAAAAAAGATTCCGGTTCCCCACAGGAGATAACGCTTCCTGTAACGGCGCCACAGTATGCTCCATTTCCGTTTGTCGCGGTACATGTATGCCACCCAACCGCAACCTATTGCTGCAGCTGCCCAGGCGGAACGGCTCATGGTGGAAGGTAATATGCAAAGTAATAAAATGCCGGCTATCGCTGCCGCAATTCTTTCTGCTTTCAGTGATTTACGTAAACCTTTCCATTCACCCGGCACCCTCATATAATGGTACAGGCATACCGGTAATATCATTGCCAAGTATCCGGCATAAGGTCCGGGGTTGAAGAAAGAGCCGGTCAGCGCATAGTGGGAATGCCCCGAAGTTGCGAAGCCATAGAGTTGCCTTAGCCCCCAAACTGCTTCTACCGTACCTAAGAATAGTAAACTCCACGACAGGTAGACAGAGAAATCGGGAAAACGCAACGCTTTCCGCAAAGGCGCCCTTTCATATAGCTGTATCAGAGAAGCTACAATTACACAACCTGCCGCAAAGGGTAGAGTCTTTCCAAACCACACCCATTGCCCGATGGTTTCGCCACTTGAGAGTTCAGGTGTAACCACACACACCATGCTTAACGGCAGGCATAGAGCAGCAAATAATAAACCGTGTTTTACATACTGCATTATCAGGGAGTTGACAGTTGATGGCATTCTTTTATTCATAAATTCAACTTTCAGGATTACCTATCTGATTTTCTTAAACACCCTATTCCATCGAATGTCACCCGTATCCCTATCCACCGACTTCCATATCCGGACAGCCTTGCCTACTATAAAAGGTTCCGGAAGCAAGCCCCAGTAACGGGAATCCTGAGAGTTCATAACTTTATCGCCTGCTACAAAGTAATAGTTCTCCTTAAAGCGGTAATCATGGATTACGCTATCATTCAGTAGAATCGTATCGCCACGTACAGAGAGTTTCTTTTTCTGTTCCCATTCTATCGCATTCCGGTACAGGGCAGCATGTTTGGGGTTCATCCCTATCTCATCTCCTTTTGCAGGAAGATAAAGGGGACCGAAGCGTACGATATCCCAATCCACCAATCCATTGTAAGGATAACCGCTCATCACTATTCCGTAATCTTTTTCCCAACCATTTGCAACAAGGCGCATCAGTGCATCCTGCGATTCCACATTTCCCAGCGGCGTCTCACAACCACGTACCCGGTAATGGGCATCCTTGATCTCGAACGTATCTCCCGGCAAAGCAACACATCGCTTTACATAGTAGGACATCAGGTTCAGACCTATACTGTCCCATTGGGCGGGATAGGGAAAATTAAAGACTACTATATCGTTCCGTTCGATATTTTCTAATCCCGGTAGGCGGGAAATATTGACTTCTTTCCTTTCAAGAGCATCCCCAATATTGAAGATACGCGCACCCATCACCCATTTATTCACCAGGATATTATCTCCGGCAAGCAGGGCAGGTTCCATAGAGTCCGTAGGAATCTTGAAAGTAGCGATACTGGTTACTTGAAGTAATATCCATACCACCACTACTCCACAGGCTATCAGAAACAAGTTCAAGAACTTATCCACAAGCCAGCATAACCTTTTCCTTTTCTTACCAGAACCGTTGCTTCCCATCTTTATATTCAAATATGCGTTCTTCCTTCCCACGGGTGTAATCTTTCAGATAGAGCAATGCTCCTTCAGGAACCTTATAAAGCAAAGAATCGGAATTAGGGCGAACCCTGCCTGCCGAAGTCCATTCCCCATTTTGACAATAGAAAAGTTCATATTCATCATCCGTACGGATGAAGTTATCACGGTTGCGAGGGGTAAATATAATCTTTTCGATACGCCGGGGAGTACCCAAGTCAAGTCCCGACCAGCCGCCCGTATGTTGAGAATAATCAAAGGAAGTATAAGCGTCTCCGTCAAATAAATTTGTATATTCATGAAAATCTTCCACTCCACCCGGTGTGCCGATAATCTTTCCTTTCAAGGGAACACTATCGGCGGAAGAAGCATAGAAAGCTACTTCCGAAATATTACAATGGCTGTCTTTGGGACCATAATAGCGAACATAACGGTAAGAGTGGGCGCTATTTACCCGCACGACATTCCAAAGCCGTTCAGGAAATTCCTTGATGATAAACAGTGTATCTTTCCTATTGAAATGAGGATCATTGCTACCTTCGAACACATCGTCCATCATCCGCTGGACAAAGGGTTCGAAATAGAGTTCATACTTATGGAGCAGAGTAACTTCAACTTCTTTACCGCCCGAAGGACAAAATTGTACTTCACCGCTTTCTCTATCAAGTAGAAAAGGATCGGTTTGTGGGTACATCCTTCCGTTTTCATAAGTTCCCAAGCGGAAGATAACCTGTCCTTCGACATCTTTAAAGACAGCACCCAAACGCTTGTCGTAGAGACACCACCCGATAGGCGCCCAATCCATAAAACTGGCAGAACAGAGGTAGACTGGTTCATCTTTCTTCAAAGGGTTGTAGAAGTTTTCGGGGGCAATTGTTAATGTACGGTTCTTACTCCCCGCATATATGGCAGTAACGTCACGGAAGCAGGGATAACGGAAAGAGGGGTGTCTTTCTTCCGCCTTCTTTCCCATAGTCCAGAGCATTTCTCGGTTGACGCTGAACATGCGGCGATAGACTTTCCCCTTGGGATCCCAGTAGTTATCGGGACTGTTCAGTTCAGAAGTAGGATCCAAAATGGAACAACGATAGGAGTTGCCATCTTTGTCAAAGACAGCATTCCAATAATGGGAAACATTGCCATTCCCCCTCATCAACATGATTTCCTCACTGCAAGGCAGTCCCAAAGCTCTGAAAACATACAGTTGCAAGTCAGTGAAGTTTACACAACTACCCGAGCGCCAGTCCACTACTTTAGGGCCGTAATGAGGGCCAAATGAGAAAAGTTCGGTAAAGTAGACAGGAGCCTTATGTAAAGTATCCATCAGTAGTTGAGAAACGAACTTCGGGTCTTCGGCTTCCGGAAGTCTGCGGATGCTGTCCAGTAAAGGGTTATATTTATTATAGATTCTTTCACGCCAAGGTTCCAGTCTTTCATTGCCCACACGATAAGGAAGGATAAACTCACAGAAATTGTCAAAAGAGACATTTTTCTCCCAAGGCTGTTCATGCCACACCTTGAAAGCCCATTCGATATTCTCAATCAAATAAGCCGGATCAATATAGATGTCGTTTTTTATCTCCAATTTATCCATGTGGAAAGGACCGCAAGCACATTTAATGGAGTCAAGCACCTTATCCGGATACATGGTGCCTTTACCGTGAAGTTCAAAAAGCTTCAGGTAGTCATTCAGAGCTTCACCTTCATAACTATAGTGAAAAGGTAAGTTCTCAATAAGAAAAACGGCAGCCTTATACCTCAAGGAGTCGCCCTTATATTTATCAAGGACAACCTGCAATTTAGGATTAGCCGATACAATATCATTTAATGAAGGGTCAACCGGAACTTTGGTACAGGAGGCCAATATCTGAAAAGTACAAATGATTAATAGAAGGCTGTGTTTTCTCATAAGTTTCTCATCAATATTATCTTATTCTGCATCACCGGTTATTCTCAAAACAACAGGAGAAGGTTTCGCATTGCAATATACTGTTATGGTTTTATCAAAATGTTCAGGATGCTCTGCCTTATACGTCACATGTAGTGATACAGAATCACCTGGACGAACAGGTTTTTGGGAATACTCAACGGAAGTGCAACCACAGGAAGTGCTTACATCATCAACTACCAAGGGATTAGTGCCTGTATTTATTAATGTAAACATAGCATTCTGCTCTTGCGTCCAATCAAACTTACCTAAAGAAATAAAAGCATCATCGACAGATACCTCCGTCTGTATACTTTGTTGCTTATCACTATTAAGCACTATTTCCTGATTTAATATAGTTTTCACATACAACTCTTTTATCATGATATTTTTCACTGGATTACCTACCAATAATACTTTGTTATTTCTATCCAATAAAAAACATTGGAAATCCGGTTGTGGTGGAAAATTATTTAGTTGCCCCATCTCACCTTTTGTGTCTATAAAAACGGGATAATTAAAGTTTTCGCGCTTTAATAACAAACTCAATTCTTTTTCATTTTTTTGATGAAAAAATAGTAAAAAAGCAGGTTTGTTTAAAGACATGTATTCGAATTCTTTTATCATCATATCCCATCGTGGCAACTGTAACTTGCAACCCATACAACCAGCTGAATCTACATATAATAATATCTTATATTCTGAATCTAACAAGATCGTACTCACGTTAGCCGTATCTGTCCCTAACAAATTGCATTGATAATTATTAGGCATTTTAATTTCTCGTCCAATCCATTCATTAACAAACGCCACTGTTATATTATCTTTATTTAGCCTATCAAAGCAAAATATAAATACCGCAAAGATTAATATTAGAAAAACCAATATTTTATTAAATTTCCAATAAACATTTTTCATCTCATCAAAATAAATAGTAATATTTCAACCACATAACAACTATTATTCTTTTAAAGAACATATTGCTAAAATCAAATTAGAATCAAATTGGATATCAGTAGACAGAGACCGACTCAACTCCGCAAAGCTATCTTCAGAGAAGATGGATGGATAAATCGGATAAACCAATATAGCATCTGTTGAATATAATAAGCTTGTGGATATGGGATATTTTGTAGATAATATGAAAGAATTATTAAATACATTCGCTTTTTTTGCGTCAATATCATAAAAACAATTATAACTATTTACTATACCAAACCCTGCATCAGAAAACGAGAAGAAAAATCTATCTCGATTTATAAAACAGCTATTAATGTTTCCAAAATAATTTTTATTGAAAACTAATTTATCATAATCTTCCTTGCTTTCTGCCTTGATAATCTTATCATAAGGCAATGTGTTATTCCCGAAATTTATTTGAAGAAAAGGAATAATATCTGTACCAGAAATTTCATAAATTATATTACTTGACGGATAATAGAAAAATAACCTTCCGTACTCATCATTTACAAACGTAGATAAAAATGTAACATTCACAAATTCTTTCTGAGAAAAGTATTGCTTTTCAATACTCTGCAAATCGGAGCTTAGAAGTGTCAAATTGTAATGCTTTGGATTCTCATTACTGAAACAGCTATATACCCAAAAGCCTTCTTTAGTCTTAAAAAAAGAATTGAATTGAATCAATGATGTCTGGGTTTTATCCAATAAATTTCCATATAAATCATAAGTATATATACTATTCCTAAACCTTTCATGCACATATATTAACATGCCTTCTTTCTCAAATTGAATATCATTTATAAATAAATACTCATCTGGCCCTCCACCTTTTTTACCTATCCTTCTAATAAACTTCCCATCAGAATCAAATAAAAATATATCCATCGACTTCTGATCAAAAACAATTATATAGTCACTAGTAAGGTACATTTTAGTAATTTCACCAACGAGCACATCTTTACTCGTTTCTAAGGCTACAAACTTTACCGTATCAAAGTATTCTTTAAAATCCAGCTCCTCGCTTTTACTTACATCAATACCAATAACATTATCAGAAGGCTCTATCCTTCCTTGAGAAGAGGAACATGAGCTAATAATCAGCGCAAATACCACTATAATTGAATTGCATTTTTTCATATCCATAATAATTTAAGGGTTGTATGTGAGTAAAACACCCCACATACAACCCTATTAATAAATCTAACACTCTTCGTATGAGCAACTGCTCAAAGGACCTTTAGCTCTACAACAACTTATTTTTACGCTTTGTGTTGATGGCGGTCGATTAGCTGTGACTTTCCCCTCAAATAGCCATACACCCACCTTTGCATCATATGTCCAGCCAGGAGATGTTGTTGTAACAATAGTTTTTTCTCCTACTTGCCATGTTTGATCGCTCCCATTTCCATTTTCCGTCTGTTGTGCTAACGCTTCCACGTTAGCTAATACCACATTTGACAAAGGAGCTAATCTTTGATTGATATAAACATTATACCCCATTATTACAGCTAATAGTGCTATAAAAGATGTAAAAATAAACTTTTTCATCGTATTATAAATTAAATCATTATTTACTCTTATATATATCTGAAATATATAAGTTTTTCTATTTCTCCTATTTACTTTCTATTTTGAAGATAAACAGCTGTTTAATTATCAATCTATTCCATTAACCACCTCCTCTCTTTTTTTAAGAGAAACAAACATCTATGCATTTAAACTTCATATTATTTATTTCTCCTCATTCGACAATTACACCATAATACATTACCAGTAATAAATACTCATATATGAGTCCACTTTAAAAAGTCATGGACGTTTATTCGTTAATTAAAAATATTATTACTCACTATAAAAGTTCGTTGACTTCATTGTTATCAGATAGTTATTTCGTATCTTGTGACATCAAAAAACAAAAGCCGTATGTTCAAAAAGACAGATACTACCCCTCAATATGAACTATTTTCGACTCCCTCTACCCAATTGGGTAAGCGTGGTTCCAAGAAATATGATGATCCTAAGGCTTGGCACAACCAGTTTTACCGTAATGTGACCTCCCAGATTGATGAGTCCATTTTTTCTCCTCTTTTCAAAACAGGGAACATGGGTGCTCCCAATGCATCGATTCGGGTAATCATCGGCATGTCCTTAATCAAGGAGGGTTTTGGCTGTAGTGACGAGGAACTATTTGAGAAATGTGAGTTCGATCTGCTTGTTCGTAAAGCTCTTGGGCTTGTGTCGTTAAGCACTACGACTCCCTCTTTGGACACCTATTATCTATTGAGAAGGCGTATTTGTCAATACGAAATAGAAGAGGGCGTCAATCTAATGGAGAAATGCTTCGCCCAACTTACCTCAGCGCAGCTATCACAATTCAAGATTTCCTGTAAGTCTGTCCGCATGGACAGTAAACTCATAGGTAGCAATATCGCTTGGTATTCCCAGTTCGAGATCATTCACAATACTTTCCGTCATTTCCTTAAAGGTTTGGGAGAGAGTCGAAACACCCTTCTGAATCCCAAGCTTCGCAAATTGATAGCTGCTTTTGAGCAAGAGGATGCTCAGAAAATGGTTTATCGTCTAAACAGTCAGAGCATTGAAGCTAAATTGTCTTCACTTGGTCTACTTATCTATCAGGTTTTAAAACGTTTGAATGAGAATACTATTGGCTACGTTCTTCTTCATCGGGTTTTCCACGAACAATATGAAGTAGTAAAGGGAGTAGCCATTCCACGCCCTAAAGAAGAAATCAATGCCCAAAGTGTTCAGAATCATAATGATCCTGATGCCCCTTACAGAAAGAAAGGCGACCAGCAAATCAAAGGATATAGTGTGAACATCACTGAAACCTGCAATGACAAGGATGAACAAGACGTCAAACCGAATCTGATTGTTGATGTACAAGTCAAGCCTGTAAGTGCAGCCGACAATGATTATGTGCAGGAGGCTGTTACCCACATTCAGAACAATGCCACCGATGACAAAATAGAAAAGCTTTACGCTGATGGAGCCTATCAGTCACCTGATAACAGGGATTTTGCTGCTGCAAACCATATTGAACTGATGATTGCCGGACTACAAGGCAGACAATCCATCTATGACTTGGAAATGAAGGAAGGCAACCTGATTGTAACCAATCTTGATACTGGGGAAATTATCCCAGCCCACAAAACAGGTGACAAGTGGAGAATTACCACCAATGGCAAATCCAAATACAAGTATTTCACTCTCCAGCAGATTGAAAACGCCGCTCTTAAACGGAAGCTTGCAACAATACCCATAGAGGAGCAAAGGAAGAGAAACAATGTTGAAGCAACCATGTTTCAGTATTGTTTTCATTCAAGGAACAACAAAACCAGATACAGAGGATTGCTCAAGCACAAACTGTACTCTTACGCCAGATGTTTATGGATGAATCATGTACGACTGATGATTTATCTGATAACAACATGTCAAGGAACGACTGAAAACGGCTCAAAACCCAATTTTCGATATGTAAAGGACTCCATAATGGAAATGCTTTGCTTTTTTGTGAATTTTATACTGCCTAATTCATTTCGGTTGGCAGCAGAAAAATCAACTAAGTATAATGTTAAACTAAAAAATGCCCCTTTTTAAAGTCAATGGTTCGTTATAAAATCATATAATATTTACGATATTCATGCTACCCTGTAGGTAGCTATATCAATTAGTTCTTTGACAAGCTTAGCATTTATCT
>QMCD01002410.1_pt1 | contig 10424 bp, 6 predicted proteins | sample 1821841 | NCBI WGS metagenome assembly QMCD01 (sample SAMN01991225, study PRJNA193472) | Termite gut metagenome, whole genome shotgun sequencing project. | isolation source: worker | host: Macrotermes natalensis
CGCGGCCTCGGAGAGCGCCACCACGCTGAAATAGGACGACGGACGCTCGCTCGCCCACTCGCGCTGTCTGGCCATGCGTTCCTCGCGCAGAAGGCGGTACTCCTCGTCCAGGCGTTCGCGGAAACCTGACTGTTCGCGCTCCTCATCGCTCGCCGCCATCCAGCGGGCGTTCATACGTGCGGCCAAGTCTTGGGGATGACCGCCGATATAGGCCAGATACGCCGCGTACTCGTCGTTTATGGGCGACCCTGTGATCGCGGCGTTGTGGAGCGAGTCGCCGCGCACTTCGATCGTTCCCCCGTCGACATATAGCAGAAGGTAGTTGCCCTCATGGAGCGCCTTGCCGATACCTTCGCCGCTATAATCGGCGATAAGGCGGGCAAGGGCAGGCCATTCGGTCGTCCCGGTGAACGTGAACACGCCATTCTTCATCACCGCCGAGTCGATCTTCTCGCCATCCTCGGCGAAGTAGCTGAAATAGACCTTCGCGGGTGCGCTCCATTCGCCCACGCGCCCTTCGAGCGTGAACTCCCCCTCGGCCTTCTGCCGACAGGCCGTGAGGCCTGCCGACAGGGCGAATATCAATATCAATACGTTTTTCATCGGGTGCCGTTATTGGGTTACGTGGTTGTAAACGTCCACGGGCTTGCCCGTGAAGGTGTATGGCGTGCCGACGATCGTGCCGCGGCCGCCTTTCGGGCCTTCCATATCGAGCGTGTAGAGGTGCCCCTCGGTGCCTACTTCCAGCAGCCCGAAGTTGAAGACCCGCATACCCGGCATCACTTGGGTTTCGATACTCCTGAATTCGAGCATCGAGACGTCGCCGTCGAGTTCGGCCGCCAACGCTTCCGGCTCGGTAGTTGGGGTGTTGGGATCGTAGCGGTAGATCTTGTCGCCCGAGCTGAAGTAGAGTACGCCCCTGTCATGGTCGATCGTCCAGAGGGTTTGTGGGGTGATCAGGTTGGCGAACGGGAATTCGAACTTCCTGAGACCGTCCATCCGCCCCTCCTGCGATTCGCCAGTATTCGTATTTGCTGGTTGCATCCATCCCAGTATGTATGTCTTGCCGGCGTCGGACATGACCATCCAACCGCCGAGGCGATGTACCTGAAGGGTTATAAGGTCAAGCTCTCCCACATTGTCGGGATTCCATACCGAGTGCGATTGGTCGATCACGTTAGGGGCGTTGAACCCGATAGGGGCCATACCGCCCATCTGGAAGTGGACGAGCCTCTTCGCTTTGTCGTCCCAGCCCCAGAAATTGTTTTGCGAATAACCCATATCGGTGCCGGCGAGGTCGTTGTCAAAGGCGGTGATATAATAGTCGCCCTCCAATGCGTTGCCTTCGAACATGTTGTTTTGCGGATCGGTCGGATTCCCCGCGTTCATCCTGTGCCCGTATATCTTGCCGTCCATAAGCAGTACGACTGGACCCGTTGTGGCGAAACCGGCGGCGACGCCAACGTTCATATAGCCGTTGATCGATGCGCCGAGCGTCATGGGGCCGGCCAGAGAACGCGGAGCGGTGAGGAAGTTGTCTTCCATCGAGCGTAATTTCGCCAGGCTGGTTACGTTCAGTACCGCCCCGTCGGCACGGCCGCCGTTGTCGGTGAGAACTACATAGCCGTAATTGAAGCCGCCCATGAACGTGACGCTGTATATCACCTTGAGCGGTTTGCCCGCCAGCGTTTCGCCCTCGTTGGCAATGGGGTAGACGTCCTCGAAGAGTTCACCCTCGGGGGTGATGAAGTGTATCTGGGTATTCCCGCCCACGTCGGCCAGCAGGAGCGACCCCACGGTGAATGGCGTGGAGCCCAGCGTGATCGCAACGTCATAGAAATATTTCATTCCCGGATCTTCGGGATTGATCGCGCTGTTGTCGGCCACGGTGACTATCAACTGCCCCGTGTAGCTTCCGTTGGCCACGAGTTCCTCCATCGGGTCGTCGAGCGATCCGTCGGCCGCACCTTCGTATGTGAACGGTGCGTCGGCGTCGTCGGGATTGGGGAACGTGTAGAGGAAGCTCAGCCGCGACATATCGGAATAAGTCACCTCGGGGTCGATCACGATATTTCCCCGTTTCTCGCCGCCGTTGCCGTCGTCGACCATAGGGGCCATATACCTGTTCGCGAGCACGACCACGGGCCGTTCGGCAACCGAATAGTCGTAATTGCCCTTGTCCTCTATGCAGCCTCCCAGCCACGCAGGCATCGAGAGGAGGCACAATAAAAATATCTTTTTCATATCCGTTCTGCAATTAATTAGTTATACAGGATATCCCAAGCCCCGGTGTCGAGGTTCTGCCAGACGATAATGCCTCCCATTTGCGTGTTGTTCTGGAAGAAGTACTCCCGTCCCGTGGCCTCGACCGTAAATATGAATGTGTCGAAACCGTTGACGGAAGCCGTCGGGGTGATCGAAAAGCCGTCGCGGGTGGAGATCCAACCCTGCGGGTCCTTCATCATATCTGTGTATAGGTTAATGGCGGTCATAGTCTCGCTGTAATAGTCTTCACTGGGAATCCTGGGCCGCAATTCGGTCAGTCCCGTCACGGCCCTGAACAGTTCGTTGGCCGTCCTGCTCCATGTCAGCAACTGGTCGCACCAGTTCTGGTTGATTTCGCTGTTCCACCAGTTGGGTTTCACCAACATGCGCGAGAACGTCACCGTGGCGGTGTTCAGTTGGCTTACGCCGCCAGAGAACTTGATGTCGAAATCATCCGACACCGCCAGGTCGAGCTTCACCGTGAACCAGTAGTCATCCATGCCGATCGCCTCGTCATGGTTCTTCAACGTAAGCTTCACATAGCCCACGCCTTCGCCCGCAGGGACAAGGCCGCTGGTCTCCAGTTCATAGTCGTTGGGCGCCCCCGCGTATACCGTCCTCAGCGGCAGGTCGCTCTCTGCGCTCTTTGCATAGACGTTGAAATAGCGGTCTACGTCCGATCTCGCACCAGAGATGCGCACCGGTATCTCGACCTCCATCTCCGCCGCGTCGGGCGTGTCATAGAATGTGTAGTTAAGGTTGTTGACCTTGGCCGGATTGTCGTAATAGTCGAAGTATACGTTGTCTATCGTATCCTTGTAGCCGTGTATCTTCTCGGGGCTGCATGCAACGCCGAAAAGCGCTGCGAGCACCGCGAGTGGCATATATTTTATCAATCGTTTCATCTTGTGCGTATTTTAGAGTCGGTAATCGGTTTCGCTTTCGGGCAGCCAGTCGTATAACTTGCTTCCGGATATGGTCGGGTGGTAGATGCCCTTCTTGTGGTTGCCGCTCGTGTCTTCCGGCTGGATAGGGAATCCGGTAGTGGGGATCGCGTGGAAGAGGCGCTTGTAGTTGAAAAACGCCTGCCCCTCGGAGAATGTCTCCTTGCGGTACTCTTTGAGCAGTTCGTCTTCGAAGTTTGCCGTCGCGGGGTCGAGCGGGACAGAAATTTCGCGTTTGTCGCGCACGAATTCCAGCGCGTCCCATCCCGTCGAGAAATCTCCCGCCGCGATACCCGGCCGCCTGTGGAGGCACTCGGCCACGATGTAGTACATTTCGCTCAGGCGTATCTGCGGCGAAACGAGGTAGTGGAGGTTGCCCTGCGTACTCGTATCGTCGCTGGTCGACGCCCCCTCTTCGGCTTCGGGATTGCGCAGGTACTTGATGATCTTCGTGTTGGAATTGGACTTATCGTCGTCGAACCATGCCTTGAACCGCAGGTCTTCCGCTCCAACCGTGCCGAATTCGTAAATCTGGTTCTTCTTGGCGGTCTCGACATAGTAGCCGCCCGAGGTGTTGTTGAAACGGCCTCGCAGGCGCGCCACAAGCTCTTCGTTCTGAAGGTAGAACATAAAGACTATCTCGCGGTAGAATTGGCGGTCGTATGACTTGGTGCCCGCCGAGCCGCCCACCTGGCTGGCCTCCACCCATTTGAATTTGTTCGCTGCGATCACCTCGCTGGCATTTGCAGCCGCGAGTTCGAATGCCGCGTCATCGCCGTGGGCCGTGGCTTTCCACATATAGACGCGCGCAAGGGCGCCGCACACGGCATAGTAGTTCATCCTGTGGCGGCGGTTTTGTAGGAAGTAGGGCAGCAGTTCGCCGTCGACGACGATATTCTCCTCTGGTGTCACGCCGTTGCCCGGATCGGTGGGGTAGTCCACCACGTAATCCTCGTGAAGGATCGGGTCGCGCCCTTCCAACAGTTGTTTGGCGGCCGTCAGGTCGGCTATGATCATCCCCATCACCTCGCTGGCTTTCGAAACAGGGGTCACCCTGTTCGAGTAGGTAGTAACATAGGGTATCGCGCTAAGCCCTGCGTTGCTCACACCGTTATTCGTAACGGGCACGCACAGGCGCAGCATATCGAAATGGAGGTATGCCCTCATGGCACGCGCCTCGGCTTCGACGATCTCGGCCATGTCGGCGTGGAAGATGCCTTCCTCGACCTTGGCGGGCAGGTTTTCGAGTATCAGGTTGCAGTTCGCGATCGCGTTGTAGGCTTTTCCCCAGATGAGGCTGAACCTCTGGCGGGTCATCCCGTGGCTGAAATCGAACTGCGAGGTCTCCTGATAGTCGATCACGTCGGTCGTACCGTAGGAGTAGTTCTGCATCATCGCATCGGCCAGCTCCATGGTGAAGATCCCTCCGTAGAGGTCGTTACCCGCCGCCGTTGTATAGAGGCCCACCACGGCCTCCTGAAATCCCTCTTCGCTCTCGAAGAGCACTTTGTCGCTTATACTGTTCGATGGCGGCACGTCGAGCCAGTCGGCGCACGACGCCAGAGCCAGGGACAGAGTTAATATTGATATCGCTATACGTTTCATGATAATAAGGTCTGTTAGAATGATGTTTGTATGCTGAACGTAATGCTCCGCGCGAACGGGTAGTCGATACCGCGCTCGATCTGTACCGTCGATGCGCGCCACAGGTCGTTGGCCGTCAGCGAAACGCGCAGCGTGTTCATGCCGAGCTTCTGGTATATCTCCGGTTTGAAGTCGTATGAGAGGAAAACGCTCTTGAGTTCGAGGGTGTTCTCCTTCTGGATAAAGCGGCTGGTGACGTTGGTCAGGCTGCGGTTCCTTATATCTTTATAGAGCGCCTTCTGCCCGGCCTCTGTCCAGCGGCCCTCGCGTGCGCGGCGGTCGACGTTCTTATACGGATCGGCGTTCTCCACCCTGCTCACCAGCGTCTGGTTGTAGTGGTAGCCGCCCATGCGCGTGTAGAACAGCACGTTGAGCGAGAAGCCCTTGTAGTAGACGTTGCCACCGAAGAAGCCCTCGACCTTCGGATCCGGATCCCTGAGCGGCACGATATCGTTGGTGTGATAGGTGTATGTCCTGCGCCCGTCGGTGGTCACGAAGATCTCCTTGCCGTTCTCGGGGTCGATACCCATCGACGGAACGCCCCAGATCGTGCTTGTCGACCATCCCTCGCGGAAGCGCAACATCGGCATACCGATGTTGCTCACCGCCTCTCCGTTGCCTATGCCGTCCCAAACCTGCTGATCGTTGGCCTTGTCGTTCATTTTTTTGAGCTCGTCCGATATCTTGAGCAGCTTGTTGCGGTTGTGGCTCATGTTGGCGGTGAGCATGATGTTCCAGTCCTCGTTCCTGAGCACGTTGGCTTTCAGCCCGAGTTCCCAACCATTGTTCTCCACGTCGCCGAGGTTGGTTTTATATGTGCTGAATCCGGTCGACGTTGGCAGGCCGATGTCGGCCAGCATGTTGCGCGTGTGCTTGTTGTAGATGTGCCCGGTGAGGAAGATGCGGTCTTCCAGCAGGCCGAGTTCCATGCCGAAGTCGGTGTTCGTCGTGCGCTCCCACTTCAGGTCTTCGTTGCCGAACTGCGTCACCGACGCTCCGATGCCGCTCGAATACCAATCCTTGCTGTACGTGTAGAGCGTTTGCGCCTGATAGGGGTTTGAGGTAACGCTGCCGGTTACGCCGGTGTTGGCCGTGAGCCTCAGACGGCTGACGATGGGCAACGCGTCCATGAATTTCTCGTTGTGTATGTTCCAACCGATACCCGCCGACCAGAACGGCGCCGTTTTGTTGTTCGTGCCGAAACGCGACGAACCGTCCAATCGGCCCGAGAGGTCGATCAGGTAGCGGTTGTCGTATGAGTAGTTCGCGCTGAGGAACGAACCGAAGAGGCGCGTCCTGATGGGATCGGTCGCCGGTTTCGAGTTCTCCTCATAGCTGCGTGCGAACGAGATGTCGGCGAATTTCTTGTTGGTGAAGCCTACGCCGACGGTCGTCACCATGTCCGAGTTCTCGGTGCGGATGTTAACGCCTGCCGCCGAGTTCAGGAAGTGGCGGCCCCAGGTCATGCTGTATGTGAACGTACCGCTCGCGTCGACGTTGTTGTATTCGCGGCTGGTGAGTGTGTAGCGGCCTTTCTTTGTCTGGTCGGTTTCGTTGTAGAATGCGTTGGCCGAGGGCGATATGAAGTTGTCGATGCCCGCGTCGCCGTGGGTGTAGTTCACAAGCCCGCGGAATTTAAGCCCCTGGGCAATAAACCACTCCAGAGTGAAGCTGTCGCTGATCTCCCAGAGGCGGTCTTTGTAGAACGAACCCGACTCCCTGCCATCCCACACCGGGTTGAGCACCGGCGTTTCGCGACGGCTTCCGATCTCTTCGCCCCTGTCGTTGGTGCCGAAAAGGTCGGTCCACGTGTAGAGGTTCTGGAGCAGGCCCCCGGTCTCGGGGTCTCTCATCGAGAAGTAGGGGTTCATATCGACGTATGTCTGGAAACTGCCGTAAGGCGACTCCGTGCCCACGACGTTGCTCACCGAGAGTACGTTCTTGAAGATCAGCTTGTCGCCGAGGTAGTAGGAGAGGTCGGCCCCGATGCTCAGGCGCTCGCGCGAGGAGCCTTTCATAACGCCGGGCATGCTCTGGAACAGGGCGCTCACGCCATAGCGCATCGTCCGGTCGCCGCCGTCGAGATAGAGCGAGAGTTTGTTGCCAACGGCGTTGCGCACGGGCTGTGCCAGCCAGTCGGTGTCGAAACCGCTCAGTACGTTGTAATATTTCGTATAATAACTGTCCAGAAGGGCCTGCTGGTTCATATTTTTCATCTGCTCTGAGTCGTACAGCCCCGCGTCTACTTCGTACTGGAGTTTCTCCTTTGCGCCCAGAAGGTCGTAACTGCTCAGGTCGGCGAAGCTGGGCGTAAGCTCGTATGTCGCCGAGAGGCGGAGTTCGCCCGAGCGCGGCGCCGTGGTGGTGATGACCAGCACGCCGTTGGCCGCCCTCGAACCGTAGATGGCCGTCGCGGCGGCGTCTTTCAGGAGCGAGATCGACTCCACGCGGTTCATATCGAGGTCGTATATCTTCTCCACGCTCACCTCGTATCCGTCGAGGATGAACGTTGGCATGTTGATCGAGTTGCTGATATTGTCGCGCCTCAGGGCGTCGGTACTCATATCCGAGGGCAGGGCAGCCGCGCCGCGCACGTTGATGTTGGGCAGGGTGTTGGGGTTCGATCCCGCGAGGTTGTTGTCTGCCACGCGGAACGATGGGTCGAACGCCGAGATGCTCTGCAAAAGGTTATTTGGGTTCACCTGACGGAGTTCGGCGCCGCTCACGACCACCGCCGAACCGGTCACCTCGTCGCGCGTGCGAGTGAAGTAACCAGCGTTGACCACCACCTCCGAGATTGCGGTCGACGACGAGGTGAGGGTCGCATTATAGACCGTCGTGCCCTCGTGCAGTGTCAGTACCGCGCTGTTCATTCCGAGGTACGACACGGTCAGCGAGCCGCTGAGCGCAGGGATGGGGAGTTGGAAACGTCCGTCGCCGTCAGTCGATGTTCCGATCGATGGATTCGCGGTGAACACGACCCCGGCGCCCACCAAGGGCGACCCGTCCTCGCCGACCACGCGGCCCGTAACGGTTACATTCCTCTGTGCGGGTTGCTGCCCCTGTCCCGAGGAGAGCAAAACCTGACGGTCGACGATGCGCCATGTGATGTCCGTGCCGTCGAATATCCGTGCCAGCGCCTGCGTCAGTTCGGCGTCGCGGATGCTCACGTCGACCCTGCGCTCCAACTGCCTGCCGACCTCCTCGGAGAACAGGAACACATAGTCGCTGCCCCGTTCGATCGCGGCCACCGCCTCGCGTGCCGGACGGTCTTTCAATTCCAGCGTCACCAGCCGCTGTGCCTCGGCCATTGCCGTGCCTCCCACGGCCACCGCAAGGCAGCACACGAGGGCCGCCTTGCGGAGCCGTCCCGAAAGGCCATCGCAGCCCAGAGGCCGCAACAGTGATAGTAAAGATCCTTTCATAATCAGAAAAATGGTTTTTATAATTTGGTTTAGCGTTTTTGGATAACGATCTTACTGCCCTCCACATGCCATGTGACCGGGGCGATCGCCGTAACGTTATTGAACGTCGTTTCTATGTCGTTGAACAGTAGTAGTTTGCCTGACAGCATAATGCCGTCGACGCCATCGCACTCCACTTCGACGCCGTAATATCGCGCGACAGAGGCGAGGACTGCGCGCAGGGGCCTGCCCTCGAAGTTCAGGATGCCGTCGCGCCATGTGATATACTGCTGAGCGTCGACCACTTCTGTGCGTGCCGTATAATTTTCGAAGATCAGCATATCGTCGGGAAGCAGGCGGATCGGGCCGCCCGTAGGCAGGATCACGTCCACCGAGCCGTCGACCAGCACCACCGTACTGCGCACGTCGTCATCGTATGCCGACACATTGAACCTTGTGCCCAACACCCTCACCGTCATCTCTTTGGTGTGCAGCAGGAACGGTCGCTCGGGGTCGTGCGCCGCTTCGACATAGACCTCGCCCTCGACCCTGATTTTCCTGCTGTCGCGGCCGAAACGCGACGGAAATTCCACCGTCGAGCCCGCATTGACCCACACCACACTACCGTCGGGCAGGGTCACAGACGAGCGTTTGCCGCCCGGGACTATCAGTTTGTTCATCGCCACCGCCCCGTCTGATTCCGGTTCTGTGGCCACGAGTGTGCGCTGTCCCTCTCCGGTAGTCCACAGTGCGCCGTCGGCATCCGATTCAACCGCCCCGCCTCCGATCTCCACCATACCGCCGCCGGAGGTGACCAATTGCACCTTGTCCGATGCCGCAACCGTTGCGAGTTCGGCCAACATTGCCGACTCGTCGCGCGGTTGCTCGCGGAGCATCAATGCTCCAACGCCGACGATAGCGGCCACACACGCCGCCGCTGTAACCCTCATCGCCCGCCGCCTCGTCCTGTGCTTGCGAACGGCGGCGATCAGACGCCGCTGCTCCGTGCGCATTTCCTCTTTAGTCAGTTGCTCGCGGTTCATTCTCACCGTGCCGACTATCCTTATGGCTTCCGCCACGGTCTCCTCCATTTCGGGATGCCGTCGCAGATACCCGCTCCAGAACTCCTCCGAAGCAGCATCGCCTACCAGCCGCCAACGCAGAAAATCATGATCCTGTGCCAATTCCACGGCGTTCATATCCAGATAATTTGTATCCATTTTATTCATAAAGTATACATTAATGACAATGCAGCGCCGGGTTTGTACCCACGCGCGCCGTAATTTTTTTGTAATTAATAAAGACACACAAAGTGTGTCATCCCGAACGCTTGCGGAGGGATCTACTACTTTGTTTTTAAAACAAAATCGTAGATCCCTCCGCAAGCGTTCGGGATGACATTATTATTTTAACTACAATTACACCGCCTGATTGAAATGTACCCCGACATGGGCGCTGAAGATAAGAAGCGCGAGTACGTTGCTTTCTCGGATCGAGGTAATAGCGCGCGAAACGAGCTTGCGCGCACCATGCGGCGTGATCTCCAGCAAGGCCGCTATATCCGTGTAATCCATCTCCTCGATGAAATGCAGGTAAACGGCCTCGCGCTGACGTCCTGTGAGCCGGGCGAGATAACCCTCGATGCGTGAAGCCACGGCGCTGCGGTCTTCCTCCTCGATCAGCGTGTCGACCACCGTCACCGAGATCGAAAAACTCTCGTCGTGGCTGTCCAGCGCGGCATTGCGCGCCTGCACCTTCGCGCTGTTCAGCAGCCGGTTCTTGAGCGCGCGGAAAAGGTATGCCTTCAGGTGGCGCACATCGGCAACCGTCCCGCGCGAGGCACACAGCTTCCAGAACAGGTCGTGGATGGCATCCTTCAACTGCTCGCGCCCGAACCCCAGTCCGGTACCGTATGACAGCAACTGGTCGGCGTATGTCGCATACAATTCGGCGATCGCGCGGTCGTCGCCGCGTGCCAAACGTTCGAGTAATTCGCCGTTTTTTGTCGCCGTTAGAGTAGTCATGCCACAAAAATAGTTATATCCTTCGAGAAAACGGCGATACGGTGATAAAATGAGTTAAGTGTTTGAGGATTAGGTTTGTTGTTCGGAGATTTTCGAGATTCTTCACAAGGTGGGAAACACCCCTAAATCGAGGAATTGTGAGT
>QMCD01005147.1_pt1 | contig 10424 bp, 5 predicted proteins | sample 1821841 | NCBI WGS metagenome assembly QMCD01 (sample SAMN01991225, study PRJNA193472) | Termite gut metagenome, whole genome shotgun sequencing project. | isolation source: worker | host: Macrotermes natalensis
GCCTATCCCGACACGGCCTACTCCATGGAGGGCGACACACCTACTTATCTGGGGCTTATTCCCAACGGCCTGAACGTTCCCGGACGTCCCGATCTGGGCGGCTGGGGAGGACGTTACGAGTTCTACACCCCGGCGTTCGAAAAGGAGACCGTGCGTCCCGGATGGCCGACCCTCGAGCCCGAAACCCGTCCGATATGGACCAACGCTCAGGATTCGCTCGTTTTGGGGCGCAACGGCAGCGTCGTGAGCAACACCGCCACCATCTGGCGCTGGCGTACCGAGTTCCAGAACGACTTCGCGGCCCGAATAGGCTGGAGCACTCTGACCTACGCCGAGGCCAACCACCCTCCCGTGGTGAAGCTCGGCCATCCCGAAGAGTTCACCGTGAAGGCCGGCGAGATGTTCTGGCTCTCGAGCGTGGGCACCTACGATCCCGACGGCGATTCGATGAGCCACGAGTGGATCCAATACTACGAACTCGGCAGCTACAAGGGCCCCGTCCGTTACGACGGCTCGACCCGTATGCACGAGATAAGACCCATCGCCCCCGAAGTGACGAAACCCGAAACGATCCACTTCGTCCTCAAGGTCACCGACAAGGGTTCGCCGGCCCTTACCCGCTACAAAAGGGTGGTGGTGACGGTCGTCCCGTAGACGGGCCGGGTTTGCCCGCTTGAAAACACCTGAAAATACCTGAATAACTTTAATTTAAAATTTTAACCTTATGAAAAGAATCTGTACAAAATGGAAAGCTGCGCTTTTCTGTCTGCTGTTTGCGATTCCGCTATTGCTCGCCGACGGGCTGGCCGCCCAGCAGAGACAATTGACCGGACGGGTCGTCGACCAGGACGGTGACCCCGTCGTGGGCGCGTACATAGAAGTTGTGGGCACCTCCGTCGGGAGTGTGTCCGGCCCCACCGGTACATTCACGATCAACGTTCCGGCGAATTCTTCTATCTCGGTTTCGTTTATCGGCTACATTGCCCAGACCGTGGCAATAGGCGATCGCACCAGCGTGGAGATCACGCTCGAACCAGACATGGTGAGGGTCGACGACGTGGTTGTGATCGGCTACGGGGTGCAGCGCAAGAGCGACGTCACGGGAGCGGTCTCGCAGGTGCGGGCCGAAGATCTCGAAAACCGTTCGGTGAGCACCGTCGGCGAAGCGCTCATGGGCAAAACGGCCGGCGTGAACGTGTTGATGACCTCCGGCGCCCCCGGCGACGGCCCTTCGATCCGTGTACGCGGTTATTCGTCGAACTCCTCGTCCGATCCGCTCTACATCGTGGACGGTCTGAAAGTCGAGAACATCAACTATCTCGATCCCGAGAATATCGCCTCCCTGGAGGTACTCAAAGATGCCGCGTCGGCCGCTATCTACGGCGCCCAGGCGGGTAACGGCGTCGTGCTGATCACCACCAAGACCGGCTCGAAAAACACCACCGGCCGCGTATTCTACAACATGCAGTACACGACGTCCAAGATCTCGAATATCCCCGAGGTCATGAATGCCAGGGAGTTCTCCGAATATATGCTCGAGGGCAACTACACCAGCCAGGAGATAATGGATACCGCCTGGTACACCTACAAAAACGGAAGCAAGGCCGACACCTACTGGCCCGACCACGTGTTTGAAAAAGGCGCTCTGGTTCGCAACACCGTCGGTTTCGAAGGCGGTAACGATCGCGGCAGCCTCTATGTGGCCCTTTCTGCGATAAACAACAACGGTGTGGTCGTCGGCAAGGACGACGTCTACCGGCGCCTCACCTCGCAGGTCAATGCCGATTACCAGGTGAAACCGTGGCTGAAGGTGGGCCTGTCGAACTCGATCGAAAACTTCAGGGCGAAGAACATACGGGCCAACTCCGAGGTGAACGGGCTCGTTTCGACGGCGATTCTCTACGACCCCGTCACGCCCTATCTCTACGAAATGGACAACCTGCCCAGCAACATCGCGGCTCTTTACAACGAAGGCAGGCCCATAATCACCGACGACAACGGCGCGATTTACGGTATCTCCACCTTTGCCACGTCGCAGATCTGGCACCCGCAACAGATGATCCGTTCCCGCAGCACTAAAAGCAACGGAGTTAATACGAACGGAACGTTCTACGCCGACTTCACCCCCATCAAGAATTTTGTGTTCACTTCGCGCTTCGGCTATCGCTACTCCCACAACAATTCGTCGACCTATGTGAGCCCCTACTACATCAATTCGATGAACCTGAGCTCCAACGGCACGCTGACCGGAAGAAATTCGAATGCGCTGTTCTATCAATGGGAAAACTTTGCCAATTACAATTTCTCCCTCGGCAAGAACAACTTCACGGCGATGGCGGGTATGTCGTACCAAAAGAGCAGCAACGACTTCATCAATGTCTCCACCGACCTGTTGACCAACGAGGCGGAAAACTATCGCTATATCTCCTACTCGTCGGCCTCGGCCAACGACGTCGTAACCGGTTTCCCGAACGAAGTGGTGAGTATGGCGTATTTCGGCCGTCTGAGTTGGAGTTACGACAACCGCTACAACCTGCAGGTCAACTTCCGTGCCGATGCGTTCGACACCTCGAAGCTCTCCAAGCAGTCGCGTTGGGGCTATTTCCCGTCGCTTTCGGCGGGCTGGACCATCTCCAACGAGGCTTTCATGAAGGACATGAGCCGCCGTGCGCTCTCGTTCCTGCGCCTGAGGGCATCCTGGGGTAAGAACGGTAATGTGAACGTTCTCAGCGATTATGTCTACAACTCAACCCTGACGAGCAACACCTATTACAATTTCACCAACACCTCGGGCACGATCTTCGGCATCGCCCCCTCCACCGTTCTGCCCAATCCCGAGCTCAAGTGGGAACAGTCGGTGCAGGTGGACGCGGGCCTGGATGCACGGTTTCTCAACGACCGGCTCACCCTGACCTACGACTTCTACCGCAAGACCACCGAAGGGCTGTTGACCACCACCACGCCGGCCGCAACCACGGGCGGCACGTCGGTGTACGTCAACGCCGGTAATGTGCGCAACTTCGGTCACGAGTTCGAACTCTCGTGGAGGGAAAGAAAGAACGAGTTCTCCTACGGCATCAGTGCCAATCTGGCGACCATCAACAACAAGGTCGTGAAGGGGCCGTCGAGCTCGCGCCTGAACGGCGCCACCGTACATCCGAGCACAACCATCACCTATTTCGAAGAGGGCTATCCGGTGTGGTATTTCCGCACCTACCGCGTGGACCACATCAACCCCGAGACCGGTGCCACGGTCTATAAAAAGGCCGACGGAACCCCGACCGAGAGTCCCACCGACGACGACCGTGTTTACACGGGCTCGGGTATTCCCGACTTCAACTACGGCCTCACCATCAACATGGCCTACAAGGGGTTCGATTTGACTATTTTCGGTTCGGGACAACACGGCGGCAAGCTCTTACAGGCCTACTATCGCACCGACCTGCCCACGACCAACCGTTTGAGGTATCTCTACACCGACCGTTGGACTACAAGCAACACGGGCGCCTCGGTTCCGAAGCCGAACGTATCCGACACGAGATACTGGGTGTCGGACGCCATGCTCTCGTCGGCATCCTATTTCAAGATCCGCCAGATACAGTTGGGCTACACCATTCCCAAACAGTACCTCAGAGCGGTCCATATCTCTTCGCTGCGGGTATATGCTTCGCTGGATAACTTCTTCACATTCACCAGGTATAAAGGCATGGATCCCGAGACACGCTCCAACGCGACCAACGGTATCGGTATCGACCGCCTGTCGTTCCCCACCTCGAAGAATATCGTGTTCGGTCTCAATCTTTCGTTCTAACGCATAATAAAAACAGAATATGAAAAAAATATCGATCATACTATCTTTGTTTGCACTGGTGACAATGGGCGCATCGTGCAGCCAGGACAGTTTGGAAATCCCGCAAAAGGGTGTGCTCGAACTGGATAAATTTTACGCCGAGGCCAACGACACCGATGCGGAGGCAGAGCTGCGATCTACAAAACCGTCTACACAGGCCCGAGGGGCACGAACTGGATTGTCGGCATCAACGCGCTCTCCGACGACAACTACGCCGGAGGAGGAAACTTCGCCGACGCCGACCAGTGGCAGCAGTTCGCCAACTACAACATCGTCACCACGAACTCCGCGGTGAAAGGCCTGTACCAGTCCTACTACCGGGTGATCTACTTCTGCAACCTGATCCTTGAAAAGATGGCTTCCGACACCCCGGTCAAGCAGAGGGTGCATGCCGAAGCCAAAGCCGTTCGCGCATTCTGCCACATGGATCTCGTGCGCCTTTGGGGGACTCCTATCATGGCAGACCACATAATCACCTCGGCCGAATCGTCGTCAATGACCAACACTCCGGCCGCCGATACCTGGGCCCTGGTCGAACAGGACCTCAAAGATGCCGCCGCCGTACTCCCCTCGAAATCGGGTAAGGACGGTCAGGGAGCCATAGGAGGCCGCCTGACCAAAGAGGCCGCACTCTCTCTGCTCGGCAAGGCCCAGGTGTGGCAGGGCAAGATGTCGGAAGCCGCCGCAACCCTGCGCGGGGTCATCAACTCGGGCCTGTATGAGCTTATGCCCGACATAGCCGATCTGGACCGCCCCACGGGCGACTTCGGTCCGGAATACGTTTGGGAGCACAACGCCGTGGATGACGCCGGTAACGCCACAAACCAGGGCGACGGTCGCTGGGTCTACCTGGGCTGGAGGTCGGAGAACATCGACAACCACCCCGACCGCACCGGATTCGTGACCGCAACCTGGGGCTTCGGCGCCGTGAGCGCCGATTATGCCGGGTTCCTGCTGGCCCACGACGGAGGCAAATCTGCGCGCTACAGGACACAGATCGCCGACTACGGGGACGTTCTCGCCATGGGCTCGGGTGGAACATCTCTATTCGGATGTTCTCCTCCCGTGGTCAACAACGAGGGTTATTTCCGCATAATCAAGACCCCGCGCCTCGAGGATATGATCATCAAGACCTTCGCATGGCCCTCTTCGGCCCGCAGTAAGGTCAACGAACCGATTCTCCGCTACTCGGAAGTGCTGTTGCTCTACGCCGAGGCGCAGTTGTCGGCGGGTGACGACGGCTCGGGCCTGGCGGCACTCAACCAGTCGCGCGTCAGGGCCGGCATTCCCGCCCTCTTGTCGTACACCCTTCAGGATGTGAAGGACGAAAAGCGTGCCGAACTCTTCTTCGAAGGTGAACGCTATCTCGATGTGGTGCGCTGGGGCGACGCTTCGACCCTTTTGGCCAACAAAGGCAAGACGTGGTACAGTTTCTACGGCTACAAGGACGGCACGACCGAACTGGATGTACGGACACAGTCCGGGCCCGGCAGTGGCTGGACCGAGAAATACAGATACCTCCCCTTCCCGGCCGACGAACTGACCGCGAATCCCTCTCTTACACAGAACAGCTCATGGTAACAAAGGTTTTTTGTTGATAGTAGTTTGTGGTGATCCGGGGGTAGCTTCACCGTTACTCCCGGATTTTTCTGACCACGGCACTCCCGCACTCTATCGCTATCACAGGGCGATCGTCACAATTTTAAACCGAAACCTAAAAAACAATATCAAATGAAAAGATCAACATTTATAGTGGCTCTTATCGCGTTCGCCTTTGCTACGCATGGCGCCACGGCCCAGCAAAACCTGTTCGGAGGCCAGAACATCCAGTCCGCCGTTGTGAACGCCGACAATACGGTCACATTCCGTTTCCTCGCCCCCGACGCGAAAAGCGTCGCGGTGGCCGGCGATTTCGCCGAGGTCGTAGAAGACAATCCCATCGGCGGCATGGTGGGTACCGGCCTCATCCCTATGACCAAAGATGCGGAAGGTCTGTGGACACTGACGACAAAGCCTCTCCAGCCCGAACTTTACAGCTACATGTTCGTGGCCGACGGCATAGCCACCGCCGACATCAACAACCCGCACGTCTACCGCGACTTCGCGACGATCTGCAACGTATTCCTCGTGGGAGGGGGCATGGCCGATCTCTACAAGGTCAACGACATTCCCCACGGATCGCTCACCCATCGCTGGTACGACTCTCCGGCCCTGGGCACCGACCGCCGCATCAACATCTACACTCCGGCGGGCTACGAACAGTCGGGCAACAGGAGATATCCTGTTCTTTATCTGCTGCACGGTTCGGGCGGCGACGAGGACGAGTGGATCAATTTCGGCCGCGCAGTGCAGATCCTCGACAATCTCATCCACCAGGGCAAGGCCGAGCCCATGATCATGGTAATGACCAACGGCCATGTCCACCTCGAAGGGGCTCCGGGCGAAAACTCGTGGGGATACTACAAGCCCGACCACGCCCTGGGACGCGGCACGGCCCCCGGTGCGTTCGAATTGAGCTTTCCCGACATCATTAAGTTCATAGACAGCAACTACCGAACCTACGCCGACAAGGCTCATCGCGCGATAGCCGGACTTTCGATGGGTGGCGGCCATTCGATGACTATCTCACGCTATTATGAAAACACGTTCGACTATGTGGGCCTTTTCTCGGCGGGCGTATCGCAGCGCCAGAGCGCCGAAGGGGTCTACGCCAACTTCGACGAGACGCTCAAAAAGCAGTTCGACAACGGCGTGAAACTCTACTGGATCGGTATCGGAACCGACGATTTTCTGTTCGAATCCAACAAGCAACTGCGCGACAAGCTCGACGGCATGGGCGCCAAATACACCTATCTCGAGACCGGCGGAGGGCACGTCTGGAACAACTGGCGCATCTATCTGGCCAATTTCGCCCCGTTGCTTTTCAAGTAGCCGGCCGAGTGATGTGCCCGCTCACAAAGAGAGGAGGCCCCTGTCGGAGTCTCCTCTTTTCGTTACAATCCCGTGGAATATTTGCCTGTACGTGAGATGCGTCAGTTATGCTTTGACCGACCAAAACCGACTAATCCGACACACTGTCAAAACCGAAAGTCAATAGATCCATTTCTCTTCGATATATACGGGAGGCCTCCTGACTCTCGAAGCGTTACGGTTATACAAGGAGCCGTGCAATTCGACCAGCTCTTTCTCATGGTCGTATCTTACTTCACTCTTCTTGTCGAATACCATGACCGGTTTGTTGTCCAGATTGTATTCCGGCCATTTTTCCGGTAATCCCGAGTGGTTGGGGTTCCCCGTGCGGGCAAAGCTCGCCCATGCACTACTCATCTCGTTTTCAAGCCTGTCCATCCCGTCGAAGTGATTAGTCGCAACCTTTGCGGCCTGGAGGCGCGTAAAGGGGATATCGGAACAGTGCCACGCCCCTTTGCCTCCATCGAGATCGAATTCGAGGGCGAACATATAAACGTAAAGCGGAACACCGGGGTTCGATTCCCGCACCTTGCGCTCGGCCCAGGGCAGAAGGTTGCCCCTGTAATTGGTGTCGAAATCGAGCAACAACAGTTCGTTCTTTCCGGGATAGCCTTTTTTAAACAACTCGATGAGCCTGTCCGCGCTGTCACCGAACCGCTCTTTGATCATTTCCCGTCTCTGCTCGGCCGTAAGGTTGCTCCTGCCCGGTATCGGAGGCGTGGTGCCATTCTCGCAGATCACCGACCCCATCATCACGGGTACCGTCCGGGCGTAATCGGAAAACGCATGGAACGGTGGAGCGCCAAGGAACCAGTCCCCTTTGACCGGCATAAAATCCTGGGGATCGAGATCCGGCAGCTTTGCACGCGCCCTGTTGTATGCCCTTATCAGGACAGAATACGGTACGCGTTCCAATGTTTCGTATTCTCTTTCCGGTATTTCGAGCTCGCGAAGCATTTGGCTGACCAGAGGTTTGTGGTGCTCCGACGAAAGCGGATTCCATGGAGACACTCCGCTTTGGAGGATTACCTTATGGAACAGTCCCGCCGCTGAAGGGGCCTGCATCAGGGTTTGGCTCTTGCGGCCGCCGCCCGACTGTCCGAAAATCGTTACATTATCGGGATCCCCGCCAAAGCCCTCGATATTGTCGCGCACCCATTTCAGGGCTTCGACCAGATCGGCTATTCCGGCGTTTACGGAATTTTCATATTTGCTGTCGAAAGACGACATGTCGAGATAGCCCAGGATATTGAGCCTGTGGTTCAATGTTATAAAGACGACGTCGTGATATTTTGCCATATTGTCGCCATCATACGCCATCATCTCTATTCCGGAACCGGACACGAATGATCCACCATGGATCCAGACCATCACGGGTTTTTTGGAACTTTTGTCAAGGCTGTTGGTCCAAATATTCAAATATTGGCAATTTTCGTCCTCCGGCCAAAAACGATGGGCGACCCGTAACTGATTACCCGGAAGTGAATGTGACGTAAGCGGACAACTGTAGCCGAAACTCAACGCATCCTTCACGCCATCCCACGGTTTGACCGGTGTCGGCATCTGGAAACGTTTCGCATCGGCATACTTTATACCGTGAAACGTATAAATACCGTCTAATTGATAACCGCGAATTTTACCGGCGACTGTCTGCACAATGGGCTCGTCGATTGAACACAAAAATTGCTTTTGCGCACTATTTTTCGCTGTCTCCCCGTTCACGCATCCTGTAAGTAATGATAATGAACCGATCGAAGCGGCCGCGCCTATGGAAGCGACTGTACCGACGCCTACATTTTTAATGAATTCTCTTCTATCCATGATTTTTGCGAGATTATATTAAGACAAAGATAATAATTATTTTTATATTTCCCACTCAAACCCCCGTTTCAAAGACCCCACCCTGCAAAAAAAAAGAGGCCACCTGTTAGGTAACCTCTTGGTTTACAGTGCGCCATTTCACCGGCCCCGGAGCCGCAAGCCGGACTTGAACCGGCGACCTCTTCATTACGAGTGAAACGCTCTACCAACTGAGCTATTGCGGCGGGGTTGAAGCGCACAAAAGTAATAATAATTACTATTTTTGCAAAAATAAATCTTTCATATGATAACATTCCTCATTTGTCTCGTTCTGTTGGTCGGAGCATATTTCACCTATGGGAAATACCTCGAACGTGTGGCCGGTATCGACCCCGCAAGGCCGGTGCCGTCCAGGGTGCGTTTCGACGGCGTGGACTATGTGCCCATGCCGCGTTGGAGGACGTTTCTAATCCAGTTGTTGAACATCGCAGGCCTCGGACCCATATTCGGGGCTATACTCGGCGCGGCGTACGGCCCCGTCGCTTTTCTGTGGATCACCCTTGGCGGGATACTTTTCGGGGCGATGCACGACTTCCTGTCGGCTGTGATGTCGCTCCGCAGCGATGGACGGAGCCTTCCCGAGATCGTCGGCGAGAACCTGGGAGGAGGCGTAAAGCAGGTGATGAGGGTCTTCTCGCTGTTGTTGATGGTGCTTGTGGGATCGGTCTTCATGTCGCAGCCGGCCGAACTTCTTGCATGGAAAATCCCGATAGCCGAGGGCATCGGGGCGACGGTGAACGGTTTTCCGGCAGGCGTGCTCGTGTTCCTCGGCATAATCCTCATCTACTATGTGATCGCAACGCTGCTGCCGGTAGATAAACTCATCGGCAGGATATACCCGCTGTTCGGGTTTCTGCTCTTTTTCATGGCGGGAGCGATCTTCGTCGCGCTACTCGCGGGCGGCTACCGCATTCCGGAGCTCACCTCGCTGAAAAACTACCTTCCCGACGCCGCGAACTTCCCCATCGTGCCCACCCTTTTCGTAACGATCGCGTGCGGGGCGATCTCGGGATTCCACGCCACCCAATCGCCACTCATGGCGCGCTGTATCCGCAGCGAGCGCGAGGCTCGGAGCGTCTTTTTCGGCGGAATGATAACCGAGAGTATAATCACGCTCATCTGGGCGGCCATTGCGATGGCGTTCTGGGGCGGAGTGCAGGGATTGAACGAGACCCTCGCCGCGAACGGCAACAAGGCGGCGATCCTGGTCGAGATGATCTCGGCCGAAACGCTCGGGACGTGGCTCTCGTGGCTCGTTATTTTCGGGGTGATCGCCGCCGCGATAACTTCGGGCGACACGGCATTCCGCTCGGCAAGGCTCATTGTTGCCGATTTTGCGCGCGTCGACCAACGCCCCCTGTGGAAACGCATCGCCGTGAGTGTGCCGCTCTTCGCCTTGGGGCTCGTCATAATTCTGCTCATGGATTTCCGCACGATGTGGAGCTACTTCGCGTGGATGAACCAGGCGCTGTCGGTCATTACGTTGTGGGCGATCGCAGTGTGGCTTTTCAGGCGGCGCAAACCGTTCATTATCGCCATGATCCCCGCCGTTGCAATGACATATATCTGTTCGAGCTACGCGTTCCTTTCGCCCATCATGTTCGGCATGGAGAGCCACACGGCGGCCTGGCTTTGGGGCGGAGGGCTGACACTCGCCATAACGCTGTTCTTTACACTAAAATTCCGACATAAAGATGCCTCACGCATATCTTGAACCCACCCCCGACCAGACTTTTCGAATAGT
>QMCD01002411.1_pt2 | contig 10423 bp, 15 predicted proteins | sample 1821841 | NCBI WGS metagenome assembly QMCD01 (sample SAMN01991225, study PRJNA193472) | Termite gut metagenome, whole genome shotgun sequencing project. | isolation source: worker | host: Macrotermes natalensis
GCACCGATCCTTACGTCATTAATAGTGCAGTTAGCCATATTCTGAAATACGTGTCAGTTCTGTTTCACCCCTTGAGACCTATTTTGGTATATAATGTATGCCTTGGGGGTATATTTATGCAGTTTGAGTATGACCGGATTAAGAGTGAATCAAATCTGGATAAACATGGAATCGACTTTGAAGTCATTAAAGAAATATGGGATGGTGCGTATTGCGAGATTGGCACTGTTGGTGTCAGCGGTGAGCGCAGGAGAATCATTGTCGGCAAAGTATTTGGTGAGTACTGGACTGCGGTTGTTACAAATAGAGAACAAGCAATTCGCATAATATCAGCAAGGAGATCCACGGCAAAGGAGTGCAGTGCATATGAAAAGAGCAATTACCGCAGAAGAATTTGATCGAAAATTTGATGCCGGAGAGGATGTCTCTGAGTATCTTGATTTTGATAATGCAATTAAAGTGGACGGCCGTAGTGATGTCAGAAGAATCAACGTTGACATGCCAGAATGGATGATTGTTGAACTAGATAAAGAAGCAAAACGTTTAGCAGTTCCTCGTCAGGCAGTCATAAAAAGATTCGTTGACGACGGCCTTGCTCACAGAAACGTTTAGGAACTAAGTTCTCTGCTTCTGACCATTTCTGGCAAAATATTTGACTACTGGCAGAAAAAGTACCCTACAGCCAGCAGTGCTATGGTGTTTTCTGATGCCTCAACTTGTTTGGTCAAGACAGTTGTGGGATAAGCGTCAGACGTTTTGGGTCATAGTGGTGGGCGCATGAGGTGGCTTGAGATATTATTAAATTGGTCAATTTAATTGGGTGCCGATAATGGCAGTTAGGGAGTTTATGGGTATGGTAAATATTGATATAAATCGTTGCACCGGGTGTGGGAATTGTGTGGATGATTGTGTAGCCGGAAATATTCGCCTTGAAAACGGCGTAGCAACTTGCATTAATTCTTGCATCCTTTGCGGTCATTGTGTAGCTATCTGTCCATCAGAAGCCGTCTCAATTCTCCAATATGATATGGCAGATATTGAAGCTTTTGACAAGAATCGTTTTAAGCTCGATCCTGACAATTTGCTTCATTCAATAAAGTTACGACGCAGTATTCGTCAGTATGCATATAGACCGCTTGAACGTGAAAAGCTACAGCAAATTGCGCAAGCAGGACGTTACACCGCCACTGCCGTAAATCGACAGGAGTGTCGATTTATTATGGTGCAAGATAACCTCACTGAATTTAAAGCATTAATTTGGGGCGGTATTGAACGTTCACTGAAGTCCACAAGCGCTGAGTCAACAGGAGCACTCGCCAGGTTTAAAGAATTTGTAGACTTGCGATCCACAGGCACAGATTATCTCTTTCGCGATGCCCCGGTGGTGCTATATATTGCAGCCAATAACGCAGTTGATGCGGCTTTGGCGGCACAGAATATGGAGCTGATGGCATTATCACTTGGCATTGGCGCGTTATACAACGGCTTTTTGGTGTACGCTGCCAATGAAAGCCCCGAAGCTCAAGCATGGCTGGGCACACAAGATAAGCCCATTCAGATATGCATGCTTATGGGATATCCAAGAGTAAGCTACCGGCGTAGCGCACCACGCAAACCGGCAGATGTAAGTTGGAGATGATGGGCAGAGCCTGTCTACCAGGTCTTCAAACTTAAGGGAAGCACCGATTTATTGCTTATGTAACTTATACTAAATTGCATCGCGCGCCATAGTAATAAGAGGGTGCTCTTTTGCTTGCACCACCACACTTTGTTATTTCCATATATCGTGTTACAATTTGTATGACGTAATTGGAAAGGAGCGTACGGATGGATGAGGTGTATGTGCACCCACACGCTCTGGAGCACGGGCTTACGGAGGATGAGATTCTGCGAGCTTGGTCAAACTTCGTGAAGAGCCAGCAACGGAAATGCCCACGCAACGACCAGTGCGTGCGTATAGGGTATGGAAGAACCTCGACTGATGCAATCCAGATGATTGGCATCACAAAACCGTACGGGACGCTGATAGTACATGCACTAACCCCACCACAGACAAAGACGCTAGATGAGCTTGGAATACCTAGGAGATAGCGATGAAGACTGCAAGAGAACTTGAAAAAATGTTTGACATAACCCCTGATGAGATAGCCAAGATTGATTCGGACGCGCTTAAGGGCAAACTACAAGGTCGCGCTATCAAAACTGTGACGGGACCGGGTAGACCTCCTATTTACGATGAACCTATGCGCCAGGTGACGTTCAAAGAGCCTGACCACAGACTAAAAGCCATCGATCGCCGAGCAGAACAGCTTGGCTTGCGCCGGTCAGATTACTTACGACAACTCGTAGAAAATGACCTCGAGTGCTCAGGCATGACTTGATCCCATTGTAAGTAAACTTCGAGAAACGAAAAAGTTGAGCATTTGAATATTCTGCGATTTTAACCTCACTTTTATTTATGAGGCAACGAATAGCAGTTCGGGTACTTTTTGTTTTGAATCAATACGGTATATCCATTTTATTAAACAATAGGATTACTTTATATCTTTACAATAAGATTGTGATTTTAGCCCCTACGCAAATGCTATAGATTTTCCCAGCTCGTAGGCTTTTTCACAATCCCTTGGAAATACTTCCTCACGTCGGTTTTTTCTATCATTTTCGTTAAAAGCAGCCATGTGGTATTTGCTGTAGTCGTTTACTTGTAAGGTTTCAGTTGATGTCATGGTGACCGCACTGCCAAAGTACGACTTTAACAGCATTTCATATCTTGCAAAAGTATTGTCATAACCAATTTGGGCAAACATAGCTTCCGGCGCATTCATTGTGTAGATCAATGCAGTTTTCTTTTCTCCCTCAACGAAAGGTTTTGAATAGTCATCGTAAGATAGATACTGAAAGATAAGCCTTTCCAAAAACGCACGCATCATAGCCGTAACATCGCCAAAATAGATTGGCGAACCCAAGATAAGCCCGTCGCATTTATCAACCGCATCAAGCACGGGCTTTAAGTCGTCATTTGCAGCACAATGCCCCAAGTTCTTGCCGCCTTTTACCTTACAAGCCATACAACTAATGCAACCCTTGTAGGTCAGGTCATATAGACTAATGAGTTCTGTTTGTGCGCCTGCCGCATTGGCTCCTTCAAGAGCCTTTTCTAAAAGCGTATGTGTGTTCCAGCCTTTGCGCGGGCTGCCGTTAATCGCAATTATATTCATCGTAGCGTCTCCCTATTCACTATTTTGCATAAGCTATCTTAGCACTGTAAGAAGTATGTGCCAATTCTGATTGGCTGGACAACATCTATATCAATCCAAAGGAAAGCGCCAACTTATTCATAGCTTTACAGATGCAATTAGGTAAAATCAGATCAGGGTCTTCAAAAAAATAGTCAACGGTATAATATGTAAGTTGTTGGATGTTGACCGAGCGGTCAATGCCTTGTTTGCGCAAACGAACCACCGGCTCGGCGTGTGAGACTTAAGCGATGACAAGCAAAGGGCATGTTTATGGAGAAGTTGATTGATAGAGCTGACAGCGATCAGTTTGAAAAATTTGAGAACCTGCCCCAAGAGCGGCAAGAGCTTATTTTGGGTGGAGCTACAGAAGCGTTTGGGCAAAACAGTTACAAAGGCGCATCAACAGAAGACATAGCACGAAAAGCCGGCATCTCAAAAGGGCTCTTATTCTTCTACTTCAAAAACAAGCGGCAACTATATCTCTATCTCATGGATAGTTTGGCAGAAAAGATTACCAACCTTGTTGTGGACGATGCCTTCTATGAGATCGACGATTTCTTTGAACTGCTGTTATATACGTCAACTAAAAAGCGAAGTGTTCTGGAACGCTTCCCTCACATATTAGAGTACTCGATCAGAGCCTTTTATCCGGATCATAAAGATATTAAAGACACTATGAATGGTTGGACACAGCGACAAATCGACGCAATGTTCAAGCTGTATTTCAAAAACGTGGACTTTAGCAAATTTCGCGACGGTGTTGACCCACGATATGTGATTGATCTACTTATCTGGATGGCCGATGGCTATATGCACCAACAGCGATCAACACGACAGCGCATCAGTTTGGACGCAATGATGGAGGAGATGTATCGCTGGTGCGATGTGCTTAAAGCGTACGCCTACAAGGAGGAATACCAATGAGTGACACAAACATAAAAACTATTGTAGTTTCTGAGCTCACTAAAGACTATGGCAATGGACGCGGTGTTTTCGATGTAACTTTTAGTGTTGAACAAGGCGAAGTGTTTGGATTTTTGGGTCCTAATGGTGCAGGCAAAACCGTTACTATGCGAAACCTCATGGGATTCATCAAGCCCGACCGTGGCACAGCTACCATCAACAACATGGGATGCTTTACCAAACGAGAAGACATACAAAACACCCTTGGATATTTACCCGGTGAAATATCCATTATGGATGACATGACAGGTGCAGCATTTTTAGAGTTTATGGCTCGTATGAAACGCCTGCGAGATCGTCAGCGCATGCAAGAACTCACCCGGTACTTTGAATTAGATACTTCACGCAAGATAAGAAAAATGTCCAAAGGCACAAAGCAAAAAGTTGGCTTGGTATGCGCATTTATGGCAAGCCCCAACATACTTTTACTGGATGAACCAACAAGCGGTCTTGACCCACTGATGCAAAACCGTTTCATAGAATTGATTTTGGAGGAAAAGCGGCGAGGAACTACAGTATTTTTGTCCTCTCATTTGTTTGAGGAGGTAGAAAAGACCTGCGATCGTGTGGCGTTTATTAGAGCCGGTAAGCTTGCAGCGATAGAGCGAATGGACGATGTACGCAAATCGAGAAAGCGCGTCTTCTCGGTTACCTTTGCCGATGAGTCTGATAGCCGCAGGTATCTCACAGAGCACCCCACTGCTCGCAAAACCGGCTCCGGTGTAGAAATCTTAGTATCCGGCAGTATAGATGGATTTGTTAAGGAACTGGCGGGGTATTCTTTATCGGACATGACCATGCAAGAACAGTCTCTTGAAGAACTGTTTCTCCATATGTATGGCATGGCAGAAAAGCAAAGTGCAACAAGTGTGCCAAAAGACGACAACCAAGGAAAGGCGGTGGATCATGAATAAGACGCTATTTGCTAAGGAAATCAGATCAAACCTTTTTGTTTCGACTGTCATAACCATAGTGCTAATTATGTATGTCGTTGTTGTTGTGGGCATGTTTGACCCAGAGCTTGGTAAGAGTCTGGACATAATGATGGCCAGTATGCCCGAAGTCTTTGCAGCGTTTGGTATGGCTAATCAATCCTCAACACTGCTGGACTTTCTCATTAACTATTTATATGGCTTCCTGCTCACGCTTTTTCCATTTGTCCTTGTGCTCATTTTGGCAAACAAGTTGATGGTGCGCTATGTGGACCGCGGAACTATGGCATATCTGCTGGCAACTCCAAACAGTCGCGTTAAGATTGCGACAACACTGGCTTTGGTGTTTGTAGTTTTGCTTGCTTTGGTTTTAGCCATAAATGCAATTGTAGCGTTCATTACAGCAGAGATGATGTTTCCCGGCGAGCTTGATGGTATTGCATTTTTGCAGTTAAATGTGGGTCTGTTTGGGTTATGGCTGTTTTTGGCCGGTCTGTGTTTTTGCTCAGCATGTATCTTTTCTAACGCCGGACGCGCGCTTTGGGTAGGCGGCGGACTTGGTATTGGATTTTTCTTGCTACAAATGGTCACTCAAATCAGCGATGAACTGGAGTTTTTAAACAACATCAACCCGGTAATGCTTTTTGATCCATATGGACTTGCATCCGGAGAAGGACAGGCAATTTTGGGCGCAGTTGCTCTAGCCGCCATGGGTGTGATACTGCTTGTTATAGGCATTGTGACATTTAGCAGACGTGACTTGTCTATATAACTGTGCAGAGCTTTGTTTGGTACGCCCAATTTAACTGTATGCTGTATGGGAGTAGATGACAAAGTTTGGTACTGTTCACATACGAAAAATGGTCTACCGGCAAGTGAAGCTGTTATCAAGTTTCATCAAGCACATCAGGGTAAAACCAGAATGGACTTTTCTCCACCGGTTATGCATTTTCCGCCAGTAGGGGTAACTACATAGGTGTCTTCTACGCCAACAATACCGGCACCAACAATGCCCACTTTGGGCTCAAGGGCAAGTGCCATGTTTTCTTCGAGGGGATCGTTGAATCCTTTGGCAATCACGGGATATTCATCAACTTGAAGTCCAATGCCGTGACCAAGAAACTTGACCTTGTCACTTGTAGCTCCCATGAAACCGCGTAAAAAATCTTCATCAAGATCTTTCATAACATCAGCATAAATCTCGCTGGGAATAGCCCCGGGCTTAAGTTTAGCGGCAAGCTCTTTTTGAATTTGCAAACACTGCTCATGAAATTGTGTGGCTTTTTGAGCGGGCGGCACAGCAAAACTATAGATCTGCGTGCGATCGGTGTGATATCCCTGATATCCGTAACCAACATCAACAAAAACCAGATCGCCTACCTTGAGCAACCTGTTCTTGTCACCCACCAGCGGAACAGCGGCAGACATACCCTTCATGCCACCGGGACCGTCAAAACTGGTTGGGTAGATGGAGTTTTCGCCAAAGCCCATTTGCCCCACCATGATCTCAGTTTGGAAAGCACCAAAGCGAGACACGCCATGATAACCCAGAGCAATCATCTTCTCATACATTTTTGCACACAGCTCCGCCTCATTCATGCCCACATAAAGCAAAGACGGAACAATATCTTCGAGTAATATCTTATGCTGCCTGCCGGATTCTTCCATGCATTGTAGCTCGTAGGAACTTTTTACTGCGCGCACTTTTTGTATTGTGTTGTCGATAGAAGCAAGTTGCTCGAGCGAAACATCAAAGTATTTGCCCATACGTTCAAGTGTTGAATAGGTGGTAGCATCTGCCTCAATATAGATCTTGCGAGTGTTTTTTGGCAGCATGTTTACTATGTCTTTGTAGCTTTGCATAGGGTATATGTGGTCTTTAAAAGGACACTCAAGCATAGCTCTCTCAAGACTGCGACGCACAAAATAGTAGAAATCGCCCGCATTGGTTATAACAAGTACTCCACTTTGCATCGTTGAGGTGAAGTAGTATTGATTTACTTTGCTGGAAATAAAAATGTAGTCCCAATTGTCGTCATAAGCTTTTAGTTTTTGGTAAAGCTTGTTGATTCTTGACTGCAATTCTTGCGTTTGTAGTTGCTCTGCCGGTTGGCTTAGAGTCTGATTCATTGAGTGCGGGTCTCCTATTTGCTAATAACTGCCTGGTAAACATCTTAATAAGGGTACACTTCGACATGGGGTTGTGGCTGCTTTAAGTTTAACTTGCAGAACAATTCTATACAAAACATCTGCAATGTCTAGAAGAGACAAGCATGTTTGCATTTCTTTCATATGAGACATTACATCTCCTCTGCTTGAGAATAATGGAACTGTTTGTCTTAGAAAAGCATAACTGTTCACTTTTTTGGGGCGATCCACCTAGGTACACTAACGCTCGCCAACTTCCCTCAGTAGTTCCTCTGCTGGAATTCCGTACAGCTTTGCTAGTGCTATTAGATTGCTTGTGCTTGGGTCTGAGATTCCACTCTCCCATTTAGAAACGGCTTGCCGGCTTACTCCTAGTGTTTCGGCAACAAACTCCTGCGTCATTTTACAGTGTGTTCGATGTTCCCTGATTGCCTCTCCTAAAGTTTTTCTGGTTTCAGCCTTTGCCTGTCTGACTTCGTTTGACTTTAGATACTTCAAAAGAGCGCGGACAATGAGGGTGATCAGGAATACAAATCCACCGAGTAAGATAACGCCAAGCGCAAGCATAATAATACTAGTATTCATAATTACTTACCTCCTTTTTTGATGGATTAAATCTACCCTCAAAAGACAGGTTGCGCTACCAACTATTCCGCAAATATTGGTTGCACTCGAGTTGCTAAAAAAGCTCACGAGCTATCGTCGCTGTGCTCCTAGTCTTGTAGACCTCGTTCGCTTTGCTCTCTCGGGGTTCAATCCCCCACCTATATGCACACACCCAAGATAGCTAGCAAGCTATCTTGGGTGTGTGGTGGAGCTAAGGGGGATCGAACCCCTGGCCTCGGCATTGCGAATTTTCCCCGGAGACAAATCTGGATTTGGCACTTTACCTGCGAAAACTCAACAAGCCATCTACCAGCGGTTTTGCAAACACCTTAACAAGCTTCAACAACTTTCAACATCCAAAAACAACCAAAAACTTTTTCGCCATACCCATTTCATACCCATTTTTGATTTTCTCATTCCTTGATCCTGTATGTTGAAATGTAGAGATCGTGGGTTCGATTTTGCGTAGGACGAAGACTATCGTAACCAATGCCCCGCATAGTCGCAACTCTGCGGGGCACAGAAAGCTTATGTGTCCGATTCGCGACGGGATGCAAAGCTACCTTCGTGCATTTTCATTCTTGCCATCATTTGCTCGACGGCACTTGTAACGGCATCCCATCCAACACCTTCTGCGTAGTTAAAATCTTGTTGGTACTTACCCCACAGATGCTTCATTGTTTCACTTTCCCCGATCTCTACTAGAATAAGATCAACGGTTTCATCACTGATGTCGGTGTTTCTTTTTCTGCTGGTGTTGTCAAAGGCCTCTTCAAGCAGTCGGTAATCAATTGCGTCTCCTTCAGCAATGTCAAGCGCATAGATGTCGTAGAAGTCACGCATTCGGGTATTAAAAATACCTCTCGAAACTATGGTCTCCAGTTTTTCGGCAAGTACCGTTTCGGTGTTATAGGCAAGTAGCGGTATCGTTCGATCTTCAAACATAAGTGGCAGGGGGAACAGCACCGCATGAGGTGTGATCACATCATCAGTTGAAAAGTCAATCTTTATCGGAATAAGCGTTTTACCCATCGATGCATCCATCATGATACGTATACCGGGATAGTCGGACTCCTCCATTATGGTTTTCACGGACTTTATGCGAAAAGCAATACCATCCTCAAGGGTAATCGCTGTTATCTCACCCACTATCTTGAGTGTCTCATCCTCGGAGAGCGGGATACCCTTTAAGGTTGCATCTAAATCCATGGTTGAGCGATGCTCCAAGCCAATCTTTGCTGCTACGAGGGTGCCTCCCTTGATCACGAAGTTATCCCGGTAAGGAGATGCTGCAAGTCTTATCAGAAATCTCTCAACACCATAGTGGCGCAAAAGTATTTGAGATTTGGCGCTATCTCCTTTTGCCAGGTTGCGAATACGGGCTTTGAGTTGATCTATGGAACCCGCCATTAGAGCAACACCTCCAAGTATTGACCGATAATCCTGTCAACGGAAAACGCCTTTGCAATACGCATCAAGAGAGGCAGGTTTTTACCTTTTGAGACAACGTATTCTTTCAATGCGGTTTGCATGGTCTGAGTTTCGATATTGCTCCGACTTCGGATGATGTCGCAGATTGTCCTTTCTGCATTATAGACGCGAAGCGGGTGTCCGAATTGGGATTGCGCATGTGCCAGCCCAAGCTCGAACAATTCCTCCCTTACCTTGTAGACCTTGACACCCTCCTTCAAAAGTTGTGTTGTGTATGCGCCTGATTTCATTGTGACGGAGTATTTAAGCGGTTCGCGATCAGTGAGATCGTGCAAAAAGAGAGCCGATTCGTGTGAGAAGACTGCTTTGGGGTAACGCGTTTGGATAATATACATCTCATCTTTCCACGCATCAGGTGCCAGATATAAGCCTTGAGCTACACGCTCAAGTCCTTTCTCCTCTACGTATTTTCGCAGATAAGTTTTTGAAACACCAGCATCGATGGCATCTGCTGTCTTCAGATATCCAAGGTTCTCAACCAGAATGTCATCGAGAGCCTCTGACTTTTTCATATGGCACCTCACTTTCGCTCTCTAATCATAAGTGAATAGCGAGTGAAAGTAAACATTATGCTTGCGAAAAGGAGTGCCGTCACTTGAGGATGATCCATCTGCCTGTTTTATCCGAACCACTTCGCTGTATGTATCCCTCTTGCTTCAAACGTTGAATCTGCCTTGCAACCTGAGCACAGCTTAGACCTGTTGCCTGCATTATCTCGCTATAGGTTGCCTGAGTGTTGCTCTTAATAACGGAAAATACAGTCTCATTTACAGTCTCATTTACAGGCTCAACCTTGTCTTGACCCACAAAGAGGGCAGCAGCATCCGGCGCGATGAACTCAATCGATAGATCCCTGCCCACTTCTTTAAACGCAGGGTTTGGCGCAGCGATAACTCTGAATCGCCCCGAGTTGCATAGCGAGTTATGCTTTTCGCTTTTTTGAACCCTTTCGGGCATCTATGTCACTACTGTACCACATCTCTTCAATATATTTTGGACTACGGTAATTATTGTATTCACTTATGCGCTCACTGTTAAACCAAT
>QMCD01002412.1_pt1 | contig 10421 bp, 8 predicted proteins | sample 1821841 | NCBI WGS metagenome assembly QMCD01 (sample SAMN01991225, study PRJNA193472) | Termite gut metagenome, whole genome shotgun sequencing project. | isolation source: worker | host: Macrotermes natalensis
TCGATTAGACTACATTCGAGTTTTTACAAGGCTCAGTGTACGCACGGCAAGGAGAGATACAAGGAATATAAACACTAAATAGTGTCATAGACTCGGAACGCAGAATAAAAACCGGCAAGTTTTACACGAGCGTAACCGAGAACGTGAGGCACCCTCAAGGATGAAAATAATTTCATCACGATAGTATTATAGTCGTGAGATCTTATAATTATTCTTTTGGGGGTGTCGTTTCATTCGTTCTCGTGGGGGCCTTGCCGGGCCTTATTCTGGACGGATGGACGGCACCCCCTTTTTTTGATCGTCATATCCAAATACCTTCCCTTCTATGACACCGGACAACCTCCGGAGTCATTTTATGTTAAAAACCTATGCAATCAATTTGCCGCGTTGCCGGGATCGTCGGGAACACATTCGTGCGGAATGTGCGAGGTTCGATCTGGATCTGGAAATATTTCAGGGAATTGACGGTAAAACCCTAACCGAGGCCAAACTCCGTGGATTGCTGTTCGATCCAGATCGGAATGTGCTCACTCCACCGGAAGTTGGTTGTGCTCTCGGTCATCTCGGCATTTACCGGGATATGATCCAAAAAAACATTCCCTGCGCTCTGATTCTTGAAGACGACATTGTATTCAGAATCAATCCACGTTCGTTATTGAATAATTTGAAACACCTGTCGCCAGACGCTCCGGATGTCTACTTGCTGACGCACGGAAGCAATCAATATATCTCCGGCGAATCACGGAAATTTGGCGATGCTCTGTTTTATCGGGGTTGGAATGGTCATGGTGCGTATGGGTACGTCATAACAAAAGCTGCTGCGGCCAATATTATTCGCTTTCAAACGCCAATCAAGTGTGTATGTGACTGGTGGAAATATTTCCAGCTTCATAACCTCATTTCTTTTTATATTCCTGACGATGAATACGTTGCACCTCATAAGAGACTGGGAGGCATTGCGACTTCGCTTATAGAGAAGGAGCGTTCCGCATGTCCGGAATCATTGAAAAAAGAATATTGCCATTCTCTTCGTAAGCAGGTGCCAATCCATTTAAGAATCAAAAATATTCTCTATAAATTCAAAAGTCTTCATCGCATTCGCTGCCAAGAGATTAAGGGAGACGTGACCGAATTCGCGGCACTCAACGAATTTCATGGCGAGACTATAGAAGCATTCTGATTCTGAGGAAATCAATGGATCTTATTGTTGGGGCGGGAATATCTGGCGTGACCCTAGCGCGTCTTCTTGCTGAGGCTGGCAAATCTGTCCATGTAATTGACTCGAAAGATCATATAGGCGGCAACTGCTACGATTACCGCGAAGATGGCATAATGATCCATAAGTATGGGGCGCATATTTTCCATACCAATAACAAGGATGTGTGGGATTTCCTTTGTCGATTCACCAAGTGGTATCCTTATCAGCATAAAGTGCTTGGTTTGGTTGACGGGCAGACTATTCCCATCCCGTTCAACCTCAATTCCCTTCATATGGTTTTCCCGAAAAGCATGGCGGACAAGTTGGAAGTCAGATTGATAGAGCAATTTGGCTTCAACAGGAAAGTACCCATTTTGGAATTGCGCGAATCGGGCGACAAGGATTTGCAATTTCTCGCCGAGTATATCTATCAAAAAATCTTTTTGGATTACACAACAAAGCAATGGGGACTGGCTCCGGATGAATTAGACCCTGCCGTTACGGGTCGTGTCCCGGTTTATGTCAGCCGCGATGATCGATATTTCCAAGACAGGTATCAGGGAATACCGCTGGACGGCTTCACAACGATGATTGAAAGATTGCTGGATCATCCGAACATAACAGTCCGGTTGAACACTCCATTCTGTAGCGACATGGAGTATGAACGGCTATTCCATACCGGAGCGATAGATGAATTTTTTGATTATAGGTTTGGGGAGTTGCCATATCGAAGCATCAAACTCGATTTCATCAAATTCGCTAAGCAAAGATTCCAAAATGCCGCTGTAGTCAATTATCCTTGCAACTACGATTGGACGCGCATTGGCGAGTACAAATGGTTTCTGGATGACCGGACGGATGAAACGATTGTAACATTCGAATATCCTGCCTCATTCAAACGTGGCATCAACGAGCGATATTATCCAATTGCTGGTACAGCGAATATGAAACTGTATAACTCATATCGGCGGCTTGCGGAAGACATGCACAACGTTCATTTTCTCGGACGGCTTGGAGATTACCGGTATTATGATATGGATAAAGCAGTAGAGAGGGTAATGGAAATATTTGTGCAAGTTTCTTAAATTTTAGCCTGAGGAAATGTCTTGAGCAGATATGAATTATTCCGTGTGGTATTTCCGACACCTGAATTTGCGGATCATGAGAGACTATTTGTCAATAAACGCAATTCACTCATTGAAATGGATTCTGGTTTAGTTGATGCGCGCGAATATAGATTTAATACATGGATGAATGTATTCGCGGCGAGAAAATTCTATCATTATTGCGATCTGGGAAATTTATATTTAAGATTGGATATTGAAGGCGATTATATCATCAAGATTACTGGAAGCAATAGGAATGCCGCGTTTGACAGAATTGACATGGTATTGGCAAAGGAAAGGTTAAGCAATGCGGCTGAAGTGCTTATCCCGGATGCGCGAAATTATGACGGGGTTTATTTTGCGATATTTTCCGTTAAGCCAATTAAGATAAATTCAATTTCCTGGGTCACAGATAAACCCTCGCTTCGCAGCAATAAGATGGCAGTAGTGACTTGTACTTTCAAAAGAGAGCAATATATAAATAAAACCATAAGTATTTTTGAGGATTTCATTCATTGCAATCCTGATTTGAAAGAGAAAATCAAATTATATGTAATTGATAATGGAAAAACACTCGATGCGACAAGAAGTAATGATATAACAACGATTATACCAAATATCAACGCAGGCGGCGCGGGCGGTTTTACTCGGGGTTTGATGGAGGTTATGAAGGGCGATGCTGGGTTTACGCGTGTTTTGTTCATGGATGATGATGTAGAGATATTTGCAGAATCATTCTTTAGAATATTTACTTTTTCTAATTACCTGAAAGAAGAATATAAAGATTCATCATTGAATGGGGCAATGCTTGATTTATACAACAAGAATATGTTTTTTGAAAACCTCGCGAAACGCCATGCATTTTGGACAATTAGATATATAGAGGACTTAGATGTCAGACGCTATAACAATGTTTTAAAAATAAATGATATCAAAGACAGTCTGTTCATACACCCTGGTCAGGGATGGTATGCTGCATGGTGGTTTTATTGCTTTGCTATCGAACGTGTGCATTCCAAAGGATTGTCTTTACCATTATTCATCAGAGGCGATGACGTTGAATGGGGTTGGCGCCATGATGACGGAAAACAGATTGTTTCACTAAATGGAATTTGCGTCTGGCACGCACCCTTTGAGCATCGTGTCTCAAAAGTTATGGATAATTACTATCTTCCGAGAAATATGTTTATAGTAAATAGCATACATATGAAGGATTTCAAAGAGAATTTCAAAAAATACTTTGATGGTATTTTCAGGCACTTAATAAAGACTTACGATTATAATTCGATTGAAATATTGTTAATGGCGATGGCCGATATTCTCAAAGGCAGTGAAGTCCTCAGGGAAAATCCAGAGGCGCAGTTCAAGCGTATAAATGATATATACAAAAAATTAGAATATCTTCCTGCGGAAGAATCTGAATTAAACAATGCAAAAAAATATAAACGAAGATTTGGCATACTTAAGAAGATCGCCTATAGACTCACAAAAAGAGGATTGTATTATCCTAAATTTTTCATGAAAAAACAGTCAGTTGCAGTGGAATGGAATCCACATGTCAATAATTTTAAGCTCGCACGTGCGATAAAAGTATATAATTTATTAACTTCAAAATATACTGTGAGGAAATTCGACAAACAACTCACAAAACAATATACAGAATATTTTTATGACCGCTTAGATAGAATATATGAAAACTATGATAATCTTTGTATGGATTATAAAAAATCCCATAAAGAATTGACGTCATTTGAATTCTGGAAAAAATACTTGCATCTGCATGATTCAGATTAAAGATTTATCGCAAGGCAAGAATGTATAGTTTTTAAAAGTAGAATCGAATGCCGAAAGTATCCATCATTGTTCCTGTTTATAATGTAGAGCAATACCTCCGTCAATGCCTTGATAGCATTTGCGGGCAAACGCTTGCTGATATTGAAATAATACTCGTCAATGATGGTTCAATAGATGAATCTCTCAATATCCTCAATGAATACGCCGCGCGCGACAAACGCATTATTGTGATTGATAAACCTAATGAAGGCTACGGCAGGTCGATAAACCGAGGGCTGGATGTAGCCAAAGGGGAGTATATCGGCATCGTTGAATCCGATGACTGGATAGAGTCGGATATGTATGAAACGCTGTATTCTATCGCCAAGAAACATGGAGTGGATGTTGTTAAATGTCGATTTTGGGCGTATGATGCGAAATCGCTGACTGACAGAGGGCTTTCGCATATGCCTGAAATGGATACCGAACGAGTGATTAACCCGCGAAAAAATCCTGCAATATTCGCAGTTATCCCGAGTATTTGGAGCGGAATATATAATCGGAATTTTCTATGTGAGAAAAAAATCCGTTTTTTGGAGTCTCCCGGCGCATCGTTTCAGGATACTTCATTCAATTATAAAGTGTGGGCAATGGCGAAGCGGGTCTACCTGACAATGAAGCCGCTTCTGCATTACCGCATTGGTCACGAAGGCCAATCTGTCGGCAGAACAGATAAGGCTTTTTATATTTGCGACGAATTCCGCGAAATCGAGCGATTTATGGCGGGATACCCGGAGTTGAGCCATAAGCTGGAAATGATTACCAATCGAGTGAAATACGGCTCCTATTCTTTTAACCTGAACCGACTGAGCGGCAATACTCGCGAGGAGTTTCGTAAAGTCATGGCTGCCGAATTCAGTCCTATCGTGCGCGACGGCAAACTGAACGCCCCAGATATTTCTTGGAAGGATTACGGTAGGCTCCGGATGATTTTGGAACCGGATAGTTTCTGGTTAAAAATTAAGTATAGATTTTTTCAACCTATCCTACGTTTCTTTTTTACGATAAGACGTAAAAATGGTTATTTGCATTATAAACTTTTGAGGCTGATACCGCTGTATAAAAAACCACAAACATGGAAGGGGACGGAATAATCTCGATACGCAATTGACTCCGATATCTGCTAAATTAACCATTGGAGATAAATGTTTAGATGAAGAAGTCTTCCGAAATCCTTGTGCTCTCTAAAAAACTCTATCCATTTATGAAGCCTTATACTTGGAGAGTTTTGCTGGCATTCCTTGTTACGATTCCAGTAGGCGCATTGGATGCGGCAATTGCGGCGATGCTCAAACCTTACATGGATGTCGTGGTGTTGGGCGGTGGTGGCGGTGCCGGTTGCGGGAGCCGGTATCTTCCGGCGCTTATCATTGTCTTCGCCGCAATGCAGAGCCTTTTCGAGTATGCCTCGGCCTACCTCAATACCTGGGTTAGTCAGAAAATTACCAATGGAGTCAAGATTGCCTTGTTCCGAAAGCTGGTCTACAGTGATGCGGTGGATTTTGATCATGCTACGTCCGGAAGTACCATCTTTCATTACAGCGATGATGCAAACACTGCCTGTTCGGGACTCCTTGACAACGTTCGATTTTTTATCACTCGTGTCATTTCATCACTTTCCCTTATTGCAATTCTGTTTTGGAACTCATGGGTTCTGGCATCATTGGCGGTGATTATGTTGGCGGTGGGGGTCTACCCCCTGACTCGAATCAGAAAACGGTTGCAGCAGCTTACGGGAGAATCAATTTTCAACGCAACCCAGCTACTCACCAATTACACCGAAGCCTTTAACGGCAATAGAGTTGTGACCTCGTACAGCCTTCAGGAGCATCTTATAGCTCGAATGGAGGACTCCCTTAGAGGACTTTTCCGAATCAGCATTAAAATGGTGCAGAGAACCCGTACCCTCAGTTTTTTTGCGCATGTCGTTCTTTCCGCTGGTATTGCAGCCACAGTCTGGCTACAGGGGTACTTGATTTCCATCGGCCATTTGACTCCGGGAAACTTTGTTTCGTTCATTGCGGCCTTACTTATGCTCTATACGCCTCTCAAGAAGATGGGAGGCACCGTCAATGCCGTCAACCTCTCCATCCTTGCCTTGGAGCGGGTGTTTACTCGCCTTGAATCCAAGCCGACGATCCAGTCGAAGCCAAACGCAGTTCAGCTTTCCACTTTTCGCGGCTCCATTGTATACGACGATGTGTGTTTCTCCTACGCGCCGGAACGTCCGGTCATTAAACATGTCAACCTGGAAATCAAGTCCGGCCAATCCGTTGCCTTTGTGGGCAATTCCGGTGGTGGAAAAACAACCTTAGTCAATCTGCTTCCCCGATTTTACGATGTAAGTTCCGGTTCCATTCGCATTGATGGGCTGGATGTTCGGGACGTCGAACTGCTCTCCCTGCGGCATTTGATTTCCATTGTTTTTCAGGATAATTTCCTCTTTTCCGGGACAATACGGGAAAATATACTCTTCGGGAGACAGGACGCTTCACCGGAGGATGTGGAGGAAGCGATTCGCTCCGCGTGTCTCAGTGAATTCATCGAAACGTTGCCGCTGGGTCTGGATAGTGAGATTGGCGAACGTGGAGTCCTGCTTTCCGGCGGGCAGAAACAACGGATAGCCATCGCGCGGGCGTTCATCAAAAAATCTCCAATCGTTATCCTTGATGAAGCAACGTCCGCTCTGGATAACAAATCCGAGGCAATTGTACAGCAGGCGATTGAAAATCTCATGCAAAATCGCACAGTTTTGATCATCGCTCATCGTCTGACTACAGTTATTCATGCCGATATGATTGTCGTGCTTAACCAAGGAGCGATTGCCGAGGTTGGGAAGCATGAGAGTCTCTTTAGTAAAGAAGATGGATTATATAGAAGTCTATATGAAAATCAGTTTAAGTAATCTGCCATTGCCATCTGTTTGTTTCCGTGGAGAGAGATGTCATGAGAAATAAAAATTGTCTAGAAAAAATAGTCTCTGTTACCAATAAAGGGACAAACAAGGTTGTGAGTATTTTGGGATATGAAATAAAATTAAGGAATAAACATAAAGAAAATATTCGAAGAATAGATGAACTAGAACAGAGATTGCATGAAAAAGAGTATCAAATCAATAGCTTGCGAAATGCCTTGGGCGGCGTTACTCCAAGTGCATATCTACAATATGTTGAAGTACATTTGACAGATCATTGCAACTTAAATTGCAAGGCTTGCGAGCATTATTGCCCGTTAGTGGATGCTCCCACATTTACGGATATTGAAGAATTTACGGCTGATATGAGAGAATTATCGAGCAAAGTCACTGTAGAAAAAATTCGATTGATGGGCGGGGAACCTCTTTTGCATCCTGACGTTAATTCGTTCATAACTATAACGCGAAAATATTTTCGCCATTCAGACATTCACCTCGTGACAAACGGCATATTGCTGCAAAAAATGAGCGCGGGGTTCTGGTGTACATTGAGAGAAAACGACATTTTTCTCGATATATCAAAATATCCTCCTCTGAAAGATAAGTATGATTTCTATAGACAGCTTGCCAATGAGAATCAAGTTAAACTGGGATACTCCAAAATTGCGGATGAATTTTGGTGTTCTTTGAATCCAAATGGCGATTCCGACGCCAATGAATCGTTTTCGAATTGCTGGATTATGAGAAATTGCCACAATTTGCGACATGGAAGGGTGATGCTATGTCCTGAAGCTTGTTATATGGACATATATAATAAATATTTCAATGAAAATATTCCCCGTGATACAGGAATTGATATATATGAAAACTCTGGCGAAAAAATTGTTGAATATCTTAATACCCCGAAAGAGACTTGCCGTTATTGTAAGCCGTTTGGGAGAATTTTTGAATGGGGGATATCGACTAAAGATAAAACGGAATGGGATGCCAATGCGCGGGTTTGAATATGTGGCGAATTTCCAAACCATGACGCGATAATATCAAGGGATAGTCCTTCCTGGGCGTGGCTGCTGGCCTCTTGAGATTTCAGGCTCATACTTTCCGGATAAATATGGAGTCGGGATTTGTCGAAGATGAAAACGGTGGGGCCAATGCCCCCCATGTCCCTGTGGTAGCAGCAAAAAATACAAGAAATGCTGCATGGGGAAAAAGTTTTCATGGATGGAAAATAACAACAATAAAAAGTGCCCTCTATACAGCCGAGGGTAGCATGTTGCGGAAACCTATTGCTGGTAAACAGGAAAGACCACTGTAGTAGAGTAGGCGGGGAGGTTGCCCTACCCCGCCTACTCTACTACAGTGCAGGAAAGACATATTCCAGCATTCGGCAACACATCAAATCGCAATTTTATTGTCTGCTGCATCAATGCGAGTATCTCGCATGTTTTTGGGTACATATCGGGCGTAATGCTCCTTGCATACCTGTGGCGAATCTCCAAGCCATGCCGCGATTATATCAAGGGATAGTCCTTCTTGGGCATGGCGGCTGGCGAAGGTATGCCGGAAGGGGTTCCAGCCAAATTTTTCCGGGCTTGTTTTGTGCAGTTTTGGGAACAATTCCGGCAAATGCAATTCAACCATACGCCTCGCCGCCGTTTTCCAGCCTCCGAGGTTAACCGGCCACGGTACAACTAAGCCGGACTTTCGATAATCCGCCAGCCGAACTTCCTCCCGTATCTTGCCTTTTTCCCTGTATTTAAGCTTGCTTTTCCCGTATTCCTCGGGATGCTCCTTGAAACGCATCAGTTCACGGTACAGGATTGGGGACATTGGCACCTGGCGTTTCTTGCCGGTCTTTGACTTCTCGACAATAATATAACTTTCAGTCACGTTATCCCATTTCAGTGCCGCGATTTCGCTCCTGCGCAATCCGGCCAGAATGGCGATCCATACGGCGATCCCGTCTTTCCGCCTTCTTGCCCTTCGCAGTAGGCTACGAATCTCGTGGCCTTCCCATATGACAATCCCTTCCGGATTGCGCTCCTCGGCAATCTGGCCGATGTTTTCAAGGGGGTCATAGTGTTTGGGTACTCTTTTGATGGTCCGCAGCCATTTGTAAAAGCCTGAGAGCGAGATATACGCCCGATTTCTGGTGGCGTTGCTGGTGCGTAGGTTTACTGCGTCGAGAAAGGCCAAGATGGTCGCAGGCGTGGCATTGATCAGGCTTCCCATATGATTGAGGGCATCCCGCAGGTGATAGCGGACAGTTACAGGCCAATCACTTTTACATTTGGTTGCCATATGGGCGTAATAGTCATTGATGAGTTTCGGCTCGGGAATGGAGGTATCGACGTTGGTCTTTACGGCCAAGTAACGCGCCAATACGGGGTCATTGCGTATTTCCTCGGGAAATTCGGCTCGGTCGGCGAAAGCCGTTTTCGATGCGGCGCAAATGAGTTCCGCGAGCCGTTTGTCGATTTTTCCAAGGGTGATTTGGTATTCGCTATTTTTTCCATTTTCTCGAACAGTCCAGCGCATTTTGAAAACACCGTTGTTTTCCCTCAGATATGGGACAGGAATTTTTCGTGTCGGTCGCGCCATTTTCAAGCCTCCAATCAAAAAACTTTCTCGATAAGTCGGACAAATGAATCGGACGCATAGACTATAGCAGAAAAACAAAAACCCCGCAACCGTAAAAGTTGCGGGGAGTTAAGATGGTACACCCGGCGAGATTCGAACTCACGACCTCCGGTTTAGGAAACCGGCGCTCTATCCAGCTGAGCTACGGGCGCATTCGGAATGGGAAGACAATGCAGTATACATGTTCCGCTTTTTTTTTCAACCTTTTACCCCGTACACCAAGCCCGCCTCGTCAACTCCCATCTGAACGCCCTCGATGCGGCAATTGAACGCGTCGTCGAGGAAGAAATTGTGCGGCTTGTCGCGGTGGCCGAACGCCCAGAGCAAGAGCTGAATCCCTTGGAGGCCGGGAGAGAAGACAATGCCTTCGCCCCGGATCACGTTTGTCGTGAAGCGCTGCTTCAGGTATTCGTCCGAGCCGGTGTTCGACCCGTCCACAAGATACTCCATCCCGAGCGAGATAAGCATGTCGCTGACGATGCGGGGCATTCGCGTGATTTCGTCCTTGGTGTAATCCATGGCGAGAATGTAGTAGCCGGCGGGGATGAACGTCGCAAGGCGGAAGCGCTCCTTGTCGTCCTCGAACACCACGGGCGGGGACGCTTTCCTGTGGTGGCGGAGAAGCAGGCGGAGCGTCGTGTAGAAGAGGTAGTGGCTGCGGATATCGTATTCGCCGAGGCGCGAGAGCGTCTTCATGCGGCGCGCGGCGCGGTCGTCACGGGGATTCGCG
>QMCD01002414.1_pt1 | contig 10418 bp, 15 predicted proteins | sample 1821841 | NCBI WGS metagenome assembly QMCD01 (sample SAMN01991225, study PRJNA193472) | Termite gut metagenome, whole genome shotgun sequencing project. | isolation source: worker | host: Macrotermes natalensis
GTATCTTCCTTGAACGCCCTTTGATAGGCTTTCCGCTCCCGTTCTTTCCGTTTCGCGTAATTGAGGGCCGCGTTTTTCACAACCCGGATTAACCAATATTTGGCTTCATCGGGATTTGGAAACGCCATGTTTTTTTCATAAAGACGGAAAAACGCTTCCTGGCAAAGATCTTCCGCGGCTTCTTCGCTGTTCGTTATCCGGTACGAAACCCGAAACAGTATCGGGAACACCGTATCGTAGAGTCTGCGAAATTCTGCCCCATGCGCCGTGCCGTCTTTATCTGAAAACAAAGTTTCCTCTCAATTGTTACAAAAATAAAATCTCAATGTGCTTTTTCATTCCCTGAGCTTTCCTGTACTGAGGTTCCCGAAGCATTGAAGGGAGAACATATATATTATACAAAAAATAATTAAAAAACAAAAGATGAAGCGGCCGCAATCTCTTTAAAAATGATAAATTTATTCATAATAACCATAAAGACATCCGTATTGAATGATATGGTTCTCCATTGCCTTTTCCAGTTCTTCTTTATTTGCCTTGCTTTTTATGGTTATTTCGCAATCCAAAACATATAGGTTAAATTGATATTTGTGCCGTATCCCTTTGGGCGGATTTGGTCCCCGGTATCTGCTTTTTTGAACGGCATTCCCTAAATTTGACAGCCTTTTATCTTTAGCCAAATTTCCGGGGATGATATTGACCGCGGGAATATTCCAAATCATCCAATGATTCATTGCCTGGTCTATATCGTCGAAGATAATCGAAATCGTCTTTCCCTTTGAAGATACATTCTTGAGGATAAATTCCGGAGAAATTTCTTCACCTCTGTGCGTATATTTTTGCGGAAAAATTCCCCCATTTTGTAAATCTTTACATTCAATAATCAATTCTGACGTATTGTGAAGCGAAAGAGTCATAAAACCGCCGACATGTGACAAAGCCCGAGTTTACAATGCAAACCATTATCCGGTTTTAATGCTGTGCGGCAGCAATCCGCTCCCGAACCATTTCGCTGATCAATTCGGCAGGGGTTTGATGTGTTGCCAACATTCGGGCCTGGAAATACTGAGCGGAAAACCGATCGAGAGCTACCAACATACTGCGGTGATAGTTTTTGATAAACGGACCTTCGACATCCGTAAGTTCGGGGATAGTTTGAGTCAGTTCTTCATCAAGAGCATCCGCTTCTTCATCAGTCAACAATGGCATTACATACTCCTTGGAAGATATTTATACAATTCCTTCCGGCACTTCATGGCATGAAAAACATTTGCGGTATCTTCATCCACAAGATTATACATGATTTCGAGCAAACTGCCGCTCAAGTCAAACCCAATAAGCAAATATTTGTTGAAGTATTTCTCCATCAGCCTGTCTATCAACGGAATTGCCATCGCACAATTAATGTCTTCGATGGTTACGCCATGTTTAAATGCTGACGGATTGCAACAAATATTAGTATACATCCCTCAAGTATATTCACTTATCTGTAAAATAACAATGGTATGTAGGAAATTGCAAAACTTCAGTTTTTGCAATTTCAACCTCTTAAAAACGCGTATTTCACAGCCTTTAGGCGCGAAATCGTATGAGCTTGTGCAAAACTAACCGAGTTTTGCAACAAGCTCATGTTTAAGGAAAATTATATCATGTAATATTCTGGAAAAAACAGCTTATTCATGTTGAGGGTTTAATACCCTCTGCCTGCCATGCAGGCGATAGCTCTGCGGCGGAGTTGTTGATTTTCAGCGTGATTACATGACGACCGTCAGATACTATCAACCTTAAGGAATTCTGAGAATAATATAGATTATATAACGCGCTACGCTCTCTTCCAACTCGTTCCCGATGGTCCATCTTCCAGCAAAATGCCTTTATCTTTGAGCTCATTTCTAATCCGGTCCGCCGAAGCAAAATCCTTTGCTTTTTTTGCTTCGGCGCGTTCTGCAATAAGCGCTTCAATCTCAGCGATGAATTCAGGGGATTCCGCAGCAGCTTCATTCTGGCTTGACGCCGCTTTTTCCAAATCCAGCCCCAAGACCTCATCCATGACAAATACCGATGAAAGAATTTCTTCCGCTGCAAGATTATTGTCCCGAATTAATCCCCAGAGTTCCGCCAGTGCCCGCGGCGTGGAAAGATCGCTTTCCAAGGCTTGTTTAAATCTTTCAAGGTAAGGATTGTTTTGTTCGTCACGGTTTCCCTTGGGGAGAACCGCGTACTGTTTGGCTAATCCTTTAATCTGATTGACGAGCGACTTCCGCGAATTTTTTGCCCCTTCCAGGGCTTCATAAGAAAACTGGAGCTGGCTCCGGTAATGGCCGCCCAAAAGGAAATAACGGTAATCAAGCGGGTGAAAACCTTTGTCGATTAAGGTTTGCAGCGTGATAAAGCCGCCGGCGGATTTGGACATTTTTCCTTTGTCCAGCACAAGGAATTCGTTGTGAACCCAATATTTCACCCAGGGATGTTTTCCCGTTGCGGCCTCGCTCTGGGCAATTTCATTCGTATGATGAATCGGGATATGGTCGATGCCGCCGGCGTGAATATCAAACTGATCGCCGAGGTATTTTCTGCTCATGGCGCTGCATTCAATGTGCCAGCCGGGGTATCCGCGGCCCCAGGGACTGTCCCAAACGAGAGCTTGGTTTTCAAACTTGCTTTTCGTGAACCAAAGCACAAAATCGTAAGGGTTCCGCTTGTTTTCATCGACATCGGTCCGGGCTCCGGCTTTCAGGTCGTCCAGCTTAAGCCGCGCCAGTTCCCCGTAAGAAGGAAATTTGCTGATGTCGAAATAGAGATTCCCCCCGGACATATACGTGTAACCGTTTTTTTCGATTTCCTTGATCATGCCGATCATGTCCCCGATGTGTTCGGTAGCTTTGCAGATGATATTGGGCCGGACGATGTTGAGGCTTTCCGAATCCCGGAAAAAAGCCTCTGTGTAGAACCCGGCAACTTCGAGGACGCTTTTTCCCCGTTCTTCCGCGGATTTCAGCATTTTATCATCGCCGGAATCGTCGTCCCCGGTAAGATGCCCCACGTCGGTGATGTTCATCACATGCGTTACGGCATAACCCAGAAAACGAAGCGTCCGCGCAAGAACATCATGCGTAACATAAGCCCGGAGATTCCCAATATGGGCATAATTATAGACGGTGGGGCCGCAGCCGTAAAACCCGACGGTGTTATCTTTTATGGGAATAAAATCCTCAAGTTCCCTTCCCAGGGTGTTATAAAGTGATAGAGCCATGGAACCTCCGGCAATAAGTTATGTTATATATTATAGTTTCATCCTGAATACGAGGATGCTGCTGTTTTAATATCCTATAATTTTTGCTATTCCTTCTTGAACTTTAATAATTTCATCAGATGTTATTTCCCCTAGTTTTTCTACTAAACGTTCTTGAAATAATGACCTGATTTGAAAACAATCAATAGACGATGGTTTTAAAAGACCGTTTTGATGATTTGGCTCAACCTTTATCATCCATGGAGCTGTACTATAATATTCTTTCCATTCAGTAATGGGGACAATGACTTTTAGCGGTAATTTACCAAGAGAATTAACATTTATAATTAAGGCAGGGCGGGTTTTCTTCATTTCGGCACCAATAGTTGGATCTAAATTGACAAGCCAAATTTCACCTTGCTTCATAAAAATCCTCACAATCAAGTTGAGTAAATACCGTTAAGTTTTTATCATTTTTATAATCATTATATAAACAATCTGCCGCTTCCATCATACTTGCTTCTTGATTATTGAGACGAATAGAATGGACTATCTGTTCAATGATTAACATTCGCTTATGAGTTGGTAAATTATTTATTTCTTGAATGATTGCAGTTGTTTCCATTAATTGAACCTCCGGAGACAGAACGATATAATTATTAAACTACGTAAAATTGCCGAAAAGATCAATACGAATGGACCGTTTTGCGAAAAATGACATTTTGTTATGATATGCTTGACATTGATACATAATGCTACGTATTATTAATTCTAGAAGGAAGAGTATGGCACAAGTAAACATTCGTATTGATGACGCATTAAAGGCAGATGGGGATAAACTTTTCAATTCACTTGGTTTAAGTTTTTCTTCGGCTGTAAGTGCCTTTGTAAGTCAGGCAGTTCGTGAAGGGGGATTCCCTTTTCAACTCACTACTAAAACTGATCCTTTCTATGGTACAGACAACATGGAAATTCTCCAGAAGTCAGTAAAAGAAGCTGAGGAAGGAAAGTTTGTTACCAAAACAATGAGCGAACTTCTGGCGATGGAAGAATGAAGATTAACTTTACGGAATGCGGATGGGCGGACTATCTTTACTGGCAGATGCAGGATAAAAAGATCATCAAACGAATAAATCAGTTAATACAAGATATTGAACGCAATGGTTATGATGGTATAGGCAAGCCGGAAGCATTACGGGGTAATTTGTCCGGATGGTACTCTCGGCGCATTGATGACATGAATCGGCTCGTCTATCGTTTGCATGATGATGGGATAGAAATATCTCAATGCCGCGGACATTGCGGTGAACGGTGATTAGTAGTGATATTATAAAGCACAAGAACCGTGGAACTTCCGGTGATAAAACGGTATAATCGTTTTCAATATGGATAAACTGCGTAAAATTGCCGAAAAGATCAGCAGTCCCGCAAGTGAAGTTCCGTTCTCCGGGGAACTCCGTTTTGATGAACCGATGACGAATCATACAAGCTTCAAAGTGGGCGGTCCGGCTGATCTTTGGATAAAACCTTCCGGGGATACTTTCCCTGAAACTGCCGCCAAGATTATTTCCCTTGCAAGGGAAGATGAAATCCCGCTCTTTATTCTTGGCGGCGGGGCCAATTTGGTAGTTGCCGATGCGGGAATCCGCGGAATTGTCCTCGATTGTACCGGATGGACCGGCTGCACTTTTGCAGAGGACCGCGTTACTATCCGTTCCGGCACCCTGATTGATGACGCAATCGAGGAAGCCGCTCTCCGCGGATACGGGGGCATGGAATTTCTTGCCGGAATGCCCGGTTCTTACGGCGGCGCAATTTGGATGAACGCCCGCTGTTACGGCTCTTCTATTTCAGACATATTGATAGAAACAGAAATCCTCGATGAATCCTTACGGAATATAACAGTTCCTTTTCACGCGCCGGATTTTGCTTACAAAAAAAGTCCTTTCCAGAATCGGGATGTGCTTATTTTGAGCGGCACCTTCCGCTTGGAAAAAAAGAACGTTTCCGAAATCCGGTCTGTGATGGAAGATCACCGGAACGACCGGGAAACGAAGGGACATTACCAGCTGCCTTCGGCGGGATCATCGTTTAAAAACAATACCGCTTTTGGAAAACCCACCGGCAAAATCATCGATGAACTCGGACTTCGGGGCTTGTCCGTTGGCGGGGCAAAAGTTGCCGACTGGCATGGAAACATCATCGTAAATACCGGAAACGCCGCGGCCGCTGATATCCGCAATTTGGTTCAAAAGATAAAGAGCAAGGTAAAGGCCGAACTCGGCATCGATTTAGAACCGGAAATACTCTTTGTTGGAGACTGGGAAGATCAAATAGCAGTTAAGAATTAACAGTGAGTAAAGCAAAGTCAAACAGCAAAGAAGGATAATCCGGCTCTTTTCTATGCTCTTTATTCAACGAGCCATTTTAACATATTTTGAATTTTGATCCCCTTATGCGATGCTGTTTCGTAATCGCGCGTTAATATGAACTTTGGATAGTGGTCTCTTATTGCTTCCAGCGACGCGGCTTCGCGCTTGAATGTTTCTTCACCGCGTATTGTGTCGGAAACTTGATAATACTCGACGGCATCGCCTTTACGCGCGACAAAGTCAACTTCTTTATCACCAACTTTGCCTATATTGACGGTATACCCGCGGCGGAGCAGTTCCAGATATACAACATTTTCCAATATTTTCCCCGCGTCCGATTTTTTGCCGCCCAAGATGAAATGACGCAGCCCCATATCTGCCATAAAATATTTGTTTTGCGTTCTTAAAAGTTCCATTCCTTTTATGTCATATCTAAATACTTTATACAGAATAAAACTATCGCAAAACGCGTCCACATATTTTTCAACGGTGCGGATATCAATTCTACGGCCTGCGGAAGTCATCGTATCGGCTATACGCTTTATGGAAGAAGGCTTGCTTATATTATCCGCCATAAAACGAAGGACATCCGTTAATCTTCCGATATCTGGTATGTTTTTATTACTGACTATGTCGCGTAATACAATTTTGTCATAAATATCTGATAAATAACTGCGGACCTGGGAATTTACATTTTCTTGATCCTGTGTGTTAAAAGTGAAAACTTTGTCATTTTCTGAATACGTTAGATTATTCCGTAATATCTCCAAAACTTTGGGAAATGAACTATATTGCAGGTAATTTTCAAATATTTGATCCGCCGTTTCAACTATGGGGCCGCGCGGATAAGCGCTTACATATTCCTTGAACGAAAAAGGAAACATGTGTATCGTAATTTTTTGTCTCTCAATCTGATTTGCCAAATCCATAGAAAGCATCTTTGAATTTGAACCAGTTAAATATATATCGACTCCTTTTAGGAACAGACTGTCAACAACTTTGCCGAAACCTTCAACAATTTGTATCTCGTCTAAAAATACATAATTCTTTTTTCCCTGAATCAGGTGCGATTTTATATGTTCGTGTAAAGCGTGATATTCCCGTAATGATTCATTTTCCAATTCTTCCAGTTTTATCATTTGAATTTGTTCCGGCGCAACGCCCATTTTTTTCAATTGCTCTATATATAACTCAAACAAGGTAGATTTTCCTGAGCGGCGAATCCCGGCGATAATTTTTACCACATCCATATCTTTATAAGAAAATAATTGTTTCAAATATTCCGGACGATCTACAAGCATTCTAAACCTCTTATATACATTATTATGTCTAAAACCCTAAAAAATCAATAGTTTTATGCATTTTAATGTATAAAAGATTGAAAATTATGAAAGTTTTAATCATTCTGATGTATAAAACTATAAAAAAATAAAAGTTTTATACATCGCTATGTAGAATAATATTTGAGAAAGAAAAATTTGTAAAGACAGAACGTAACATTGATTTGAAGCCGAAAATAATATTTGTTGGGGAATAGCTTTCCAATCACTTACATACATCAATCCATTCTTTGCAGTTTGAAAACCGCTCCAATTGAGGGATCGTAAGTTCTATGGCGCTGTTGCCGCTTCCACATGCCGGAAAAACGGATGTAAATCTTTTGAGAGATACATCAAGATATACGGCTATGCCGCCGTTAATCCCAAACGGACAAACCCCGCCTATTGCGTGACCGACGATTTCCAAGGTTTCTTCGGGAGACAGCATCTTGGCTTTGGCTCCAAATTGAGCTTTGTATTTTGTGTTATCAATTCTTGCGTCGCCCGCCGTCACAATCAAGACACATTGTTCATGAACCATGAAGGATAATGTTTTTGCGATGCGTTGCGGTTCGCAGTGTAAAGCTTCAGCGGCCAGCTCAACCGTTGCGCTTGAAACCTCGAATTCCATTATCTGGTTTTCCATTCCAAACTGTCTGAAGTATTCCTTTACTTTCTCAATTGCCATCAGCGTTCTCCCGCCCCATTCTTGAAAAAGTTTCCCTCAATGTTTCGTGCTTGACTGCCGTAACATCAAATTTGAAAACGCTGAAAACGATTTGCACACAGAGGCCTATCCCGATAAATGAGATGATGGTTCCGATTCCGGCCATGCCGCCTAAAAGCCAGCCGACGAACGTTACCAAAAGTTCGACCAAGAGGCGGCATACGCCCACGGGGATTTTTGTTTTTCGTGTCAGCACGACCATCAGGTTGTCCCGGGGACCGGCGCCGAAGGCGGCCTTCATGTAAAAATATGAGCCGAGTGCGATGATAAACATCCCTGCCGTTAACATGGCGATCCCCGCCGCGAAATTGTTCGCGGCAGGAATAAATTTGAGCATGACGATAATATCGATGAACACGCCTGTCAGTATCATACTTGCAAGGGTTCCAAGCCCCAGTTTTTCTCCCATTGCTGTGACGATTATGGCGATTACAACGCCCGCGATGATGGAAGCCACGCCCAGTGTCAGGCCTGTTACATCCGCAAGCCCGACATGGAATACTTCCCACGGGGCGTAGCCGACGTTGGCGTTTATGGTTGCGACGATCCCAAGCGCGTACAGCACAAGGCCGATCAGCATGTTAAGCAGTCTTACTAAGAAGTTGGTCATATTGTTCCGCCGAGCGCCCTTGCTTTGTCAAGTTCGGCGCGTCCGGCGATCTCTCCTTTTTCGTGAAGTCCGGCGGCTGTAACGACCCCGGCGTTATCCCATCCGTAAGCGCCGCACAGCCGGTTCAGCATGAAAACGGCGCCTTCGTTTACGTCTTCGTTTTTGTTTCCGCATGTGAGAAGCATTGCCGCCCGCTGAATTGGGGTTTTAACGCTGATGAGCGGGTACATGCGGTCAACGGCGGACTTTAACTGCGCGGTGACGCTCCAATAGTAAATCGGCGATGCCAGTACCAGCGCGTCTGCCTTTCGGAGCGCGTCAAGTATCTGCGGCATATCATCTTTTTGAACGCAGACGCCTTTTTCCTTAAAGCAATGCCCGCAGCCCAAGCATCCGCCGATTCTCATATCGGCTGTCCGAAACAGCGTCACATAGTTTCCCGCCGATTCCGCGCCCTCGATAAACGCGGCGGCAAGCATGTCGGTGTTGCCGCCTTTTCTCGGCGAGCCGGACAACACCACGATGTTTTTACTCACGGCATGACCCTCCATCAAGACTTGGTATGTTCAGTACTATTTCAACATAATGATTAATATCGTATTGTTCGTCAACGAGGATGCATGTAAGTCCGTAACGCCGGCACATCTCTGCATTGTACTGATGAGCCGCCTTAAGTTCGGAAATCGATAAATCGCGGCCGCAAACACGCCGCTCAATGGCTTGCGCGTGCTTAAAAATATCATCGTAGTGTTCGTCTATGTACCGCTTGCTGAATATCAGGCAGACATACCGAATTTCGCGAAGGTACTCATCTGGCAGCGAATCGGCGAAATTAAAAGGTATGTAACATCCTTCGATAATCAAGTTCTGATGGTTTTCAATATTCGTTTTGATGATCTCTCTGAGAACCGGCCAGAGATAAGCGGTCAGCTCCTCATCGCCGCTTTCCGGTGTGAGGCTTGCATATCCCGCGCGGATCAAGCCCATTTTCAGATGATCAATTGATAGATACGGATACGACAGCTTTTCAAGCAGTTTCTGCGCCAGAAGCGTCTTGCCTGTATGCCCGTAACCGGCGATTAGGATGATCATTTACGCCGCTCCGTTCTTAAACACATAAGTATCATGTGTCGATCCGCTCCAATTTCACGAGTGCTTTGTTCCGGTAAACGAGGTCGGGACGTTCCGTAAAACCCATCCGCTCCCAAAATCCGTTTCCGCGTTCGTTCCGCGAAAACACGACAAGCGCGGCTTTGCTTATTCCTTCCGCGCGTAACGCTTCGAGCGCGGCATCAACAAGTTTTGTGCCGAATTGTCTGCCCCATAAGTCCGGCGCAACGCAAGTGTGGTGAATGTATCCGCGCCGTCCATCATGCCCCGCCAATATCACACCCGCTAACTCGCCGTTGAATTCGCCGATAAAACAAGTGCGCGGGTTCCGCTTTAAATAGCGTTCAATACCCTCGCGGCTGTCATCGATGTCATTGAGGCCCATTCCGGGTGTTTTACGCCACAGAGCGTACACCACATCGTAGTCTGTAATTTTCATTTTCCGTATTTTCATATCGTAAATTCCTTACTCTTCAAATTACTGCAATCAACACAAGCTCGCCGCAGAGCAGCGATGTTGTTGGTTCTGCTTTGGTGGTTGTAAAGACCTTCTTGAACACCATCATACCAAAATATGCTTTGTTTTCAAATATTCGCTTTGGGGTATAATGTGAAACAGTTTTACCGGTTAAACCAGGTAAAGACAGCGTAATATAGGAATACCTGAATATTTCAATTGTTTTTTAAGGATTCCTTGACAATCAGAAAAGTTATCTCAAAACATGAGACTGCCAGAATTACTTCTCGGACACCCCCTTCTAAGTTATAATAAAATGAACAAGAGAGACAATTGCAAAACCCCAGTTTTTGCAATTGCAACCGCTTAAAAGTGCGATTTCTCGCCAACGATCCGAGGGATCGTTGGCGAGAAATCGTAAGGCGTACACGCCAAGCCTCAGCAAGGTTAACCGAATTTTGCAAGAGGCTCAAGAATTCCGGTATATTTCTCTTAAGTGCCTATCCACTTGACTAAGGTTCAGTCACGATTTATCAGATCGTGGTATGTCACGGTTCTCGTTTGCATCGCAGATTCCAAAAGCCGATAAAA
>QMCD01004145.1_pt1 | contig 10418 bp, 10 predicted proteins | sample 1821841 | NCBI WGS metagenome assembly QMCD01 (sample SAMN01991225, study PRJNA193472) | Termite gut metagenome, whole genome shotgun sequencing project. | isolation source: worker | host: Macrotermes natalensis
TGTTAGCATGATATGCCTTCTTCTTTTCGACAAATATACTTATAAAATCATACCCGGCAAAATTGTTATTCTATTCTTAATATGTATAAGCCAATATATAACCGGTTGCTTATCAACAAGTGAGATTTCCTTTGATTGGAGTTCCGTATCGGAAAGATATCAGGAAAAAATCCGCAATACCGGATATATAATAGGTTTAAAATATACCGTCGTCAGGTGGTTTCCGTCTTTATATCGTTTGCCGAGGCTTTCTGCTGCGTTATACGTGAATGCGGAGGAACACTGCTTGTTAACCAGACATTCCCGCCGATAACGGAGTCATGACCGATCGTAATGCGTCCCAGAACCGTCGCATTAGAATAGATCACCACATTATCTTCAATGATCGGATGGCGCGGAACATTTATCGGGTTGCCGCATTCATCCAGCACAAAATTCTTCGCGCCTAACGTAACTCCCTTATACAGACTGACACGATTACCGATAATAACCGTTTCGCCGACCACCACTCCTGTGCCATGATCTATACTGAAATATTCCCCAATCTGCGCACCCGGATGTATATCTATACCCGTAGCCGAATGCGCCAGTTCCGTAATGATACGCGGCAAAACAGGAATACCCAGCAGCAACAACTCATGAGCGACCCGGTAATGAATCATGGCTTGGATACTCGGATAACAGATGATCACTTCCCCGGTACTCTTTGCAGCAGGGTCATTTTCAAACATCGCCTGCACATCCGTACATAGTAAACGCTTGATTTCAGGTATTTTTTCAAGGAAAGACAATACAAGGTTTTCCGCATCACCCGCGTCAATCACATCCGAAGCCTGATCGGAAAAAAAATATAATCCGTTACGGATTTGCTCGGTCATAAGACTGTTCAGTTTCTCCATCTGTGTACCTAAATAATACTGTTGTGTGTCAGCATTCGTACCCGATTCACTGAAAAAACCCGGAAAAAATATATCTTTCAGAATGGAAATAACCTCTTTTAATCGCGTCATATTGGGAAGAGATTGCCCTTCTTTCCACAGAATATGTTTATACTCGATCTGATCACAACAAGTCAGCAATTCAATATTCTTCCGGATAATATCCTTTAGTTCAGCCATTTTTACACAATTAAAAATTAAGTATGCAAATATAGCACAATTCTCAGTAAAGACAAAAGAGTAACAGTTTCTTCCCAAAGTGTTGAAACTAATCCGTACCTCTTTATAAACTAAAAACCGGTTACATTTGCGCCGCTTACCTTTCTTGATCAATAAGCTGAGCTACTTTGTGTACTAATGATGTTTTACCCCATCTGCGGGGAGAGATGATAACAGTATTGACAAGGCTTTAAAAATTTCTCATCAACAACTCGACTTCGCGCTTTCGATTGGTAAAATTTTCATTCTCTGCTATTCGCCCATATAAAAAAGGAGTTTTCATAACATTCCGAATTTGGAACAAAAATAGTCAGAAGTAATGAAATAAACAAGTTTGAAATTGATTGATTTCAAATCGATCGATTATAAACGCATCGGAAAGCATACGTTTGTATATCATGCGAATCAAGGGTTGAAAAGTCTCCATTCCCTGAAGAACATACAAAAATTCAAAGAGTTCATAAAGTCAGGTCTACCCCCGGACTCATTGTATATATCATGGGTAAAATCGCTACCGCCTTTATTGCGCTAATTTTTTAACCCTTAATTCGCATTAATTATCGTAAATAATCCAGGGCAACCATAGTTCGGGAACTCTTCACCATACAGAGCAAATTTTTCTGCCTGCTACCCGGTAGCAATCACCAATATTTTCATATCTTTGTTGCCACACGGTCAATCAAACATCGGGAGGAGCGTGTAAATAGTAAGAATTTTTATATTATAATGAAAAAAACAAACATGAAAAAACTTTCTTTTGCAGCAGGTGCAGCCTACACGGCGTTACTTGCATTTGTGATTGTGTGCATCGATCAGTCGATCAAACAATGGATGCCCATTGGCGCCGAAAGCGGGTTCACTTACATTGCGTTTGTGGCTTGGGCGGTTTACTTCTTTTCGGGTTGCACGCTCAAAGGCGGCATCCGTGCAGCCATCGGGTATGCCGTCGGGGTTTCGTTCTCCGTGGTGATCATCCTCCTGGCCGGTCTGTTTTCGTCAACGGGCTATTTCGCGGTGCCCATCGGCGTGCTAATTGTTGTGTTCCTGGTGCTGTACCTCGAAAAGGTCCCTTGGATCGACCTGATCCCGGCGATGTTTGTCGCCTCGGGCTGTTTCTTCGGCATCATGACCTACGTGCCTGAGGCCACTTTCGCTTCGGCGGCCTGCGTGGAACTCATCTACGGATTCATCGGGCTACTGTTCGGATGGATCACCATTACCGGTAAAGATTTCCTTGCCAAGAAAATTGAAAAGTAAAAACGAGGACATCGTACAATCACATCAGATGAACTCAAAAAGAAGATGACTGCATGGTAATTCTGTGGTCTGTTGTCGCTGATTGATTTTATGAAATAAGCCCCCAGTTGATTTTACGCCGGAAGAGAGCGGTAAGGCGCGTCTGTAAAAGTTTATTGTCGGGTTTTTCAAGGTTCGGATCATCATCCAGCACATCTTGGGCGACGTTTCGTGCGTACTGCAGGATTTGTCCGTCGGAAGCCAGGTTGGCGATTTTCAGAAAAAGGCCGTCGCCACTCTGTTGGGTTCCTTCCAGGTCGCCCGCGCCGCGCAACTTGAGATCCGCTTCGGCTATCTCGAATCCGTTATTACTATTAACCATGATCTCAAGGCGCTTACGCGTTTCATTGCTCAGTTTATAGGAAGAGATCAGGATGCAGTAGGATTGTTCGGCGCCGCGCCCTACCCGTCCACGCAATTGATGCAACTGTGAAAGCCCGAAACGTTCGGCGCTCTCGATGACCATAACCGAAGCGTTCGGCACATTGACTCCGACTTCAATAACAGTAGTGGCAACCAGAATCTGCGCTTCACCGGACGCGAAGCGTTGCATTTGGGCATTTTCCTTTGCTTTCATTTTGCCGTGCACCATACAAACCTCATACTCCGGAAAAACTTTCTTGAAAGTCCCGAAACCTTCTTCCAGATTTTTGTAATCCAACTTCTCGCTCTCTTCTATCAACGGATAAACGACATACACCTGACGCCCTTTCCGGATCTCCGCACGCAAGAATTCGAAGACTTCCGCCCGTTTGGCATCGTAACGGTGAACGGTTTTGACCGGCTTACGTCCCGGAGGCAGTTCGTCGATAACAGAGACATCCAGATCACCGTAAAGGGTCATTGCAAGCGTGCGCGGAATAGGGGTTGCCGTCATAATCAGGACATGCGGAAGCGTTTTATTCTTCACCCACAGCCGCGACCGTTGTTCCACTCCGAAACGATGTTGCTCATCAATAACGGCCAATCCCAGCGATTTAAAAACTACCGTATTTTCAATCAGGGCATGCGTACCGACAAGAATATCTATTTCACCGGAAGCAAGAGCCGGAAGCAAGGCCTCACGTTTCTTCTTTGCGGCGGAACCCGTCAGCAATTCCACACGAACATGCATATCCTGAAGAAATTCTTTGATTGTGGCGAAATGTTGATTGGCCAGAATTTCTGTCGGCGCCATCATACATGCCTGATAACCATTATCAATCGCCAGAAGCATAGACATCAGCGCTACCAATGTTTTGCCGCTGCCGACATCCCCTTGCAGCAGCCGGTTCATCTGCCGCCCGCTACCCATATCCGAACGCATTTCACGTATCACGCGTTTCTGGGCGTTTGTCAATTCAAACGGCAGATAATCTTTATAAAATGTATTAAAAATAGTCCCTACGGTCGGAAAAACGATCCCTTTCAATTTACTACGGCGTAGTGTCGCCGTACGGAGGATATTCAACTGTATATAAAACAGTTCGTCAAACTTCAGGCGTAACTGCGCCTGACGTAATTTTTCGGCGGACTCCGGAAAATGAATGTTTTTCATCGCTTCCGATACCGGCATCATTTTAAGTCCGGAAAGAATCTCCGGCGGAAGCGTTTCAGGGATATGCCAATTCAGATTCGTCAGCAAAACGTATTGCAGATTCTGTATGGCGCGCGAATGCAGAAACGCTTTTTTCATCTTCTCGGTCGTATTGTAGAAAGGCACCAGTCCGTTCGCTACCTGCGAAGCGTTTTCTACCGGATCGATATCGGGATGAGCAATATTATAGGCATGGGCAAACTCCGTCGGCTTACCGAATACAATATATTCCTGTCCGGTTTTATATTTATCCGTAATATATTTAATCCCCTGAAACCATACCAGATCAATGGTTCCCGTACCATCGGTAAATTTTCCGATAAGGCGTTTCGTCCTTCCCTCCCCTACTATATCAAACAAAACAATACATCCTTTGAGCTGTATATAAGGCATACTGCCGTCTATTTCACTCACCGTATAAAACCGGCTCCGATCCACATACTTATACGGAAAATAATACAATAAATCCTCGAAAGAAGCGATACCGGCTTCTTTTCTGAGGATTTCCGCCTTTTTAGGGCCAACCCCCGTCAGGTACATGATGGAACGGTCGTCTATATTCATAGCAAAGAACGATTCTCCAAATAGATTTCCGCATATTGCAGATCCATGGGTGTTGTAATCTTTATATTTTCACGTTTACCGTCTACCAGACGAATCGTATGGCCTGCCGCTTCTACCACCGAAGCATCGTCAGTAAAACACTCATCATAAGGTTGTTTATATGCTTCCTGCAACAAATCCGCACGAAAAACCTGTGGTGTTTGTACAATACAAAGCCGGTTACGATCAAACGGGCGACTGCCGCCTCTACTTATCTCACGAACAGATTCGATCATTGGAATAACCGGTATGGCAGCGCCAAAAGCTTCGGCAATTGTAAAACAGGAAGAGATAACATCCTGTGTGACAAAGGGACGAACCCCGTCATGCACTGCAATAAGTCCCCTCTTTTGCGTTTCATTCAAACCGTTTTTCACCGAATGAAAACGGGTGCCGCCTCCATAAACAACGCGATGGGGAATGATACAATTAAGTTCTTTGCAAAGCATTTTCCAGTAGGCGTCATGTTCCTCCGGTATAACCAGCAACAAATCCGCAACAGGATCCCACCTGTAAAAAACATCTAATGTATGCATAAGCACAGGTTTTCCCCGTAACGGAATAAATTGTTTCGGCAATTCTCTCCCCATACGCAGTCCTTTACCACCGGCAACGATTATAACAGTACGCTCCATATCTTTACATATTAAGACAGCATTCCTTAAACCGATCAAGGTCAGATTTTCACCTCATACAACCTGATCTTATCTCCGAAAAGCTTCAAACCTTCATTTGACTACGAATCAAGCTCTTCAAGTATTTTTTTAACATCTTCGTCCGCTTTAAAGAGCTTTTCCTTACAAAGTTTGATAAGACGCGTCGCTTCCTTCACCTTTTCCGAAAGCACATCCACGTCAAGCTCTCCGTTTTCAATCTCCTCAACGATGATCCGTAATTTCTCTATGGCTCCATTGTAAGTTTCTTTCTTTTCCATACCTGCATTTATATCATAATTCACCTGTTATTTTTCCTTTCCTTTCTCCATCGGTAAACTTTACAATTATTTCATCATCTGCCGACAAATCCGCAGCATGTTTTACAATCTTCCCGTCTTTCATCGTCAGCGTATATCCGCGTTTCAGGATATATTCGGGAGATGCCATTTTTATATATTGTTCATCCAGTTCTATCTGCCGGCGATGACCGGCAATAATGGAGTCAAAGGCGTTTCGAAGATGTAACCGGATTCCGTCAATACATGTTTCCTGCTTTGAAAGTGCGGTATTGACCGCACGCCGGATATACGGAGAGATTGAATCCAGCTTTTCCGCACGATGGCGTATCCATTGCGGTAACGTTGATAAATGCGCAGTCATCGCACGTAAACGATTACGGTGTTTTTCGATATGACCGGTCACCATCACCGGGAATTTTGTCGCAAGCATTTGTAAAACAGCTTTTTCCTGTGCAATACGTTCCGACGCTTCGGCACAGATCCTGTTTTCCAGATCCTGCAAGCCTCCCGCCTCGCGGCTCATGCATTCAATCAGAAAAGAAGCAACGGCTGTCGGCGTTTTCATCCGTGTATGAGCGACCATATCAACAATTGTGTCATCGCGTTCATGACCGATACCTGTAATTACCGGTAAAGGAAATTGTGCGCAATTAACTGCCAGCGAATACGAATCAAAACTGCTTAGTTCGGACGTGGAACCTCCCCCGCGAATCAGAACGACCACATCAAAAAGATCCGCATACGGAAAAACCCTGTCTAACGCATCAATAACGCTTTCTTCGGTCTTTTCTCCCTGCATAATAGCCGGAAAAAGTTTAACATAGAAAGGAAAACCTTCCTTATTACGAAAAAGCTGATCCGTAAAATCCTCATAGCCTGCCGCCGTAGGAGAAGTGATAACCGCAATGCGTTGCGGCAGCAAAGGAAACGGTAATTCCTTATTCAACCCGAAAACACCTTCCTCCTGTAACCGGCGGATGATATCTTTTCGCTTTTTTACCAAATCGCCCAGCGTATAAGAAGGGTCTATATCATGTACATGCAAACTGTATCCATACAGCTCATGAAATTCTACCGAAACATTCACCAATACTTTCAGTCCGGACTTGAATACTTGTCCCGTTTCCTGTTCAAAATAAGGTGCAAGCATCTGAAATATCCGCGCCCATATCGTCCCGCGGGATTTCGCAACGATTTGTCCCGAAAACTCATCTTTATCAATGAATTCAAGATAACAATGACCGGATGAAGTATTTACACGTACATCGCTTGTTTCGGCACGTATCCAGTACGTTCCGGGCAACGCATCGTTTATAGCTTCCCCGACAAGCGTATTAAGCTCGAAAAGCGACATCGGTTCATGCGGACTGTCCTCAAAATCCGTTTTATAAATTTCGTAAGGCATCACTGTTCGCTTTGTTATATGCGTTAAACATATCGGGGATGCCGTATCCCTGTTGAGCATCGGGTTGCTGATGCTGATTGGAAGATTCTTTTATAAGTTTTATCAATTCCGTATTTTTCAGGAGTGGAAAAGCCTGCCACAAACAGGCGGCCAGACCGGCTACAGTCGGAGCGGAAAACGAAGTTCCGTTCCTATATTGAACCTGGCCGGCGGATCCGATCACACACACGTGCGAACCCAATGCCACCACATCCGGCTTGATGCGATAATCGGCCGTCATACCGACAGAACTGAAGGAGCTCTTTTCTTTATCGGAAGTGACACTGCCAACCGTCAGAATATCCGGAGCATCCGCCGGAAAAGTGATCTTTTGCCATTCATTATTGCCTTCATTACCGGCGCTGCTGACAACCAGCATCCCTTTTTTGGCAGCTATATCCGCAACACGGCTGACAAAAGCCGTCTGTCCGTCCAAATCCGTCCGGGTATAATAATCCGCAATATTATCAAAACGAAAATAGCCCAAAGAAGAGGATATAACATCAATCCCGACACTATCCGCATATTCTACGGCTGCCGTCCAAAGATCCTCCTCCAACGGATGTTCGCCCCGCGTATCTTCGCTCTTTATCAATAAAAACGAAGCATCCGGAGCGGAACCAATCATAATGCCCGGCAGATTTGCAGCTATACACGACAATACTTTCGTCCCATGATCATCTTCACAGAAAACACTACGGCCGGGAAATGTTACATTATGAGAACCCAGCAGATGCATAGAAGAAAAAGCATCTATCCGGTCTGCATGCATGAATCCGGCATCTATCACTGCAATCCGCACCCCTTTGCCGCGGTAGCCGGCAGCATGTAAAGGCAAACCGTTAAGCATCTCCAACTGACTTTCCGCATAACCATAAGGATTTTCAAGCGGTTCATCCGTTGATGCAAAATCCGACGTACCATCCCCGGAACAAGGAAGAACATCTTGCCGGCCCGTTCCATTCCATACGCATTTCAACGAGTCAACAAACGGAATCGCTTTCAACTGCTCCGCAACAGTACTATCGCGGCTTTCAACGACAACCGTTTTCATCCATTTACTCTGTACGACAAAAGAAACTCCGGTTGCAACCAATGCATCAATATAAGCCTGAGATACAGGGAAATCAGTATCATCAACAAATACTTCCCGCAACATCCGCCTCTCAACGGATTCAGGAGATAAAAAGGCTTCCGGCGAAGAGATCCTGAAAGATGTTTCACCCTTATCTTTCAGGTAAATACGAAAACAATAACTTTTAGTTGCAGACACATAAAATGCCATCAACAAAGAACAGAAGGCTATTATGCTGACTCGCCGGTAGATTGATCTGCAGATTTTATAGTTTATTACGGATAAAATCATTGTAAATTATCACGATTTTCAAATCGTTCAGATAGGTACTTCACGTTTAAGACTTGTACGCAACGACATGAGAGTTTCCGTTTCGGTGACACCCGGTATTTCCTGAATTTTACCATTAACAAGCTCCATCAGATTTTCATTATCACGGGCATACATTTTTATCAACATCGTGTACGGACCTGTTGTAAAATGGATTTCCACCACTTCCGGAATTTTTTCAAGTTTGGGCACCACGTCTTTATACATCGACCCGCGTTCAAGCCTTATACCGATATACGTGCAGGTGTTATAACCCAGAATTTTCGGATTAATATGATAACCGGACCCAACTATCACCTTGGATTCGATGAGCCGCTGTACACGTTGATGAATAGCAGCCCTTGATACACCACAAGCTTCTGCCACATCCTTAAAAGGAATCCTTGCATTCTTTGAGATAATCTCCAGAATCTGACGATCTAATCTGTCAATTTTTTCTGTTTCGGACTTTTCCATTTCAGTTGATTTTCTTATAAATAATATGGCTCAAAGATAAAGTTTTTTTCATTTAACAACAAAAAAACGAAGATAAAGCTTTTATTTGCAATCCATTTTGCTTTTTTCATAATAAAATATTACTTAACTCTGAAAGTTCTGATAATTTTATCACCTTCATCTCTTATCTTTCCGGACTCTTCCGATTCGTATGTAAACGTCAATACATATACTTTTTTGCCTTTCATGAAAACATTCAGGCTCAGACGGAGATTATCTTCTGCCGTTAAATCCAGATGAAAATATTCCTGCCCGTCAACAATGTATTTCTTTCTGTCCAGCACTTTATACTTATCACTTATTTTGTTTATTGACAAGGAGATATACCTGTCTATAGGTATCTCCTTTGCCAATGGTTCAACAACAAGGTTCACATTATCGCGAAATAAATCCTCCGGAGATACCTGCCCGGAGAGCAGGCAAAAGAGCGCACCCGGCACATCCCGGCTCAACTCCCAATCGGGCGGATAACGGACAAAACAATCCGTATCTTCCAACAGACGCCAATCGGAAGGTATATCGGGAGCACTGATCACTTCAGCTTTCCGTACCTTTGGCGTACAAGAAGCTGCAAGAAGAAATACGATACTGATAAAAATAGATCCGGAGTATTTCATTATGTATACAATTTTTTACGCGACACCGCCACGAACGCTGTTCCCTATATTCATTCTATCATCCATTAAAAATTCCGGATTTGTTCATCCAACCACGCAATCCGATTCTGATAATTGTTTTTCATAAGAAAACATGCCTCTTTATATGACAAACTTTCATCTCCGTTAAAAACGCCCGAATTTTCGATACTCCCCCATATCATGCCATTCAGTTCTTCGGATACGGACAAGTAGAGTCTATATTCTTCAATCAAAGGTATTATCTCTTCAAACTTAGGCTTAAATAACTGCCAACGCTCTTTCACCCTGTTTATAAAGGCGGGATCTTTAAACAATTGCCCATACCAGATTGTATTTTTGCAACAAAAATCCGTCTGTTTTGTAAATGTCATCCAGTCAAAGTCCCACACCGGACCGGCCTTAAGCGGTTCGGACCGGTCCTTATAAAAATAAGAACTTCTTGGATAAGAAACATCGTAATTAAAGGTTAATTCATTGACAATCCACCAGTCAACAAAAGAATTTTCATCAATCATTGAAGCATATGTGCGCGTATATACAAAATCATCCGTATGTAACAGACGTTCCAACGAATCTATATATTTACGCATGTATTCAAATTGCCGGGGTTGCAAGACATCTTCTTCAGGATATTTAAACATAACGGGCAAGTCGCAGACGGCAGACCGGAACTTATTTATTTCATCATAATATTGATCCATTTCCAGAAGATAACCTCCCGAAATCATTTCTTCATCAAGATCCGAAGATGTCATTTCAGTAATGTCAACACGATTTTCATCTACTCTAATCTGTTCGCAAAGGTAGTAGTTGCCCAGATGGACATCGTTTAGCATTACTTCCACATAC
>QMCD01002415.1_pt1 | contig 10416 bp, 14 predicted proteins | sample 1821841 | NCBI WGS metagenome assembly QMCD01 (sample SAMN01991225, study PRJNA193472) | Termite gut metagenome, whole genome shotgun sequencing project. | isolation source: worker | host: Macrotermes natalensis
CGGCGCTACGCTCACTTCGTGCGGCGCTGCGCTTACTCTCAACTGCCCTTATTCTTTCATTATAACTCCGTTGCCGTCGAATCTTCTGCTGCCGTCGCCGATGAGCAGCAATATGCCCTCAACGAATGCCCAAACCCACATTCCGATGAAGGGGAAAATCAGCCAACAGAAGACGATTGACACGCAAAGCTGAATCACTGCCTTCGATTTGAAGCCGAGATAGAAATTGTGGCAGCCGAACACGCCGACTGTCATAGCCAGCAACGCAGCGGCCAGCCTGCTTTTCTGCGGGTATCCCGCGGGCGGGGTGAAGATGTGCTGCATCGCCGGATGCACAGATTTCTGTTGATAATAACCCTGCGGCTGATACTGAGGCGGGGGCGCATATTGCGGCTCGTACTGCTGCTCTGTATACTGCGACCCATACTGCGGTGGGTCAAAGGGCGAAGAATACACGCGCTCAGGCGGATTGGGTGCCTGCGGCACCGGCGGCATTTCAAACGGGTCTGCCGTCACGGGCGCAGCGGCAGGGGATTCCTGCGCGGCGGGGGTTTCCTGTACAGCTTCAGCTGAAGCAGGGGTTGCCTCGTTTACTGCGTTCTCTTCAGTTGTATTTTCTGCATTTTCCAAGGGCTTATTTTCAAAATCGGTCATTGCTTTCTCCTCCTTAGTCTTTCAGATAAACGCCGTAGGCGTCAGTGTTGATTCTGCCGTCAAGAAGCTTGACGCCGTCAAGTATTCCCAGCACCGTCATCACAATGGCGCCTATGCCGAATGTGAGCAGAGAAATCAACAGCTTCATGAGCCCCTGTGACGTGTTGCCGAGATAAAAGCTGTGAATGCCCAGATAGCCGAGGAAAATAGCGAGAATTCCTGCGGCGATTCTGCTTCTTTGAATATATCCCGGGGGTGGCGCCATGCCGGGCTGCGGCTGATACTGCGGCGGGCTGTACATAGGCTGCGGCGGTGTGTATCCGTAAGGTGCTGCCGAGGGCTGCGCCGGTGGCTGAACTTGCGGATTTTCCTGCGCGCCTTGCTGATAATTTTGATTATTGTCCATAATTGGATAAGCTCCTCTCAAATTTCTGTTTTTATCTTATCGCAAAGCTTTGCGCAAAGCAAGCATATTTTCATGTAGTAAGGTTTTCTTAACGATTCCGAAATCTTTCGGCTGTTTCCCGTAAGGAAAGGGTTGGATATCTGCGCGTCGCCGCGCTTATTTGCAATTATCAATTGCCCTACACGGAGTGCCGAGGTCGTCACTCCCTACTTTGCCTTTGCGTTTTTAATTGTCCATTGTCAATTGTCAATTTTCAATTGCCCTTTTCGGGGCAATTCTTTTTGTTTTTGCGGCGAGATATGAACTATCGAATGTCAAAAAAACATGAAAGGGGTGCTTTCGGTTAATAATGAAATAGATAGGAAAGAGCTGAAAAGGAGAGTGATTGAAGGCTTCTCACGTCTGGCAGAGGCGAACATTTCCGATGTAATCAAGCTGATTTTTGCCGAAAAGGTGAACACGGCGAGTGTCGGGAAAATGGATTTACATGCAGTCGCTTCAATCAAAAAGGTGAAGGACGGGGTGGAAATAGGGCTGTATAACCGATTCGAGGCTTTGGAGAAGCTTTTGGAAATCAGCGGCGAGCGTGATACCGCGGAGGATTTCCTGAGGGCCTTGAGCGGCACTTCGCCGGAGGGTGAGCCGCCTGAGGATTAAATCCTTCTCGCCGAAGCAAAGAGAGGTTATGCTCTGGTGGACGAGTGCCGCCCCGCACCGAAATAAGACGGCGCTGATTTGCGACGGCGCGGTGAGAAGCGGTAAAACGCTGTCAATGGCGCTCTCGTTCGCGCTGTGGGCGTGCGCGGTGTTCGACGGGCGGAACTTCGCGATATGCGGCAAAACAATCCGCAGCACGAGGCGAAGTATCATCACCGAGCTGCTCCAAACGCTTGAAGAAATCGGGTTCGGCGTAAAGCAAAAGTTCAGCGAGAATCTCATTGAAATCAGCGCTTTCGGCAGGCAGAACAGAATCTATATCTTCGGCGGAAAGGATGAGGCTTCAGCCTCGCTGATTCAGGGAATCACACTGGCCGGCGTGCTTTTCGACGAGGTGGCGCTGATGCCGCGAAGCTTCGTAGAGCAGGCGATTGCCCGCTGCTCGGTTGCAGGCAGCAAGCTGTGGTTTAACTGTAATCCAGACCACCCGCAGCACTGGTTTCACAAAGAATGGATTGAAAAGCGCGCCGAGAAGAACGCGCATTATCTGCACTTCACGATGGAGGATAACCCCGCGCTGACAGAGGAAATCAAGGCGCGCTACCGGAGAATGTTTTCGGGCACGTTCTATGAGCGCTTCATTGAGGGCAGATGGGTTGTCGCTGAGGGGCTGATTTACCCTTTCGCAGGCGAGCTTTTCTGCGATGTGCCCGAAGGAGCATTCGATGAATATGCCGCCTCTTGCGACTACGGCACGGTAAACCCGACGTCAATCGGGCTTTGGGGGCGGCAAGGGGAAACGTGGTATCGCATTGACGAGTATTATTACGACGCGCGCGTGGCGGGAATCCGCCGGACGGATGAAGAGCATTTCGAAGCGCTCTTGACGCTGCTTGACGGCAGAAAGCTCGGCAAAATCATCGTAGACCCCTCCGCCGCCAGCTTCATCGCCTTGCTCGCGAAGAAGGGCATAAGGGTTGCCCCGGCAAAGAACAATGTGCTTGACGGAATCAGGAAAACCAGCACCGCCCTGAAGCAGGGCAGAATAAAAATATGCCGCTGCTGCAAGGATGCTGTGCGGGAATTCGGGCTCTACAGATGGAATGACGATTTGAAGAAAGACGAGCCGGTAAAAGAAAACGACCACGCCATGGACGACATTCGATATTTCGTGGCGGGTATGCCCGAGGAAAGCGCGGGCATGTTCGCGGTGTCAGTAAATCGCAATGAAAGGGGGTAAATATGGGATTATTCAGAAAGACAGATAAGGCTGCATCAAGTGCGGCTGTGAGCGCGGGCAGTGTGACAGATGCTGTCAGCGTGCAGACGCGTGCGCAGGAGAAGTTCATGCTTCCCGCGTATTCCGGCGAGCGTGAGCTGTACAAGGCTCTGCGCGAAACCGTGCCGATTATCGACGCTTCTATATATAAGCTGCGGCGTTTGCTGGGTGGCTTCACGGTCGCCTGTGAGGACGAAAAAGCCGGACAACGGCTTCGGGATTTCCTCGAGAATGTGAAGGTGAATTCCTCCTCAAACGGCATAGACGCGTTCATCGGCGTCTATTTTGAAGAGCTGCTTACATACGGAAACGCAGTGGGCGAGATAGTCCTCTCGGAGGATGAAATCATCGGGCTTTACAACGCTTCGCTTGATGATGTGGAAATCGAGAACGGCAAAGCCTTTGAAACGAAGATTTCTCTCATCGAAAACGGAGCGAAAACAGCAATCAAGTATCCTGAACTGCTGCTTGTCTCGGCGCTCAATCCGGCGGCGGGCGAGGCGAAGGGCATCTCAATTTTGCGCGGGCTGCCGTTTGTAAGCGGGATTCTGATGAAAATCTACCAGACAATCGGCACGAACTGGGAGCGCCTCGGCAATGTGCGCTTCGCCGTGAGCTGTAAGGCAGACGATTCCGTCTATGCGGCGGACAGGGCCAAGCAGATGGCGGCGGAGTGGCAAAAGGCAATGCGAAGCCATGAAATCAATGATTTTGTAGCGGTGGGCGACGTGAAAATCCAGACGATTGGCGCGGATAATCAAATCCTTGAAAGCGAGATTCCCGTTAGGCAAATGCTGGAGCAAATCGTCGCGAAGATGGGAATACCGCCGTTTCTGCTCGGGCTTTCATGGTCTTCGACGGAGAGAATGTCCAGCCAGCAGGCGGACGTCCTCACCACCGAGCTGGACGCGTACCGCGCCATATTAGTGCCGGTTATAAGTAAGATATGCAGAATTTGGCTGGTTCTTAACGGATATGAGCCTGAATACTCAATTGAGTGGAATGAAATCACAATGCAGGACGAAGTGGAACACGCCAACGCGCGCTATCTTACGGCAAGAAGCGAGGCTCTTGAAAGAGAAATGAGAAAGGAGACCGAATGACAACAGAAGCTATTTCAACACACAAAAGCCTTGATGAGAATGAGATGAAGCTCATAAATAATCTCACAAGGCGCAGCTTCACGGCGGACGAGATATACACGTTCACGGCAGTTCTCTGCGATAACGAAGTGGACAGAGACTTCGAGCGCTTCTCGCGCAAATCGCTTGAAAAGCTCGCTGGGCTGTTTATCGGCAAAACATGCATTCTTGACCACGAGCGGAAATCCGCGAACCAGATGGCGAGAATCTATGACGCCTCACTCGAAACGGATGAGAGCGTGAAAAACGCCGATAACGAGCCCTACACGGCTTTGAAAGCGAAGATGTATCTGCCTAAAACGGAGAAAAACGCCGACGTTATCACGGCGATTGAAAGCGGCATCTTGAAAGAGGTGAGTATAAGCTGCTCGGTTGAGCGCAGTGTATGCGGCATCTGCGGCAAGGAGAAATGCAGCCATGAAAAGGGCAAAAGCTACGGCGGGGAAATCTGCCACAGAATCCTTGAAGACCCGAAAGACGCCTATGAATGCTCGTTCGTCGCGGTGCCGGCGCAGAGGTCGGCGGGCGTCACAAAGGCCGTGACGAAGGGATATATCCGAGAGGCCACGCTCTCGTCAGACGCGCCGGAGATAGTAAAATCGTTGGGAGAGGGCGAGAAGCACCTCTCAAAGGAGGAAGCCGCGGCGGTTTCAAGCTATATCGAAAGCCTTGAGAAAAACGCCGAACTCGGCGAAAAATATCACGCGCAGCTTCAGGCGGATATTCTTAAATTCAGCGCGCTCATTCAGCCGGAGCTTCCTCGCGGTGTGCTTATCTCCGCGATGAAAAACCTCGGTGCAGACGAGCTTGAGCAGATGGAGCAGAGCTATCGCAGGATGGCGAGACAGCTGTTTCCGGTTGAGCCGCAGCTTGCGGTAAAGCACGAGGATAAAAGCACAAAAAACAATGAATTCAAAATATAACGGAGGAAAAGGAAATGGCATTTTTTGAAAATATCAATCTCGAAAAGGGCATGTACAATGTGGCGGGCAAGAGCTTCAGTGAGGTGCTTGAAGGTCTTGACAGCACTAAGAATTACGAAGGCACAGAGCTTTCTTCGCTTGATGCTTTCGAGCGCCAGCTGAAGAGATACGGCATAAAGGTGGGCGGCAAAACGTCAGACAGGGTGGAGAAATTCTTCGCAAGCGCAGGCAGTGCGACGCTCTTCCCGGAATATGTGTCAAGGGCGGTTGCGAGCGGCATGGATGCTTCTGATAAAACAAGCGACGTTGTGGCAACAGTCACAAAAATAGATTCGCTTGATTACAGGCCCATCACCGCCGGCTCGCCGGAAGCTCTCGAAGCCACAAATGAGGGCGAGGCAATGCCCTCCACGACGATAAAAGCCGCCGCGAACCTCATCAATCTCAAAAAGCACGGCAGGGTGCTTGAAAGCTCATATGAAGCCCTGCGCTTCCAAAGGCTTGATCTCTTCACCGTGGCGCTTCGCCAGATTGGCGCAATGATAGCAGCAGCACAGATAAAGGACGCCGTGTCAGCGCTTGAAGACGGTGACGGCAACGTTTCGGGCATTGATTTCCTCACTGCAGAAGACCTCGCCTACGCGGATTTCGTCACGCTTTGGGGCGAGCTTGCACCCTATAAGCTCAACACGGTTTTGGCGGGAACAGACGCCTTGCAGAAGATTATGCAGCTGCCGGAATTCAAGGATTCCATGGCGGGGCAGAATTTCCACGGCACAGGCAGCATGATTACGCCGCTCGGCGCAAAGCTCATTCACGTGCCTTCAATGGACGCCGGCAGAATCATCGGCATAGATAAGAACGCCGCGCTTGAAATGGTGCAGGCGGGCGAAATAATGACGGAGGCCGATAAGCTCATCGACCGCCAGCTTGAGAGGGCGGCCATCAGCGTGATTTCCGGCTTCTCGCGCATTTACCCCGGCGCGGCGGCCGGAATCTCATACGCAGACTAATTCACGGTGCGGCAGACATGGGGAGACTTTCTCCCCATACTGTCCGTGAGGAAAGGAGCAACTTATGGATTTTGAAAAAATCAAGGATTTATTCTTTCTGATAGGCGGTGAAAACCTGGAGGAGATGGACGAGGAGAGGTTCTCACTCTGCACCGAGCTTTGCGAGGCGGCAAGCGACGCGGTGAAGGCCAAAATCAAGCCCGGAGCAAATATCACGGAGCACGCGAAAACGCTTGAATACGCCGCGGCATATTCCGCGCTATCAACACTGCTCACGATTGACGAAGCCCTGATGCCCGAGAGTATTTCCTCAGGTGAGGTGAAGCTGGAGATGGGTGAGAAGGTGGTAAAAATCAAGGCGCTTTATGCCGAGAAAATGACAGAGGCGGCAGCGGTTCTCAAAAGCGATTTCTTCTTTTCCTGCATGAACACCGCCATAGACGAAGGTGCGAGCATATGAGAAGGATTGCGGGGAAGCTGTTCAAATCACAGCCCGCCATAAAGCTCATAATTGACGGAGGCGAATACGCGGGTCGCGGAATCATCTCAAAGGTGCGAGGCAGGAAGACAGATTTTCTTGAAACGAAGCGTCTGCCTCTCGGGGAATTCCGGCGCAACCTTTGCATTTTTATCGGTGATTGCAAAGCGCTCTCGGAGAATATCGCTTCTGCGGCCGGTGCGGAGATAATAAGCGGCGGCGAGGTTTTCCGCGTTTTATCGGCAGAGGCAATCACCGCGGGAGAAATCGTTATCTGTGAGAGAGCAGTGCTTGAAAAAACATCTGAGGAGGTCGCACATGATAAATGAAGTTTTGGCGCTGCTGCGCGAAAAAATGCCCTCTGTCCGGTTTGACGAGGCATATTCCGCCACGCCGCGCTCACATCTGATAGACGAGATAATCGTCACCGTCGAAGTGGCTTCGGAGAGCCACAGCACAGACATTGACGAGATAAAGCTTGCGTTCAATATTTATCTTGCCGGGCAAAACCTCGGCGAAGCGGAGAAAATCTTTGCGGGCATCTGCGCGGCGCTAAGAGAGGACTACAGCAGCATCAAAAGCGTTGCCCGCGGCTCTGTAAAGGCGGATTCCAAAACAGGCGCGCTGATTCAGCCGTGTTATGTGACGTTTGAATCGGTGTTGAACGGCGAGATTACAGTGAGGATAAACGGCGCTGAGTATGATGTAGGCAATATCAAGACCTCGTTCGCATCGAATACGCGCAGCCTGACCTCCTTCGGTGAAGACGCCGCTTTCGCCTCAATAGAGGAGAGCCGCACATATACCGTAACGCTTATCGGAATAGACACAGCTTTGCTTGCAAAGCTGAATGGCTTTACAGTGGAAATTTCCGGTGAAAACGCCTCCGGCAGTGGAATAATCTACACAAATTGCGCGTGGAAGAGCATATCCGAGGCAGACAAAACTGCGGTATTCATAAGCGGCGAAAGGAGATAAAAGATGGAAGATGTTAATGTGATTTCAGAAGAAATCGAGAGAGACAGCCGGCGTTATCCCATCAGCCTGGAGAGGGGGAACACATGAACTTGACGCAAATGAAATTCCGAGGTTTCACCTGGAGGCACAACCCCACAGAAATCACCGTGAAGCAGGCGAAGAATATCAGAGAGAGCATTCTCCCGTTTTCGGGCAGCAAATTGCAAGATATTGGCATGGCAAAGCGAAAAATAGAGGGGAAGGGATTCTTTATCGGCTCGGCGGACGAAAGCCCGATGATGGAGTTCAAAAGACTTCAGGAGGTCTTTATGCAGAGCGGGAGCGGTATGCTTCGTCTGCCGTCGTATGAGCCGTTTCTCGCGGTGATGGATAGGCTTGATATAATCGGGAGCAAGGGTGCAAAACTTGTTGAATACAGCTTCTCCTTCACAGAGCAAAGCACGACGGAGAGCATAGGTGAAAATAAAGAGCTTATCTCAACCGGCGGCGAAAGCCTGTGGGATTACGCGAACAGATTTGAGGTTAGCATTGACGCAATTGAGCGAGCGAACCGGCATATCAAAGACATAAATTGCCTTAAAAAAGGGGAAAGGGTGGTGATACCGTGATTTTCTGGGGAGAAACGGCAGGCGGCGAGAAAAAATATCTCGGCGAGCCGGAAGAAATTCTTTTAGTGCACGACATAGACGCGCCCGCCGACATGCTCACACTGATTTACCCGAGCGGAAAGCCCGAGGAGCTTGAATACATCTACGCTTACGAAAACGGCGACATCGCTTTTGCCGGTGTGGTGGACGAGCAAATCGGGGAGTTCACGGCGAACGGTGCGCGCACGAAGATTATCGCACGCAGCCTTGCGGCGCTTCTTCTGGATAACGAGGCCATGCCGCAGACGCTGTGGAATCCGTCGCTTCGCACAATAGCGGAAAAATATCTGAAGCCGCTCGGCTTCAACTGCGTGATTGGCGCGGACGGCGGAAAACCTCTGCGCGGCGCATTTGTGATTCCAAAAGGCAGCAGTGTCTGGAGCGTTCTGGAAAATTACTGCCGCACATTCTTGGGCAGCACGCCGTATATCACGCCGGATGGGGTGATATACTCATACACCCCGGAAGACGGGGAAATTGAGCTTAGCTCAATCGCTGCGCTGGAAATCCGCCGCCGACCGTATGCGCGCATAGCAAAGGTATATGTGCAAAGCGAGAGCGGCGCATATGACGCGCTTTTCTCGAACGCCGCGATGAAATCAGGCAAGGTGAGATATTGCGCGCAAAACGGCGGCAGACACGCGGCAGATATAATCCGCGAGGGCGAGGAGCAGAGCGAAATCATAAAGGTGAAAACGCCGGGCTTTCAGAATATCCCCGCGCACAGCCGCGTTAACTTCACCTCGCCGGCGGGAGAGAGGTTCGAGAACCTCATAATTGAAAGCATACGCTACAGCCTCAATAAATCGGGCGAGCTTCAGCTCCTCACGCTGAAGAGAGCTTCGCAGAAGGAGGGCATATGTGGCTGACTAAAAAAATCGGCGCCAAAGATACCGCCGCGGTTTCAGCTGGAACGGTCAGCTCGTCCGGCAGCACGCTGACGGTGCAGGGCGAGGCCGAATGCCGCACCACCGAGACGGTTTTCCCGTACGGCTATCAGGCAAACACCCCTGCGGGCGAGCACAGCGCAATGCTCGGCAACGCGTGCCTGGGCGTGAAGGGTGAAATTGACAGGCAGCTTTTGCCCGGCGAGATTATGCTGCGCTCGAAGGGCGGCGCGACGATTCTTCTGCTGAACGACGGCGAGGTAATTGTGAACGGCCAGCGTTTTATCAAGCGAAATTGAGAAAAGGAGGCATGATGAAGAGAATTGATTCAAAAATAGTAAACGGCGATTTCTCCCTGAACAAAAACGGCATACCGGAAACCCTCACAGGGAAAGAAGAGTGCCTGCAAAGTGCAAGGCTGATTCTCTCAATGAAAAGAGGAGCTTTCAGGTATGACAGAACGCTGGGCAGTGAAATTTCCGATATCACCCGCGGCGCTGCCGATGACGAGCATTTCGAAGAGAGATTGCTTTCCCGCGCGAACGAGGCCTTGATGAACCACGGGCTCAAGGCGATTGCCGCCGAAACAAGCGCCGAGGGGCTGCGGGTGGAAATCAGCACGCCTTACGGAGCAGGAGAAATTATTCTGGATATGGAGGTGCAAGATGGCGCTTAGAGAAGCGATAGAAGAGATAACATATGAAAACCTGCTTGCGCGCATGAGGCAGAGATTTGAAACGGAAAGCGGCGTAAAGCCGGACGATGCGTCAGACATCGGCATACGCCTGAAGGTGCTGGCGGCGGAGCTTTTTGCGGCACTGGCTTCACTGAGGTGGCTCGGCAGGCAGGCCTTTCCGCAGACAGCGCAGGGCAAGGAGCTGGATTTGCACGCCGAGCAGCGAGGAATCAGCCGGCAGAATTCGGTTAAGGCTTCGGGTGGGCTCACCTTCGGCAGAGGCGTGCCGCTTCCTTATGACGTGATGATTCCCAAGGCGACAGTCTGCGCCGCCGGCAATGCCATCGGGAACGCCGGTGGGCAAGCAACATCGCCGACGGAATATGAAACCACATCTGACGCAGTTTTACCCGCGGGAATTCTGGAGATTCACGTTCCCGCACAGGCCGTGGACGGGGGCACAGCCGGAAACGCATCGGGCAAGTATGAGGTCTCCCTCGGCCTGCCGAACGGCTGGAATACGGGCTGGATGAAAATATCCTTTGACCCGGCCACGGGCCGCATCGTTATCGGTCTGACGGCGGAAGGACTGACAGAGCTTAAGAGCCTGGCCGCCACAGACGGCAATATTGTGGATTACACCAAGGTTACGGTGACGGATACGAATTCCGGCGAA
>QMCD01006081.1_pt1 | contig 10416 bp, 12 predicted proteins | sample 1821841 | NCBI WGS metagenome assembly QMCD01 (sample SAMN01991225, study PRJNA193472) | Termite gut metagenome, whole genome shotgun sequencing project. | isolation source: worker | host: Macrotermes natalensis
CTTGCGATTTCTTCTTGTTCGATTAATTCGGGGATCTCCTCTTCGTCCGTGACTATTTTCGGCGGAGTATTTTTTGCGGTTTTTTGCGGTTTTATTTCTTCCGGATTTTCAAGATGAATATATTCCAATTCTATCGTTTTTAATTCAGATATATTAAAAGGCATTACCGCAGGAAAACCCTCATTATCGAATGTTTTAAGTGTTTCCCATATATAAAATGACAAAATCAGAACGCCAACAATGCTGGTTACGATAATTAAGGCATAAAGGTGTCTTTTGGATGAAGTTTTTCGCAAGTAATAAGCTCCATACTCTTTATTTTTGCCTTCAAATATCAAATCGCGCCATGTGTCTGAATTTAAATTCATATCATTTGGATTTGTAAGAAACAAAAAAATCTCCTCAATTTTTGAAGAGATTCGATTTGTGCGGATGAAGGGACTCGAACCCCCACGCCTCTCGGCACCAGATCCTAAGTCTGGCGCGGCTGCCAATTACGCCACATCCGCCGATGCTTGTTTTTTCTTTAGCGACCGCAAAGGTAATACAATTTTTTCAATTTTGCAATTGTTTTTTATTTGGAAATAATTTGCAAAGCAATCCATGCGCATGCTTCCGCATCGGCTAAAGCATGATGATGATTTGTCAAGTCGAATCCGCAATGTGCCGAAACGGTATGCAGTTGATGGTTTGGGAGTAATTTTCCAAATGTTTTCCGGGAAGCCTTGCAAGTGCAATGAAATTCATAATCGGGATAATCCATTTGGTAAACACGGTGTACTGCTCGCAAGCAACCCTCGTCGAAAGGACTGTTGTGCGCCACCAAAGGTAAGTCTTCGATTTTCGGCGCAATTTCCGTCCAAACATCAGAAAAAACTTTTTCGTTCGCCGTATCCTCTAAAGTTAATCCATGAATTCGCGTGTTCCAATAAGAATACCATTCCGGTTCGGGACGGATGAGGCGGTAAATCTTTTCGGTAATTTGTCCGTCGCGAACAATAACCACGCCCACACTGCATACGCTTGATGGATAGTGATTGGCGGTTTCAAAATCAATAGCTGCGAAGTTTTTCATTGTTTGTTTATTTTTTTGCAAAGTTAGGTTTAAAATTAAAAACTTATCTCGATTTCTAAAATAAGACATTATTGAAAAATGATTATCAAAATTTGATTATTAGATTTTGATAATCAAAAAATAATAATTGCTTTTGTTGAAAATTACATTTTTATGATAAATCCCTTTATAATAAGCGGTTATATTTCGTCGGACTATTTTTGCGACAGAGAAAAAGAGAGTGATGAATTTATACGAAAAGTAAGAAATGGAAATAATTTGGTATTAATTTCGCCTCGTAGAATGGGAAAAACAGGATTGATTGAACATTGTTTTCTGCAAAACAAAATTCAGAAACATTTTTACACTTTCTACATTGATATTTATGCCACGAGCAACCTTGGTGAATTTGTGTTCAAATTAGGCAAGGAGATTTTTGAGCGTCTGAAACCTAAAGGTAAAAAATTTGTTGAGTAGTTTTTTTCAATCATAACATCATTGCGCCCGGCGTTTAAGCTTGATGAAATCAGTGGAGCGCCTGTTTTTGATATTGGTATAGGAGATATTCGCAGTCCGGAATTTACGCTCGAAGAGATTTTTAAGTACATTGACCTTGCCGGTAAGCCTTGCATTGTGGCTATTGACGAATTTCAGCAAATAGCCAAATATCCCGAAAAAAATATGGAGGCGACGCTTAGAACATATATCCAGCATTGTAAGAATGCTACATTTGTATTTGCCGGAAGTCAAAGACATATTTTACAGAATATTTTTTTCTCTTCTTCACGTCCGTTCTATCAAAGTGCAGCTCTGATGACACTTGATGTTATTGATGAAAAAGTATATACGGAGTTTGCAAGTCGACTTTTTGCATTGGGTAAAAAGCGGATTTCAAATGAATTGATAAAGAAAGCATATCAACTTTTTGAAGGACATACCTGGTATGTTCAAGCGATTTATAACGAACTTTTTTCATTGCTAAACGAAGATGAAGAGTGTACGGAAGCGCAATTTTTTGAAGCAATAAACAGCCGGATTTTTTCGTATGAAGATTTGTTTGCAAATACATTAAATTTATTACCCGAACGGCAAAGAGAATTGCTTTATGCCATTGCCAAAGAAGGGAAAGCGAGAGGAATCACTTCGGGAACATTCATCAAAAAGCACAATTTGCACTCATCGGGTTCAGTGCAAACAAGTGCCATGCAACTTCTTGATAAAGAAATTATCACAAGGGAGAATGATACTTATTCTGTTTATGATCGCTTTTTTGGCCTTTGGTTGAGTAAGGTGTTTTAACCCTACGGACAATGCCGTAAATCACAACGATTCCGATGGCGGGGCATTATTCCGTTAAGCTTGCGTATCAATTTGTCCAAGTGATAGAGATTAGAAATTAAATTACTCCTACAATCCGATATTTTATGTTGAAATATTGTTTCATTTGTGAAATTTCCACATAAAATAATTACCTTTGCGGGAATTTTTAAAACTTAAATAAATATCTCTATAAAATTATGGAAATGCTAAGTGTCAATTGGTCGAATGCTTTTGTAGTTTTGGGCTTGGGCGTAGGTATTGTATTCGTTGTGTTGGTAATGCTTGTTTTCTTGCTGAACGGCTTCAGCTGGTTTTTTATTAAAAAAGAAAAAACAATAACGGAAAAGGAAAAGCCGGAGGTTAAACCCGGAAATTCTATCGAGGAAGAAAAAGCCGTAGCCATTGCCATGGCATTGCATCAATTTTTTCAAGAGCCACACGATAAAGAGAGCTATATAATTAGCATTAGTCAAAAGAAAACATCGTGGAATTCAAAGATTTTTGGTTTAAATAATTTTTCAAGATGAAAAAGATCTTATTTATATTATTGACGCTGTTAGTAGGAGTTGTTGTGCCTGTGGCAGCGCAGGAAGTAGAAGCGCCGTTGCGTGTTGGCGAAAGTTTGTTGAAGTTTGTACAAGATACCGGTATTGCAGGTATTATTGGCGATTGGCGTTACCTTGTTATGATTATCATCGGTTGCGTATTGTTGTATTTGGCAATCGTCAAAAAATTTGAACCACTGTTGCTTTTACCCATTGCTTTTGGGATGATACTCACTAATTTGCCGCTGGCCGGAATGTATCATGCCGAGTTATATGCCGGCGGACATGTGCATTGGGGCGAATTTGTAGATACGGCAGGCCTACTTGACTACCTTTATTTAGGAGTAAAATTAGGGATTTATCCATGTTTGATATTTATCGGAGTAGGAGCAATGACCGATTTCGGACCGCTTTTGGCAAATCCCAAGAGTTTGCTGCTTGGCGCGGCTGCACAGGTAGGTATTTTTGCTACTTATTTGGGAGCTATCGGTTTGGGTTTTTTACCGCAAGAAGCTGCTTCCATCGGTATTATCGGCGGTGCAGATGGTCCGACAGCCATATATTTGACTTCAAAACTTGCACCCGAATTATTAGGCCCGATTGCTGTGGCGGCGTATTCGTATATGGCATTAGTGCCGGTTATCCAACCGCCTATTATGAGGTTCTTAACCACTAAAAAAGAACGTGCAATCAAAATGAGCCAGTTGCGGATAGTATCGCAAAAAGAAAAAATCATTTTCCCGGTTATGGTAGCTATCATTGTTTCTTTAATTTTGCCTGCGGCAGCTACGCTGATAACCTGCTTGATGCTCGGTAATTTAATGCGCGAATGTGGTGTGGTGGAACGTCTCAGTAAGACAGTGCAAAATGAATTGATGAATATTGTAACTATATTTTTAGGAATTACAGTCGGAGCAACAGCTACTGCAGCCAATTTCCTTAACCTCAAAACATTGATGATTTCGGTATAGGTATCGTTGCTTTCAGCTTGGGTTCTGCCAGTGGTGTTTTACTGGCAAAACTGATGAACGTATTTAGCAAAGAAAAAATCAATCCGCTGATTGGTTCGGCAGGCGTATCGGCAGTGCCGATGGCTGCGCGCGTATCGCAAACGGAAGGACAAAAAGCCGAACCAAGTAATTTCTTATTGATGCATGCCATGGGTCCGAATGTTGCCGGTGTTATCGGTTCAGCAGTTGCGGCGGGGGTTTTATTGAGTTTGTTAGGATAAATATAAAAAAATACCATATATTTGTACGCAATCAGTTAATTAATAAACGCTATGAATACAAAAAAATTAGGAGCAAGAATCAAACATTTACGTGAATCGAAAGCAATCAGTTTGGAAGAAATGGCTGAGCGTGCAGGATTAGAAGTTGCTCAAATAAAAAAAGTGGAAGAAGCAGATGATTTCCCTTCCTTATCTCCGTTAATCAAAATAGCCCGTGTTTTAGGCGTTAGATTGGGTACGTTTTTAGATGATAATGATGAAATCGGTCCTGTTATATGTAGAAAAGAGCGGCATACAGATAAAGATGCCAGTTTTTCTACGAACGATACGCCGGAACACAAACACATGCATTATTATGCGCTTTCCGCTTCTAAAGCCGGACGGCACATGGAACCGTTTGTTATCCATATTGCGCCAACCGAAGTCGGGGTTAATTTCATGACTTCCACTCACGAAGGAGAAGAATTTATTTATTGCCTCGAAGGCTATGTCGAAATTACTTATGGTCATAGCATGTACTTGTTAGAACAAGGAGATAGCATTTATTACGATTCTATCGTAGCACACCACGTACATGCCGCCGATGAACATGGTGCAAAAATTTTAGCAGTAGTTTATACCCCAATGTAATTTCCAACTCCTAACTTCTTAAAATCATGCAATTAACAGAAAAAACCGTTGGGCAATGGCTCGAATATTGGGCAGAAACCACACCCGACAAAGAATATATTGTTTACTCCGACCGTGATTTGCGTTTCACATGGAAGCAATTCAACGAACGGGTTGATAATATGGCTAAAGGATTATTGGCTGTCGGAGTAAAACCCGGCGATCATGTCGGAATTTGGGCGACTAATGTGCCCGACTGGCTTACATTCCTATATGCCGGAGCCAAAATTGGAGCCGTACTCGTAACCGTTAACACCAATTACAAACAACACGAATTGGAGTTTTTGGTTCATAATTCCGATATACATACCCTTTGTATTACCGAAGGCGTTTTCGACGGCAGCTATGTCGATATGGTTTACGAAATGGTTCCCGAACTGAAAACTTCCCAACGCGGATATTTAAAAAGCGAACGTTTTCCGAGATTAAAAAATGTTGTTTTTATCGGACAACAAAAATTCCGTGGAATGTATAATACTCCTGAAATGTTGTTGCTTGGTCAAAACGTATCGGACGAATTATTGAACAATGCCAAAAAGCAAGTTACCTGTCACGATGTAGTGAATATGCAATATACTTCGGGCACGACCGGTTTTCCGAAAGGTGTGATGCTTACCCATTATAATGTTGTTAATAACGGATTATTCACGGGAGAAGGAATGGGATTTACGCAAGATGACAAAATCCTCTGTTGTGTGCCTCTGTTCCACTGTTTCGGGGTAACGTTGAATACAATGGCGTGTTTAACGCATGGAAACACTCAGGTTATGGTCGAGAAATTCGACCCGTTGACGGTCTTGGCATCGGTTCACAAAGAAAGATGTACCGTTTTGCATGGTGTGCCGACTATGTTTATAGCAGAACTGAACCATCCGATGTTTGAAATGTTTGATGTAACATCTCTGCGTACAGGAATTATGGCAGGCGCTTTGTGTCCCATAGAGTTGATGCGCAGAGTTACAGATAAATTGCACGTTACGCATATTACCAGTGTATACGGACTCACGGAATGTTCTCCCGGTATGACTCATTCGGTATTGGAAGATTCGTTTGAAGCGCGTTGCACGACTGTTGGAAAAGAATATCCCTTTACCGAGGTCAAAATAGTAAATCCCGAAACAGGAGAAGAATGTCCTGTCGGCGTGCAGGGTGAAATTTGCTGCCGGGGATATTTAGTCATGAAAGGATATTATAAAAATCCTCAAGCCACAGCCGAAGCCATTGATAAGGACGGCTTTTTACATTCCGGCGACTTGGGAATAAAAGACGAAAATGGTTATTATCGCATCACCGGACGTATCAAAGATATGATTATCCGTGGCGGAGAAAATATTTATCCTCGCGAAGTTGAAGAATATCTGTATCATTTGGAGGGAATTAAAGACATTCAGGTGGCTGCTATCCCTTCTGAAAAATACGGAGAAGAAGTAGGCGCTTTCATTATTTTGAAAGAAGGAGCTACGCTGACTCCCGAAGAAGTAAAAGACTTCTGTCGCGGACAGATTGCCCGCCATAAGATACCTAAATATATCTTTTTTATCAACGAATTTCCGATGACCGGAAGCGGAAAAATTCAGAAATTCAAATTGAAAGACATAGGATTAAATTTATTAAAAGAACAAGGCATTGAAGTTATTTAAAGACATACATCAATCTATTAGCATGCCGATATATTCGAGCGCTGCTTTCGAGTTTGAAACAGCCGAAGAAATGGAAGAGGCATTTTTAGGTAAATCAGGCAAACATACTTATTCCAGAATATCCAATCCTACTGTCGAGCATTTTGAAGCGCAAGTGAAAGCCGTCAGCGGAGCGCAAAATGTAACTGCACTCGCATCGGGAATGGCGGCTATTTCGAATACGTTTCTGAATATTGCATACAGCGGAGCCAATATTGTTACTTCTACCCATCTGTTTGGAAATACTTTTTCCCTGTTTCTTTTTACGCTGAAAAATTTCGGAGTGGAAGTACGTTTTTGTAATCTGCTCGATATGGCCGATGTGGAAAAAAATATCGATGAAAATACTTGTGCCGTTTTTGCCGAAATTATCACGAATCCACACATGGAAGTTGTTGATTTGAAAGCGCTTTCCCAACTGACAAAAGAAAAGAAAGTGCCGCTGATTGCCGATACGACGATTGTTCCGTGGAATGTTTTCAAAGCAAAAGATTTTGGCGTGGATATCGAAATCGTTTCAAGTACCAAATATATTTCCGGAGGAGCAACAAGCATCGGAGGACTTATTCTTGATCATGAAACGCACAACTGGGAAAACTCCAAGGCACTTAAAATTGCTGCGGAAAAGTTCGGTAAAAAAGCGTTTCATACAAGACTTCGCGGCGAGATATTCCGTAATATAGGCGCTTGTATGTCTCCCTATACCGCTTATTTGCAAAGTGTCGGATTGGAAACACTTGAAGTCAGGTTCCTGAAAGCAGTTGATAACTGTTTGAAATTGGCGGAATACCTGCAAACTATTTCCCGAATACAGTATGTTAATTACACCGGATTGAAAGACAATCCGTTTTATTCCGTTAGTCATGCCCAGTTTGGAAAATATCCCGGAGCCATGCTCACCTTTTCTTTGGCGGATAGAAAAGCTTGCTATGCTTTCATGAATAAACTGAAACTTATTCGTAAGGCGACTAATTTATTCGATAACAAAACGCTGATAATTCATCCGTCTTCAACGATTTACGGAACATTAAGTCCCGAATATAAAGCCATGGTCGATGTTCCCGACAACATGATGCGTTTGTCTGTCGGATTGGAAAATCTAAATGATTTGAAAGCAGATATTTTGCAAGCAATTGGAGATTGAATGTAAATATTCGTTATCAAAATTGAGCATAAACCCTTTGCAGATTCCCGAAAAAGCATTATCTTTGCACGCCGAATATTATTCACGAGATGTAAGTATTTGATTTTGAACTCATTATTCCAGAGTGTCCAAGTGAATTTTCAGGGAGAAATCAAAAAAGAGTCAATTATTAACTAATAAAAAAATTAAAAGCAGTGGATACTTTAAGTTATAAGACCATTTCTGCTAACAAGGCAACTGTTAACAAAGAATGGGTTGTAGTAGATGCAACCGGACAAAATTTGGGACGCATTGCTTCGAAAGTTGCAAAACTTTTGAGAGGCAAATACAAACCCAATTTCACGCCTCACGTAGATTGTGGCGACAATGTAATTATTATCAATGCCTCTAAGGTTGAGATGACAGGAAACAAATGGAACGACCGTGTTTATTTGAGCCATACAGGTTATCCCGGAGGTCAGAGAGAAAATACTCCCGCAACGTTGATGAAAAAAGGCGGTGGTGAGCGTTTGTTCAATAAAGTAGTAAAAGGGATGTTACCTAAAAACCGTCTTGGTGCTGCAATTTTGGGTAATCTTTATGTTTACGACGGAGCAGAACACAAACACGAGGCTCAACAACCTAAAAACATTGATATTAATTCACTTAAATAACAACTATGGAAGTTATAAATGCATTAGGAAGACGTAAAGCTGCCATCGCACGCGTATACGTTAAAGAAGGATCCGGAAAGATCGTTATCAACAAGCGTGAGCTTGAAACTTATTTTCCTTCACCCATGCTTCAATATGTTGTAAAACAACCGTTAAACAAAATTGGTGTAGACGGACAATACGACATTATGATCAATCTTACAGGTGGAGGTTTCAAAGGCCAATCGGAAGCTGCCCGTTTGGGTATCGCCCGTGCATTGGTGAAAATTAATCCGGAAAACAAACCCGCTCTTCGTTCAGAAGGTTTCATGACTCGCGACCCACGCGAAGTGGAAAGGAAAAAACCGGGTCAACCAAAAGCAAGAAAGAGATTCCAATTCTCTAAACGTTAATTTGGAACTCAGTTTAGTATCTAAACCTCTAAGACTTATGCTGCAAGATGATTTGTCGGATAACTGCTTAAAGGTTGGTGTAAACAAAAAAGAAAGTAAACGAAATTAAACAAAAAATTATGTCAAGATTAAATTTTGATCAATTATTAGAAGCCGGAGTACACTTCGGACACTTAAAAAGAAAGTGGAACCCCGCTATGGCTCCTTACATTTTTATGGAGCGCAATGGTATTCATATCATTGACCTTCACAAAACAGTTGCTAAAGCCGATGAGGCTGCTGCTGCATTGAAACAAATTGCAAAATCAGGTCGCAAAGTATTGTTTGTAGCTACTAAAAAACAAGCCAAACAAACAGTTTCCGAATTGGCTACTTCAGTAGGTATGCCATACGTGATCGAACGCTGGCCGGGAGGTATGTTAACAAACTTCCCTACCATTCGTAAAGCAGTGAAAAAAATGACTACCATCGACAAGATGACTAAAGATGGTACGTTCGATGCTCTTTCAAAAAGAGAAAAACTTCAAATTACCCGTCAACGCGCTAAGTTGGAGAAAAACTTGGGCTCAATCGCAGATTTGAACCGCCTGCCTTCAGCGTTGTTTATTGTCGACGTAATGAAAGAACACATTGCTGTTGCAGAAGCAAACCGTCTCGGCATTCCTGTATTTGCTATGGTAGATACAAATTCTAATCCTGATAATATAGATTTTATCATTCCGGCTAATGATGATGCAACAAAATCTGTTGAAGTTATCTTAGGCGCTATGTGCGAAGCTATCAAAGAAGGACTGGAAGAACGCAAAGTGGAAAAAATCGATTCTGCTGCAGCCGGAGAAGAAGCTCCCGCACCAAAGAGAGAGAGAAAAGCAAGAGCGAAAAAAGAAATCATTGCTAAAGACGATGAAGAAGCTTTAAACGCTAATGTTGCAAGTAAATTTGCAAAAGAAGAAGAATAACAACTCAATTAAGAATTAAATTAAGAATTAAGAATTAAAAGCAGAAATAATACCTTTTAATTCTTAATTCTTAATTCTTAATTCTTAATTCAAAAAAAGATTATGGCAGTTACAATGGCTGATATAACCCATCTGCGCAAAATGACAGGCGCCGGAATGATGGATTGTAAAAATGCGTTAAACGAAGCAAATGGAGATTACGATACAGCAATAGAAATTATCCGTAAAAAAGGACAGGCGGTAGCCGCTAAACGCGAGGACCGTGAAGCTTCCGAAGGATGTTGCTTGGCTGCAACTAACGGCGATTTCGCCGCTATAGTTGCTTTGAAATGTGAAACTGACTTTGTTGCAAAAAATGCTGATTTTGTTGCTTTGACAAAATCAATCCTTGATGCGGCATTAGAAAATAAACCGAAAAATGTTGAAGAATTGAATGCTTTGACAATTGGTGACGCTTCAATCGCTCAACTGGTAGTCGATAGAATCGGTATCACAGGCGAAAAAATGGAAATCGGTGCTTATGAATGTCTTTCTGCTCCGGCTACAGTTGCTTATGTTCACCCGGGAAATAAATTATCTACTATTGTAGGTTTCAATCAAGCAAATGTGGATGCTCAGGTTGCAAAAGATGTAGCAATGCAGGTTGCAGCAATGAATCCTGTTGCTATCAGCAAAGAAGGTGTTTCTCAAGAAATCATCGACCGTGAATTGAAAATCGCCCGTGAAAAAGCTCAGGAAGCAGGTAAACCCGAAGCTATCCTTGATAAAAT
>QMCD01001405.1_pt1 | contig 10409 bp, 8 predicted proteins | sample 1821841 | NCBI WGS metagenome assembly QMCD01 (sample SAMN01991225, study PRJNA193472) | Termite gut metagenome, whole genome shotgun sequencing project. | isolation source: worker | host: Macrotermes natalensis
CAGGGCGCCTGATGGCGTGCGGAGAGGCAGAGTAACTCTTCCGTGCGGGATTGGTTTGTGACTCACTTATCCCACGCGCCCGTGCGCGCGCAGGGGTCTGGAGCGACTTTCAGATTGTTTTTTGCGGCAAAGCCGCTCGGCCCGCAGCCCCCGCACGCGGAGGGCCGAGATCGTCCCACCGCAGGCTTCGTGCCGATTATCCCGCCCTACATTAGATCTTTATACAACGGAGGGAGAAGCCGTACCCGACGTAAGGGGCTATCGGCGTACTCGTGGCGCCGGCATCGAAATAGAGCGCATGCGTCGTAGACGAAGCCGAGAGCATCCAATAGCGTCCGTCGGAAGTCTGATAGACCAGCTGACCATCGGAGTAGTGACGGAGCCCCGCCGCGGGGAGGGATTACCGTATATGTGCGTTAATTTCACAAACTTGGGATGCGAATCGGTCGAGTACCGTGACTTCGATACCGGCCTGACGGAGTAGTTCTTCCCCATGGCACGTGACAAAGTGCGACGGTTCATGCACAGCAAAAACGACACGTTTGAATCCATGCCTTATGATAAGAGACGTGCAACTCTCCGGCTCGCGGCGGCGGATGGAGCATGGCTCCATCGAGGCGACTATCGTCGCCTGGCGCAAGTCTGCGCCTGCCGCCGCGGCCTTTGCGATCGCTTCCTGCTCGGCATGGTGTGTAGGGGACGTTTCGTGCGTATAGCCCGTGAAGATACGATTATCGGACGTCACGACGACCGCACCGACACGGTAATTGTCGGGTGACGGTACGCTTTTACGGCTTTCGTCGATGGCCAACTGCATGAGTTGCTCCTCCCCGCGCATGTAGTATGTTTTGACCTGCATGCCGCCCGGATTCTCATCGAGATGCGGGAAATCAAGCGTCTGAATAGGCCCGAGATCGAGCTTTACACCCCCTCCGACGGTGATATCGGGATTCACAGCGATGCGCAGGATGTCAATCATTCCGGCATCGTAAAACAGTTTGAGCGTCCGGGCGCCACCCTCCACGAGGAGTTTCCGCACGCCGCGCCGCGCCAATTTTTCGACGACTTCGTCGGCCGAAAAATCTCCTTTCAGGAGCAGCACTTTTCCGGAGGAAAAGATGCGCGCTGCGCCGGGCACCTCTCCCGAGCGGGTGAGGATCACTTTTAACGGCACTCCTTTGAGCGACGGATTATCGCGACGGATCGTTTCGGCACCCACCAAAATCGCGTCACACCCGTCGCGCAGGCGGTATACCTCCTGCCAATCCTCGGGCGTGGATAGGATGAGGCGTTCCGGGGAGGCATCGTCGATATATCCATCGGCGGAGGTGGCCACGGAGGCGATGACGACAGGCATACGCACGGGGGCGTTCATCGGGATTCGAGCGTGAAGACCGTAATTTCGGGACGCGCGCCGATCCTTATCGGAATACCGGCACAGCCTATGCCGTCGTTGATGTAGAGGGTTTTGGCACCGAAACGGGTGGTTTCATCGTAACGTCCGCTCCACCGGTCGTAGAGGAGCGTGGCGGGTGAAAAGTCGCGTCCGAACAGGTGTACTTTCGCCTGCATCGCATGCACGTGTCCGACGAGAGTCACGTCGCCACGTCCGTCGGCAAGGATCGTGTCCCACGTTTGGGGCACGTGCGAGAGGGTGATGTCGAAATCCGCCGGAGAGACATCTCCATACGCTTTGTCGATATGTGGTACGGGGATCTGCTTCGCGTGACGGAACGCGTACTGATGGTAGTCGAACGACAATCCCGTGACGGCGATCGCGTCGTCGCCACGGTGCACATACATGGTGGAATCTTGCAGCATGCACCAACCCATACGACGCTGTATACCAATCAATTGACGTGTGTTCGCGGTGGGCGATAGCCGTGTCGTATCGCGAATATAACACCCCACATCGTGGTTCCCCAACACGGACACAACGCCGTGCGGCGCATCCAGACTGCCCAAAATCTCGATCGCTTCGGGCGTCATCTCCTCATAATCTATATTGACCAGGTCGCCCGTGACGACGATCATATCCGGATCGAGGTCATTCACTTCCTCCACCAGTCGCGCCAGCTCGCGTCGCGGGGACAGCATTGTCCCCACGTGCAGGTCCGTGACCTGCACGACACGAAATCCGTCGAACGACGACGGTATTTCGTGCGACGCGAGCGTCACCTCCTCCACCCGGAGATCCGTGCGACACCAGAATACGCCCCACAGCAGCAGCACGACACACGCCATGGCGATCAGTTTCCCCACCATTTTCATCAGGAACCAAAGTAGCGCGAGGCCAATCACGACCGACACAATAAATATCAACTTCATTTTTCAAAAATTACATACCCCGCAAAGATAAAATAAAATTTCCGCATCTCCTCCCCGCTTTATCCCTTCCTACATTAGATCGGATTTTTACAACGGAGGGTTGCTTTTGGGTTTTTTCGCCCCGCCCAAGCTCGCCTTCGGCGGCACCCCCGCGGGGCTCCTACTTAGGGTCTGTTGGGAAGTACCTTTGTACATCCCATCCGTTCCTCACTGTGGCACGGCAAAAATCCCGCCCCAAAAACTCCAAAATCAGCGCCTTTTGAGACGCCCCCTTATCAAGGGGGACCCCCGCCTCAGGCGGGGGTGGGGTGGGTCATACTTGGTCGCTGCCCCCAGCGACAGGGGATGGCAAATCTGAAGCCGCCGCCCCTCTGGGCGTTGCGGCGCGGAGAAGGTTATTACCGGTAATCTGATATCCGGGAAAAACTTCGCTGACGAAGGGCCTTTTTTTGTTCATGTTTCTCATGAAATATTTAACGAAAAACATGAAAAATTTCACGAGAAACGTTAAATAAAAAAGGGAAATAAAGATATTTTTTACTATTTTTGTAGGCCATGAAAAACACCATCGCCACATACGCACGTCTCGTCAAATTCTCACATACCGTGTTCGCACTGCCGTTTGCATTGATTGGATTTGCGTACGGAGTGACGGTTGCCATGCCGGAACATCCATGGCTCTTGTTTGCGCAGGTGATCGTATGTATGGTCACCGCACGAAGTGCAGCCATGGCGTTCAACAGGTGGGCGGATCGCCATATCGACGCCGCGAATCCACGTACCGCCGGACGCGAAATTCCTGCCGGGAAAATATCTCCATGGGGGGCGCTCGTGTTTTGCATCGTCAACTCTGCGCTGTTCGTGGCTACGGCCATCACGATAAACCCCCTCACGGGACGGTTGTCGCCTGTGGCACTGGCAGTTATCCTTGGGTACAGCTACTGCAAACGCTTTACGGCGCTCGCGCACATCGTTCTCGGAATGGCACTCGCCATCGCTCCCGCGGGGGCGTATATCGCCGTTACGGGAAACTTCACCATGCCCATTGCCGTACCTATGGTGTATCTTTCGATCACCGTGCTCACCTGGTGTGCCGGGTTTGACATCCTTTATGCGTTGCAGGATGAAGCGTTCGACAAGACACACCACCTGCACTCGATACCGTCACGATGCGGCACACAGGCATCGCGATGGATCGCCATCGCGATGCACGCGGCGAGTATCGCCGCGTTGTGGGGCTTCGCCACACACTGTACGCCGCACTGCGAAGCAGAACGCCACGTCTGGCTATGGGCAGGCGTGGCTATTTTCGTCGCTTTGCTCCTCTATCAACACATTCGCAAAGCTCCTTTCGATATCGTCAACGGTCTGGCGAGTATCGGGTTGGCGGTTTGCGTAATTATTGATATATTTGTGTAATTTTTTGACACGATGAAAATATCTTATAGCTGGCTACAAGACTACCTGACGTCGGATTTGACCCCCGATTCGGCGTCCACGATTCTCACCGACATAGGTCTCGAGGTGGAAGGGGTGTCGCGTATCGAGGGTGATACCGTCATCGAGATCGGTCTGACGCCGAACCGTGTAGATGCCGCGTCGCACTATGGCGTGGCCAGGGATCTGTATGCCTACCTGCATGCGCGTGACGAGAAAGCAACGCTAAAACTCCCTGCGGCGGGGGGCGGAGGACGCGTTGCGTCCCGAGAGATCGGCACGCCGATCTCTGTGCGTGTTGAAAACACGCACGCCGCCCCACGCTATGCCGGCATCACGATACGCGGTTGTAAGGTGGCACCGTCCCCGGAGTGGATACAGCAGCGACTCACGGCCGTCGGCATCACGCCCAAGAATAACCTGGTCGACATCACCAACTATGTCATGCTGGAGCTCGGCCAACCCCTACACGCGTTCGATGCGTCGAAGATCGAGGGTGGCGAAATCGTCGTCAAGACGTGTCCGGAGGGCACTCCGTTCACGACACTCGACGGTGTGGAACGCAAACTCACCTCGCATGACCTGATGATCTGCAATGCCCGGACGCCCATGTGTATCGCGGGTGTGCTGGGAGGTTTGGAGTCGGGAATTTCAAACGAAACGACCGATATATTTATCGAGAGTGCCTATTTCAATCCTGTGTCGGTACGTAAAACCGCCAAGCGGTTCGCCATCAATACCGATGCATCGTTCCGATTCGAGCGCGGCATAGATCCCAATATCACCCTCGTGGCACTCGAACGTGCCATGCAACTGGTCACCGAACTGGCAGGCGGCGAAATCATCGGCGACATTGTCGATATATATCAGGAACCCATCCCGAACCACGTGTTCGAGGTCGATTTCGGGCGCATCGACAAACTTTTAGGGGTCGATATTCCATTCGCCACGGTCGAAAAGATATTGGAGGGGTTGGAGATAAAATTGGAGGGCAACAGAGTCTCCGTGCCGCCATACCGTGTCGACGTCACGCGCGAGGCGGACCTGGCCGAAGAGATCCTGCGTATCTATGGGTATAACAACGTGCCGGTACCGATGCACGTGCGGTCGACACTCGCGTATCCCACGTCGCGGCGTCACGAGTTGCAGAATATTGCGTCCGACTTCCTCACCGATCGCGGATTCACCGAAATCATGTCCAACTCGCTCACCAAGAGCGCTTATTATCCCGACTCCAAGTCACTTGTGCGGTTGCTCAACCCGCTCAGCAGCGACTTGGATGTGCTGCGGCAGACGTTGCTGTTCAACGCCCTCGAAGCCATTCAACTCAACACGAATCACAAGAATGGGGATCTGAAGATATACGAGTTCGGCAACGTCTATTTTTGTGCTGAAAGCACAGCATCTTCGACTTCTCCTCTCTCGAAATACTCGCAACATCAGCGTTTGGGTATCGCTGTGACGGGTCTCGCGACGATCCCTTCGTGGAACACAAAGGCCGAACCATCCACGTTCTACACCCTACGTGCCGTTGTGGAACAACTTTTAGGTCGTTATGGATTGGATATCTACAACCTGGATCCGTCGATCATCGTGTCGATGGATGCCGTGCCGCCACAGTTGCGCAAGGCGTTCGACCTCAAAAATGACGTTTACTATGTCGAGATAGATTTCGACAAACTGATCGCTACCGTCCAGAATCACCGGATCCGAGTGCATGAACTGTCGAAATACCCGACCGTGAAGCGTGACCTGGCGCTGCTGGTCGATCAGGAGGTGACGTTCCAAACGTTGCGAGAGATCGCCTTCAGGGCAGAACAAAAACTCCTTACCAACGTGACGTTATTCGATGTCTATGAGGGTGACAAGTTGCCTGCCGGTAAGAAATCGTACGCCCTCGGGTTCGTGCTCGAAGATCCGACACAGACCCTCACAGATGTGCAGATCGACACGGCCATGTCCACTGTTTTGAAGGCTTTCGAGCAACACGCCAACGCGCAAATCCGTTCATGATGAACCAAAAAACAGAAGCCACCGAGCGCCTTTTGGAAGTGATGGATCGCCTTCGCGAGGAGTGTCCGTGGGATCGCAAACAGACTTTCGAGACGTTGCGTCACAACACCATCGAGGAGGTGTACGAACTGTCGGAAGCGATCCTGAACGGCGATATGGAGGGTATCAAGGAGGAGTTGGGTGATGTGTTGCTGCATGTCGTTTTCTATGCCAAGATCGCCGAAGAGTCGGGAGCGTTCGACTTTGCCAATGTGGCGAACGCACTGTGCGACAAGTTGATATACCGTCATCCGCATATCTATGGCGATGTGATTGCCGATACCTCCGAAGAGGTCAAAGCCAACTGGGAGGCACTCAAGTTGCGTAAAAAGGAGCTAAGAGTTGCTCGCTCGGGCGAGGGCGGCGGCTTGCTGAGCGGCGTACCCGCTCAGTTGCCTTCACTTGTGAAGGCCGTTCGTCTGGGCGAAAAAGCCGCCGCCGCGGGATTCGATTGGGAGAAACCAAGCGACGTGTGGGAGAAAGTCCAGGAAGAAATTCACGAAATTGAAGCTGAAATCGTGGCGAGTGTCGATGCGCCTCGCGTTAGCGAGTGTGCAGACGCCGCCCCGAGAGAGACACCGGAGCGGCTCGAAGGTGAGTTCGGAGACCTGTTCTTCGCGTTGGCGCAGGCATGCAGGTTGTACGGTGTGGATCCGGATGCAGCCCTGGAACGCACGAACAAAAAGTTCATCTCGCGTTTCAATCACATGGAGTCGCACGCCGCGAAACCGATGCGTGAATATACATCTGAAGAGTTAGAAAACCTTTGGCAGGATGCCAAAAAATAGAGACCACATGGCAATCATCAAAGAAGTGAGGGGGTACACCCCTGTGATTGGGGAAGGGACATTTGTGGCGGAAACGGCCGTCATTGTGGGTAACGTGACGGTGGGACGCGGGTGCTCGATCTGGTACCATGCCGTGTTGCGTGGCGATGTGAACGCGATCCGTATCGGTGACCGGACGAATATTCAGGACGGTGCCGTGTTGCACAGCACGTACGACCTGGCCGCACACCCGTCGCAGACGATCATCGGGAACGACGTCACTGTGGGACACAACGCTATTATTCATGGTGCGATTATTGAGGATGACTGCTTGATTGGAATGGGTTCCACGGTGCTCGATAACGCTGTCGTGGGGACGGGGTGCATCATCGCGGCCAATGCCCTGATTCCCGCCAATGCGAAACTCGAACCCAACGGATTGTACGCCGGTGTGCCGGCGAAACGGATTAAGGAAGTAACTCCGGAACAGCGTGAGGAGGTGATCCGGCGCGGGACGAGGGATTATCAGATATACGCATCCTGGTTCAAATGATTTTCGTTTTTTGAGGGCACTTTTTTCGCATCCTTGTCGTTCGGTCGGTCATTTACGTTCAGTAAACTCCCTCTCTCACTCCGGCGATCAGCGTAAAAATTGCTCCTCAAAATTCCAAAAATCAACAATTCAACGAAAAAGGTTTTGAAAAAAGTTATTCTATCCATATTTGCGATTTTGACGACGTCGATCCTGGTGTCGCCTGCGTTTGCGCAATCCGGTTACACGCTCTCCGCAACGATTGTCGATGCAGCGACGGGCGAAGGAATGCCGGGCGCCGTGATCGAACTGATCCCTGCGTCCGGGGGGCAGACACGTGCACTGACGTCGGGATATGAAGGTGCCGTGCGTGTCACGGGGCTCGCGCGAGGTAAATACACCTTCCGGGTGACGTTCCTTGGGTACGAAACCCCGGACCGGACCGTCGATCTGACTAAATCCATCAACCTCGGACGCATCGAACTCAGTGAGGCCAATGTGCAGATCGAACAGATCGTCAAGGAGGTGCAGGCGATGCGGACATCGCAACGGGGTGACACCGTGGCCTACAATGCCGATGCGTTCAAAGTCACCGCGGATGCCGATGTCGAAGGGTTGCTCAAAAAAATGCCCGGTTTGACCATCACTGACGGACAAGTCGAAGCCCAAGGTGAGGCGGTGCAAAAAGTGTTTGTCGATGGCAAGGAGTTCTTCGGCGACGACGTGGCTTCGGCGATCAAATCCATCCCTGCGCAGGCTGTGGCGCAGGTCGAGGTGTATGACAAACTCAGCGATCAGGCGGAATTCTCCGGTGTAGACGACGGGCAGGGGTACAAGGCCATCAATATCGTCACGAAGCCCGGTATGCAGCAGGGTGTGTTCGGTAAGGTGTACGCCGGGTACGGGTATGACCCCCATCCCGAGGATCAACCGTATCACAAATACATCGCGGGAGGTAACGTCAACTGGTTCCGCGGCTCGTCACGCCTCTCGCTCATCGGGTTGGTTAACAACATCAACCAACAGAACTTCTCGTTCGAGGATATTGTCGGGGCGACGGGTGGCGGAGCTACCGGAGGCCGTGGCGGTGGCGGATTCCAGCGCGGTATGGGGCAGTACATGGTGCGTCCCCAGAGTGGTGTGGCATCCGCGGAGGCGATCGGTATCAACTATTCCGACGAGTGGGGGAAACGCAAGCAGATCACGTTCCAGGGCTCGTACTTCTTTAATCACACGCGTACCACGGACTTCAACGGCACGGAACGCTGGTACGAAGAACCGGCACCGATCGACACGTTGCTCACCGAGGGACACTCCGTGACGTCGAACAACAACCACCGTATCAATGCCCGTTTCGAGTGGAAAATCTCCGACTCCCAGTCGCTCATGATACGTCCGGGTGTGAGTTTCCAGTCCAACGACCCCCTCTCGACCCTCGTCGGACGTCAGTTCGGGCAGAGCGGGTACTCGCTGATCGACAACTTCGATGACTCGTTCCGTGAAGCGATCGACGTGCGTACATCGGCCATCTACCGCGTGCGGATCGTGAAACCGGGACGTACCCTGACCGTGCATGGCAACCTGAGGTACCGTGACTCGAAATCGGAACGCAACACCTACTCGAACGATGCACCCCCTGTGTCCTCCATCCTCGATCCGTCGAACGTCGCGGCGAACCTGATCTATCAACGGACGCACAACCCTTCGGGAAGGCGGCGGATCGGGGGTCACGTCACCTACACCGAACCCATATCGCCGGCGTCACAACTCTCACTCAACTACGAAGCGCAATTCGAGCGTGAACACAACGACCGGTTAGGATATCTCACGGGCGATACGTTCGACATCACCGGACTGACCCCCGATCCGCTCCTGTCGAACAACGTGGTGAGTCGTTACTCCACCCATGCCATCGGTCCGGGGTATAACTATGCCAAGGATAAATCGACTCTCTCGGCGAACGTCAGCTATCAGCACTCGCGCATGCGTGGCACGATCGGAAGCGGTAGTGTGGATCACGCGTTCGAGAACGTCACCTATCGCGTGCGGGGACAACTCTACTTCAACAACGAGAACTCCCTCCGGGTGCGGATATACTCCTACACCGACGATCCCGATGTGGAGCAGTTGCAGGAGATTTACGACCTGTCGAATGCCCAATACATCAGTCGCGGTAATCCCGGCCTGAAACCCGAATATACGCACTATGCGAATTTGCAATACATACGTTCCCATGTCGAAAAGGGACAAACGCTGCAGGTCAGTGTCGGGGGACGGATCACGCAAAGCTATATCTCGCAACACGTTACCTACAACCCTACACTCACCATCGAAGGGGTGGAGTACAAACCGTTGCAGTTCAGCGAACCCGTCAATCTAAACGGCTATTGGCAGGTCAATTCGCAGATCAGTTACGGATTCCCCGTGAAGTTCGTGCGGTCGAACCTCAATCTGTTTGCCGGGGTGGCATATACCTCCATCCCGACGCTTGTCGATACGCAACGCAACCGCGCCAACAACATGGGGTACAACGGTGGGGTGGTGTTGGGGAGTAACATCTCCGAGAATGTGGACTTCACCGTCGCGTGGAACGGTATGTACAACCAAGCCAAGAACTCGCTCGGTCGTGGCGATAACAACTATTTTTACCACAGTGCGTCGGCCAACTTCAAGTTCGTGCTGCCTCTCGGCTTCTCCGTCGCCGGTGCCGCGGCGTACAGCCAGTACGTCGGGTTCACGAACAAGTATGACGATAATTTCCTGCTCTGTAACTTCAGTGTCGGTAAAAAAGTATTCAAACAACTCGGGGAAATCAGTATCGGGGTGAACGATATCTTCGATCAGAATACCGCGTTCGCACGTACCACCGGGTCGGGCTACACCCAAAACTCGTGGAACAGTGCCATAGGACGTATGTTTGTCGTGCAGTTTACATACAACCTGCGCGTGTTCGGAAGTTAACTACCAGTGGGGACGTGGAGAGTTTCCATATAGCCCGACTGACCCTGGCCCAAACACTCAATGGCAGGGAACAGTGGTTTTGAATGGCACATGGAATGGTACGGGCTGGAATCCAGGCATAGGCACATGGCTCTACACTTGGCCTGGTCAGTTCAATGTAAATGAGAATGACAACTGGAATACACAGGTGAATGATTCTGTGGCCGGAATGAGAGGTCCTGACACCTACGCCGGCATGATGCCTTGTCCTGCCGGATACCAGATCCCGAGTCAGCAGAACTTCACCGACCTGGTGGATGCCACCGCCGTGACGGTCAACAACACCAACTTCG
>QMCD01002421.1_pt1 | contig 10406 bp, 9 predicted proteins | sample 1821841 | NCBI WGS metagenome assembly QMCD01 (sample SAMN01991225, study PRJNA193472) | Termite gut metagenome, whole genome shotgun sequencing project. | isolation source: worker | host: Macrotermes natalensis
GGCGCGACGTCACCCTTCCTCCGCCCGCCGGTCGTTTCTCGGGCATCACCGCCGCCCTGGCGGCCGGTTTGATCGCCGATGCCATCGACGCCGGCGACATGGAGCCGGTGATGGAGGCGTTCGTGCAATACGACGGTGGATTCGTCCGCGACCGTTTCCGCGGTGCGAGAGTTGTGAAAAGGGGCGAACCTTTCCGTTCGGGCCGCTATGCCGGAGTGTTCGTACCTCTGAAGGTGCAGTTTGCGGACGGTAAGACCGAAAGGGTGACTCTTGCCCTTCGGAACGACAATCCCAACCGCATGTGGCTGGTCGACGGCGGCATTTAGGGTGTGTCAGCATAAACCGACACACCTGTCTTGGGGTCAATTTTCCGTTCTGCCGCGCCAAATTTTATCGCCAATGCACCGACATTTCCTCAAAAATTTGTCTTGCATAGCGAAAAATTGCCTACCGAAGCCAAATATCCCGGTTTATGCCAACACACCCTAAAAGAGTAACTCTTACCCGAATCCGCGTCCCGCAACGAAAAAAATCCCTTCACCATGAAGGGATTTTTTATTTCCGATAATTATTCCTATTTTTACGAGATAAAAACTATTTTTTTCACCATCAGAACCAAAATAAACCACTTAACCCATAATTAAGGATGGCACAACAAGTGAATGCGGACAAGATGAAAGTACTTGCCGCCGTGATGCAAAAGATCGAAAAGGATTTCGGCAAGGGTTCCATTATGAAGATGGACGCGGGCGTCGTCGAAGAGGTGGCGGTGATACCTTCGGGTTCACTCACGCTCGACATCGCGCTCGGTGTCGGAGGCTATCCCAAAGGCCGCGTTGTGGAGATCTACGGCCCCGAGTCGTCGGGTAAAACCACTCTCGCCCTTCATGCCATAGCCGAAGCGCAAAAAGCGGGAGGCATCGCCGCGTTCATCGACGCCGAGCACGCTTTCGACAGCTATTACGCCCAGAAGTTGGGCATCGACATAGAGAACCTTCTGATCTCGCAGCCCGACAGCGGCGAACAGGCGCTCGAAATTGCCGACAGTCTGATCCGTTCGGGAGCGATCGACATCGTTGTCATCGACTCGGTGGCGGCGCTCACCCCCAAGGCCGAGATCGAGGGCGACATGGGCGAGGCGAAAGTGGGACTTCAGGCGCGGCTAATGTCGCAGGCGCTCAGAAAACTCACGTCGAGCATCGCCAAGACCAAAACGGTGTGTATATTCATCAACCAGTTGCGCGACAAGATAGGCGTGGCTTACGGCAATCCCGAAACCACCACCGGCGGCAACGCCCTGAAGTTCTACGCCTCGGTGCGCATCGACATCCGCAAGTCGACCGCCATCAAGGACGGCGACGACGTGCTGGGCAACCTTACGAAAGTGAAGGTGGTCAAGAACAAGGTCGCCCCTCCGTTCCGCCGCGCCGAATTTGACATAATGTACGGCGAGGGGATCTCGCGTACAGGGGAGATACTCGACCTGGCCGTCGATAACGACATTGTGAAGAAGAGCGGATCGTGGTACTCGTTCGGCGACAGGAAGTTGGGGCAGGGCAGGGATGCGACCAAAGAGTTGCTTTCGCGCGATGGGGAACTTGCCGCCCGGATCGAAGCCCGTGTGCTCGAAGCCGTCAAAGCCGTCGGCAAAGAGGAAGGCGGGAAAAAAGCCGCTTCGAAAAAAGCGGCGGAGGAATAAATCAATTGATAATGGATAATTGATAATTGATAATTTTGCTACGCAAAAAATAATTATCCATTATCAATTATCCATTATCCATTAGAAGATATGGCGGACTATACCAAAGAGGACGAGAGATTGATCGATGAGAAGTTCGGTGAACTCGTGTCGGTGTGCGACGAGAAAGCTATCTTCCGCACCGATGCCGACCGGGCTATGGTGGTTCGCGCGTTCGAAGTAGCCCGCGAGGCGCATAAAGGTGTAAGGCGGCGTTCGGGTGAACCATACATCACCCATCCCATCGCCGTGGCCCGGATCTGCGTCGAAGAGATAGGTCTCGGGGTGAAATCGGTGGTCGCCTCCCTGCTCCACGATGTGGTGGAGGACACCGACCTCACTGTGGAGGACATCTCGCGGATGTTCACCCCCAAGATCGCCTCGATGGTCGACGGGCTCACCAAGATTTCGGGCGTGTTCAACGCCGAAACCTCCGAGCAGGCCGAATCGTTCCGAAAGATGCTACTCACCCTGCTCGACGACGTTCGCGTGATCCTTATAAAGATTGCCGACCGCCTCCACAATATGCGCACCCTCGGGGTGATGCCGCGCGAAAAGCAGGTCAAGATCACCAGCGAAACTATATATCTGTTCGCCCCGCTGGCCTATCGCCTGGGGCTCTACGCTATCAAAAGCGAACTCGAAGACCTTTCGCTCAAATATCGTTTTCCCGAGCAATACAGCGAGATAGAGGCTAAACTCGAAGCCACCAAAAAGAGACGCGCGGCGCTGATCGAGAAGTTCGACGAACCCATCATAGCGCGTCTGAGGGAGAACGGGGTCGATTTCGAAATTTCGGGCCGTGTCAAAAGCGTCTATTCGGTGTGGCGCAAGATGCAGACGAAACAGGTTCCCTTCGAGGAGATCTACGACCTGTTCGCGGTGAGGATAATCTTTAAGCCCTCGCCCGTAATTTCCGAACGCACCCAGTGCTGGTACATCTACGAGCTCGTGACTGACATCTACCCCTCGCGGCCCGATCGGCTCAGAGACTGGATAACCTACCCCAAGGCAAACGGTTACGAGGCCCTGCACACCACCGTGATGAGTCCCGAGGGGCTGTGGGTGGAGGTGCAGATCCGCTCGCAGAGGATGAACGAGATAGCGGAGAAAGGGGTCGCGGCACACTGGAAACACAACTATCTCACGGAGGACGAAGAACTTGCGTCGGACGAAAAGTTCGACAACTGGTTGGGCCGTATTCGTCAGGCGCTGTCGAGCCCCACGGAGAACGCAGTCGATTTTCTCGACAACTTTCAGAAATCGCTCTATACCGGCGAGATAGTCGTCTTCACGCCGAAAGGGGAGAGCCGCCACCTGCAAAAGGGATCCACAGTGTTGGATTTCGCGTATGATATTCACAGTAAGCTGGGCGCCAAGGCGATAGGGGCCAAGATCAACCACAAGATAGAGTCGATCTACACTCAACTTAAAAGTGGCGACCAGATCGAGGTACTCACCTCGAAAAGCGCGGCTCCGATCGTCGAGTGGCTCGACCATGTAGTCACGACCAAGGCCAAACAACACATAAAAAATTACCTGCGCCGTAATCGTCAGGACGCCACCGAGCATGGCCGCCGGTTGTTCGAGGCACGCATGGAAGAGCTCGGCATAACCCCGAGCGCCCGTGTCTTCCGAAAACTTCTACCCGCCTACGACAGCCGCACCAAGGACGAATTCTACAGCAAAGTCGGTGCGAAAACCGTTTCGCTCGACGGATTGCAGGAGGTGCTGAGACAGAACTCGGCGAGCAAATACCTGAAATTCTGGACTCTGTTCCAAAGCGGCAAGAACGACCGCGCCGGAGGTGTGGTGGTGGGAGGAGGCAGTGGTTGGGAAGACGACGAGGCGGATGGAAGCGGCTCCGGCAGTCGGCGTTTCGAGATCGCCGAATGTTGCATACCCATTCCGGGCGACGACGTGACGGGCTACCGCGACCCGGCGTCGGGCAAGATCATAGTCCACAAGACCAGTTGTAGCGAACTCACGCGCCTCGCCTCGCAGCACGGCGAAAACATCATCACCGGCATCCGCTGGTCGAGCCACAAAGCGATGTCGTACCTGTCTATCATCCACCTTCAGGGCATCGACCGGGTGGGGATACTGCTCGACCTGGTGGGAGTGATAACGGGCGAATTGAACATCAACATCAGAGAACTTAAAATTCACAGCCACGACGGCATTTTCGAAGGTGAAGTGAGCCTCTATGTCACCAGCACCGACGACCTGAACGCGGTCATCGGCAAGATCAAAAAAATAAAGGGGGTGGAGCGCGTGCAACGCACCTCGACCCTCGAAAAAACATAATCAGGATATGGACTCTTTCGAATGGGTGATCGGAGTGCTGACAGTGGTGTTCGGCATCGCGGGCATCGCCAATAACAACAAAAAGAAACGGGAGGAACAGGCCTCCTCCGCCGCGGGACGTAAACCGCCCGCAGACGCCGGACGTACCCGGCCGGCTGGCGGAACTTTCGGCAGGATCCTCGAGGAGCTCTCCCGCGAATTGAACGAACAACCCTCGCCCACCGTCTCCCCGTGGCCCGTTTCGTTTCCGGCCGCCCGATCCGCGGCCGGGCCCGAAGCAACGTCCCACGATTACTATTCGCTCGAGGAAGAGTACGACGCGATGGACGGTAGCGAGTGGCGCGGCGATTACAGTGCCGAGGATTCCGACGCCGAGAGTCGGTATGTGGGCGGTGAGATGGGCGAGAGAAGGTTTAGCTACGAGATGGAGGAAGATAAAACGACCGCCCGTGAGAGCCTTACGGCCCGGATCGCCTCGCGTTCGGCTTCCCCGTCGCGTGTCGTTTCCGCGGTCGAATCGACGGCAGACGGGGCAGGCGAAGCAGAAGTTTTGTCGTCGAATCCGGACGCCGTCCACACTCCGGCCACTCTGCGCGAGGTGCTGGGAGGCGATTTCGATCTGCGCCGCGCCATTATCGAAGCCGAGATACTCGCCCCGAAGTATATATGAAGCCGAAAACCGGATTGATCCTTAACAGCGTCCTGTTGGCATTGGACGTGTTGCTCATCATTCTGGTCTATGCTCTGGAAAAACCCGGCATAGGCACTCAGATATGTATCTGGTTGATACCGTGGTCTCCAGTTTGCGGGATCGTGCATTTCGCACAACAAAAAAAGAAGCAGATCGTGTAGCCGATCGTGTAGGAGAAACGTAACAATGTCATTCCGAGCGAGGTGCGGGCTATTCATGGTCGGAAGATTGTAATTATGTCATTCCGAGCGAGGTACGGGCCTGTGAGGATAGGAAAAACAAAGTGTTTACTCCGCACCGACGAGGAATCTACCGTATATTGTAGCAGAAGATTATACTCGTGAGAGTTCGTAACACATCGCTACATGAAATTCAAAAAAAAATATCATATCACTATGGCAACGATATTCACCAAGATAATCCAAGGAGCGATCCCGAGCTACAAGGTGGCCGAGGACGACCGGTTCTACGCTTTTCTCGACATCAACCCGCTTGCGGCGGGACACACTCTGGTGATCCCAAAATTCGACGAGGGGCGTGAGCTCTCCTATATTTTCGATCTCGACGACGACACCCTCGGCGCGATGATGGTCTTTGCGAAAAAGGTTGCGGCCCGCATCCGGGAGGTGACGAATTGCGCAAGGGTGGCGGTGATGGTTCTGGGCCTCGAAGTGCCGCACGTTCACATCCACCTGATCCCGATCGACAGCGAGGCCGACGTCGATCTCCGCAAACCCCGCGTGAAAATGTCGCCCGAAGAGTTCTCCGCGCTTGCGGCGAAATTGTCGATATAGAGTGGAAACAGAGCGCCCAAGGTTAGCGCATACAAAAATTTTATAGGCCCATTTTATCGAACTACGGGTAGGGCAGACAAACGATATTACTGAAGTGCCGGCATATAGCCGGCACTTTTTTTATGAAAAAATCGAATTTTCAGGAAGAAAAATCCATTACATCATTAAGTTGCTGACAATAAAAGAGATGTCGATTATACAGAAGCTCATTTAACATAATATCGCCCTTTTACTCTCGGAAATCATCTCTTATCAACCCACCCGTTCGCTACATCCGTAAAAAAGAGATGTATTTACACATGTAATCCATCAATCACATTTGTCACGTATGCTCCACCTCCATTTGCATTACATAAATAACACAAAGGATATCTTTTGTAATTCACTTTTGTAAATTCAATCCACACCAAAACAGGATTACTTTTGTGTAAACTACGTTAACTACACAATATCGCAATATTCAATTATGTTGTAGTGTATCAGTCGATTATATTGCTTATCTAATCTTTAAATTCAACGATTCGATGCGTGTATCTCATGCAAAGCAAGCGTTTCCTCCAAAATGAATCGCCATCATGACACCCATATTGCTATTTATCAGCATATTGTGTAGTCCTATATAAACAATATATTCATGTTAAAGATCAATAATTATAAACCGCCAATAATTGCATTACAGATGTAACTCGACTCGACACCCCGTGTGAATTACAATTGTAATCATCAATTTTGGATTACAAAAATAATTATTTATATTTGTGAAAAAATCGGGAAAATGGAGGCAAAACTGAGACAACTCATGAAGCACGAAGGGATCAACTCCACACGGCTCGCCGAGATCCTGGGGATACAGGCGTCGGGCATTTCGCATATCATGAGCGGGCGGAACAAACCGAGTTTCGACTTTCTGTTGAAGCTCCTGCAACGCTTTCCGCAGATCAATCCCGACTGGCTTATACTCGATAAGGGGCCGATGTATCGGGACGAGATCAAAAACAAGAATCAATCCCCCGCCGCAGGAATTCGTTCCAATAGTCAGGGAACCGGCGGCAATGGGTACACTCCGGGAGGTATAACAGAAGGTGTAACCGCCCGAAGAGTTGCGGGATCAGTAGGTCCGGAAGGTATGGGAGATGTGGTTAGTCCGGAAATCGCGGGCTCAGGCGCGACGGGCATGACAGGCGCGGCAGGTAGTGCGGCAGGAGGCGCGGCAAGAATGATGAATAGCGGACTTTTCGGCCCCGACAACGACGATATAATCCGTTCCGGAGAAAATCCGGGCGGCGGTCCGGGTGCTCCAGGCCGTCCAGGCGGCTCAGGAGCTTCTGCAGCCTTCGGAGGCCATACAGACCCTCAAGGCGTGCAAACATGGCAGGCTCCACTTCCGGCCAACCATCCTACAGACCGGGTGATACACTCTGAAGCAACATCCCGGTCCGGACAAGGTGCCGTCCAACCGCCTGTCTATCAAACGGGTAATCTCACACGCTCAGCCTCCATCGAGCGCATAGTGGTATTCTATAAAGATAAAACGTTCTCCGAGTATCGACCCGAATAGGAGGGGTCAGAACGGCAGATCGTCCACATCGTCGGCGGGAGAGACCGGCGCCGTGTGCTCGTTGAAAGGAGCGTCGGAGAAAGGCGACTGAGCGCCCGACGGTTTCGAACCCGTCGCCGACCCTACGTGACTTGCGCCCGAACCGCCATCCCGACCCGAACCCGGAGCCGCGTCGCGCACCACCTTCCACGCCTTCACATCGGTGTACCATTTACCGTTATACTCCCGCGACTCGACGTTCACCGAGACGGTCACGGCATCGCCTTCGGCCAGCGAAGCGGCATCCTCGGCCCTGTCGCCGAAAAAAGTGACGCATATCTTGCGGTTGAACTCACTCGGCAACTCGAAAACCACATCCTGTTTTCTCCACGCCCCTTTGGCGCTGGTACCCGACACTTCGGGCAATTTGCGAAAAACGACTCCCTGAAATTCCATATCGATAATTATATTCCGCCGAATCGGCAGGATGCGGCGAATATTCGAGGTAAAGATACAAAAAAAGCCGTCCCCGGAAAAGGGACGGCCAAACTTTTTATAAATCCGGGGAGCTTATTCCGCGGCGGGAATCACATCCAGCAGTTTGATATCGAACTTGAGAGCCGAATGCGCGGGGATGGGGCCGCTGGGGCTCGGGCCGTAGCCGAGATCCGAGGGAACCCACAGCACTACTTCGCCGCCTTTGCCGATAAGTTTCATACCTTCGGTCCAACCGCGGATCACACGGTTGAGAGCGAATGAAATGCTGTCGTTCTGCTGTACGACATTGCCGTCCTTGAGCGAGAGTGCGTAGTTGACCATCACCTGATCGGCGTCATTGGTGGCTTTCACGGCGGGGTCGCCCTGATTGATGATCTCGTACATCAGTCCGCTCTCGGTGGTCTGCACGTTGGGGTTTTCGGCTTTCACCTTGTCGAGCCACTCCTGATTTTCGGCTTGGGCCATTGCGGGTTTGCGAACTGTGAACCACTCCTGAATGAACTGGTTGGCCTCGTCGAGGGTCATAACGGTTTTCCCGTCGAAAGCGTCCTTGATGGCGGCGCCCAGAACCGCACCGTTCAGGGTGCTGTCCTGCATTTTGAAGTTGGTGCCGAACTGCACACCGGCGGCGTACGACAGCGAGTCCATGGTAGTGAAGCTCTTGGGGTTCTTCGAAGTCTGGCACGAGGCGAAAGCGGTGCTGGCTACGATCGCAACGATCAATAATCTTTTCATTTTCAATTTAAGTTATATTGGTTTTTATTAATACTCCCGGGTTGTCTTAAAATCACGCAAAGATAGTGATTATTTGGACACGTTGCTCTTCTGTTGCCGTAAAAATTTGTTTTTGACACGTTTGCGGAACTTGCCGAACGAATTAATGACCACAAATCCCAAAATCGCGGCACACGCGGAAGCCACCAAAATGGATATCTTGGCGCTCGCGACGATTTCGGGCGACCCCGCGAAAGCGAGCGTGTCGATAAATATCGACATCGTGAACCCTATGCCGCCCATGCACACCACGCCCACGAGCGGGAACCAGCGAACGTCTCTGGGCAACACGGCGATGCAGCTTTTGACGGCCAGCCAGCTCGCCGCGAATATTCCGAGCGGTTTGCCCACCACGAGCCCCAGGAAAATTCCCGTGCCGAGGGTCGTGGCGAAGGGATTCAAAGCGGCGGCGTGGAGCTCGACCCCGGCGTTGCCCAACGCGAAGACGGGCATGATGAGGAAGGTGACCCACGGATGCAGAAGATGTTCCATGCGTTGCGACATACCTATCGCGTCGGTGGCGGTACGCCGGAGCTTCAGAAGCGCGTGGTGTTGCTGTTCGTTCTGGAGCACCTCGATCCCCTCGCGGTCGTGGAAGCGGAACTCCTCGGTGATCTGGTGCTGGCGATAGAGGAACACCTTTTTCGACAGAAGCGGCTTGGTGGGTATCAGCATCGCCATCATCACTCCCGAGATCGTCGAGTGGATGCCCGATTCGTAGAACATGAACCACACCACGATAGCGATCGCGAGATATGGAAAGACCCGCGTGACGTTGTTGCGGCGCATCCACCACAACACCAGCATCAGCGCCGCGATGACGGCGAGGCACAACCAGTTTATTTTATAGGTGTAGAAAATAGCGATCACGACTATCGCCCCCAGATCGTCCACTATGGCGAGAGCCGTCAGGAACACCTTCAGCGAGGTCGGCACGCGATTACCCAGTAGCGACAACACGGCGATCGCGAAAGCTATGTCGGTCGCCATGGGGATCCCCCAACCGGCCGAAAATTCGGTTCCCGCGTTGAAGGCGGCGTAGATGGCTGCCGGAACGACCATTCCGCCCAGCGCCGCCGCCACCGGAAGCATCGCCTGACGCACGCTCGAAAGCCGTCCCACAAGTATCTCGCGCTTGATCTCGAGCCCCACCACAAAGAAAAAGACAACCATCAGGCCGTCGTTGATGAAGCGCTCTATGTCGAGCTCGAAGCCCCATACGCGCCCTCCTTCGCCGATATAGAACGACAGAGGAGTGGTCAGGATCGAGTGGTAAAGCTCTTTTGTGGAGGCGCTGTTGGCCAGGATCAGCGCGATCGCCACGAACAGCAACAGAATAACTCCGCCCGCCCACGGGGCGCCGATGAAATGCCGTCCCCGCTCCACAATGCGGCGGCCTATGGTGGTTTCTGAATTCATGTTCATTTCTTTTCGACCGTGCGGAGGGCTTGTCCGCACAACCTGAATAATATTCGTGCACCCACGATCGCGTCCCATACTGCGCTCGGGGTGGGATTTTTGTCGACGGCGGCGGGAGTGGGTTGCGGCGCCACCTCGCACAGGTCGAAGGCGACGATGCGCCGACCCGAATCGACCACCTTTTTAAGAAGGTACGCCGCCTCGTCGAACGACGCTCCTCCCGGAACAGGCGTGCCGGTTCCCGGACAAAGATCGGGCGAGAGGAAATCGACATCGAAACTGACGTACACCTTTTCGGGAAGCGCCTCCACTATCTGTTCACACTGCATATCCCACGTCTCGCCCCGGAAGCGTCCTTCGGCAAGGGAGGCGTCGGTGAACAGCGTGATCTTGGTATGGTTCCGGGCATAGGCGAGTTCCGCCTCGCTGAAATCGCGAATCCCCACCTGAACCAACCCTTCGACGCCCGGAACATCCCTCAGCACGTTGAACATCACCGAAGCGTGCGAACCTTCGAAGCCCTCGTACTTTTCGCGCAGGTCGCAGTGGGCGTCCAGATGCAGAATCCCTATCCCGCTCTCGTGGCGCGCCACCGCCGCGATAAGCCCCGCCGGTGTGCTGTGGTCGCCGCCCACGAGGCCCACCGCC
>QMCD01002422.1_pt1 | contig 10405 bp, 6 predicted proteins | sample 1821841 | NCBI WGS metagenome assembly QMCD01 (sample SAMN01991225, study PRJNA193472) | Termite gut metagenome, whole genome shotgun sequencing project. | isolation source: worker | host: Macrotermes natalensis
AAAAGTAAATAATAATAAAACAATAATAAAAAGTTATTAACAATGAGTTTAAAATGCTAAAATCCTGTCAACCTTATTTATGAAAGGACACATTGTACCTTCTACCATTATATCATTATCACTTCTTAACTTCTTACACTTCTTTAACTTCCATACTATTTCACCTTTAAACTATAAACAACTTCATTTGATCCCGAACTCACGTTAATTTAATTTATTGACAATTAAATTACAGAAAAATCCTAAAGAAATAATTTTATATTTTTGTTTTAGATGTTTTTTATAGTAATTTTGCAATCAGTCAGATTGCTATAAGGTTAATATTTATATAAATATTAATGTTATTTTTGCTTAATTTTTTTATTGATAATAACAAAAATAGATAATAAAATGAAACGTGATAATCAAATTTTCGAATTGATTGAGAAAGAAAAAGAACGCCAGACAACCGGCATTGAATTGATTGCTTCTGAAAACTTTGTTAGTAACCAGGTAATGGAAACAATGGGTTCGGTTTTGACCAATAAATATGCTGAAGGCTATCCGGGAAAAAGATATTATGGCGGTTGCCAGATCGTTGACCAAACCGAACAGATTGCCATAGACAGAGCAAAAAAATTATTCGGAGCAGAATGGGCAAATGTTCAGCCTCATTCGGGAGCTCAGGCAAATATGGCAGTGTTGTTAGCATGTTTGGAGGCTGGAGATACGTTTATGGGATTGAATTTGAATCATGGTGGACATTTATCACATGGTTCTCCTGTTAATTCTTCAGGATTGCTTTACAATGTAGTGGATTATTCGGTGGAAGAAGATACCGGAATGATTGATTACGACAAAATGGAAAAAGTAGCTTTGGAAAAACGCCCGAAGCTCATTATTGGTGGAGCATCTGCTTACAGTCGTGATTGGGATTGGAAACGCATGCGTGAAATTGCCGATAAAATCGGTGCTATTTTGATGGGAGATATTGCTCACCCCGCAGGATTAATAGCTAAAGGTTTCTTAAATAATGCTGTTCAATATTGTCATATTTGTACTTCAACTACGCATAAAACATTGCGAGGACCTCGTGGCGGATTGATTGTGATGGGAAAAGATTTTGATAATCCGTGGGGAAAAACTACTCCAAAAGGAGAAATCAAAAAAATATCAGCTTTGCTTGACTCTGCTGTTTTCCCGGGAGTACAGGGCGGACCGCTTGAGCATGTAATTGCTGCAAAAGCCGTTGCTTTTGGCGAAGCTTTGACTGATGATTATGCGGCATACATTAAACAAGTAATGGCAAATGCACAAGCTATGGCTAAAGCATTTATTAGCCGAGGATACAAAATTATTTCAAACGGGACAGATAACCATTTAATGTTGATTGATCTGCGTACAAAGTTCCCTGAATTGACAGGAAAAGTAGCTGAAAATACATTGGTAAAAGCAGATATTACAATTAATAAAAATATGGTTCCATTTGATTCACGTACTCCGTTTACTACTTCCGGTATTCGTATAGGAACGCCCGCCATTACCACTCGCGGATTGAAAGAAAATGAAATGGACAGTATTGTAGAAATGATAGATGCTATTTTATCTGATGTCAATAATGAAGCATTGATTGAGAAAACACGCAAAAATATCCATGAAATGATGGCTCATCGCCCATTATTTGCGTGGTAAATTTATGGCTTTATTATTTGTCAAAAGTTGATTTGGAAAGCATAAAGACCTTCAAGTCAAGATAATTTGGCAAGCGATTTCCCAAAGATATCTAACTTCAAAAGAAATCTTCCAAACCATTCTCTAATAAATCCGGGATTTATTCCCGGATTTATTTTAAATTCCTTTCCAATATTTAATGTAATTTTGCAGCGATAAAAACAGGGAGATTATATGTTTAAAAATATTCGGAATCATTTTCCTATATTAAGTCGTCAGGTAAATGGAAAGCCGTTGGTATATTTGGATAATGCCGCTACGGTGCAAAAACCGGCGTCTGTCATTGCTGCTGTTGAACAATATTATAATGAATTTAACAGTAATGTACATAGGGGAGTGCATACCTTGAGTCAACAGGCAACGGATATGTTTGAACAATCACGGGAAAAAGTAAAGCAATTTATCAATGCTGAACATTCCCATGAAATTATTTTTACCAAAGGGACTACTGAATCTATTAATTTGGCAGCAAGTTCTTTTGCAAAAAGATTTTTCAAGCCGGAAGATGAAGTAATCATTTCTTGCATGGAGCATCATGCCAATATTGTTCCCTGGCATTTGCTGAAAGAACAATACGGGATTATATTAAAAATTATACCTATAGATGAGAATGGTGATTTGCAGATGGATGTTTATAAAAATCTTCTATCTGAACGCACAAAACTGGTTTCCATTTCTCATATTTCGAATGTATTGGGAACAATAAATCCGGTAAAAGAGATCATTGAGATTGCCCATAGTAAAAATGTCCCTGTGTTGGTGGACGGGGCACAGGGAATAAAAAGCTGCATGATTGATGTTCAACAATTGGATTGTGATTTCTATTGCTTTTCTGGGCATAAGATTTATGCTCCTATGGGAATAGGTATTCTATACGGTAAAGAAAAATGGCTGGATAAAATACCCCCTTATCAGGGAGGCGGAGAAATGATAGAAGAAGTTACATTTGAGAAAACAACGTTCAACAGATTGCCGTTCAAGTTTGAAGCCGGAACTCCGAACGTAGGTGGAGCTATCGGCTTAGCTAAAGCTCTTGATTTCATAACGGATTGTGGCTTGGAAAACATGATAGTTCATGAAGATGAATTATTACAGTATGCTACTCAAAAATTGCAAACAATTGACGGTATAAAGATTATTGGAACAGCAAAGGAAAAAGCTGCCGTTATTTCGTTTTTGTTGGACAATCATCATCCGGCAGATGTAGGAACATTGTTGGATATGATGGGGATTGCTATTCGGACAGGACATCATTGCGCCCAGCCTTTGATAGATTCTTTGAATATTCCCGGAACGGCTCGTATATCGTTTGCCGTTTATAACAATTTTGAAGATATTGATATATTTATAAATGCTTTGCAAAAAGCCAAATTAATGCTAAGTTAAAATATGAAGACTAAAGACGTTATCAAATTCATGTGGGTAATAACCTATTCACATGTTATTGCTTACTTTATTGCCGGAATTTTTGCTTTAGAAGTTATTAATTATAAAGACTTATTCGCCACAAAGGAATTATCTTTACTAATGCGTCCTGTAAGCGAACCCATTGTTGCATTGGGTCCATTCTTACAATTATTCCGGGGTATTTTATTATCTCTCTTTTTATTGCCTGTACGAAAAATTATAATTGAAGGAAAATATGGATTCATAAAATTAGGAATACTGATTTTAGGATTATCTTTAGTTTCAACAATAGGACCAACTTCAGGTTCTTTTGATGGATATATTTATACAATTATTCCTGCAATGACCCAAATAGCGGGATATCCGGAAGCGATTCTTTATATCATTTTATTTGTATTTCTGTTATGGATTTCGTATAGATATGAAAGAAAATGGATTAATATCTTGTTCATAATTGCTGTAATTATAATATCGGCATTAAGTATTATGGGGTATCTGTCATTAAATAACATTAATGGAAATTAGACTGAACAGAACTTTTAATATTCAGCAAATAAAGCACTAAAACAATATTTATAAAGTTAAATAACAGAAAGTTTTATGGCAAAAGATAATGAAATTATAGATGATATTACCAATAAAGAATATGAATATGGATTTATTTCCGATATTGAAACCGAATATTTTCCAAAGGGATTAAATGAAGATATTATCCGTAAAATATCAGCTTACAAAAAAGAACCTTTGTGGTTGTTGGATTTTCGTTTGAAAGCATTTGAGAAATGGAAAACGATGGAAGAACCTTCGTGGGCACATCTTACATATCCCAAAATAGATTATCAGGATATTATCTATTTTGCAATTCCAAAGACAAAAAAAGAAAGTTCCGCTAACGAAAACATTGATGCCGAATTGGTAGATATGTTCAATCGTTTGGGAATATCGTTGGATGATCAAAAACAACTTTCCAATGTAGCAGTAGATGCGGTTTTGGATTCTACTTCGGTAAAAACAACTTTTCAGAATGAATTGGAACAATACGGCATTATCTTTTGTTCCTTTGGCGAAGCTGTACAAAATCACCCTGATTTGGTTCGCAACTACTTGGGAAAAGTTGTTCCGGTTGGAGATAACTTTTTTGCCGCTCTTAATTCTGCCGTGTTTAGTGACGGTTCATTCTGTTATATTCCCAAAGGGGTACGTTGCCCAATGGATTTATCAACTTATTTTCGTATAAACGCCTCTAATACGGGACAATTTGAACGAACATTAATTATTGCCGAAGAAGGTTCTTTTGTTAGTTATATGGAAGGATGTACTGCTCCGAAACGGGATGAAAATCAGTTGCATGCTGCTGTTGTCGAAATATTTGCCATGAAAGATGCAGAAGTAAAATATTCTACAGTGCAAAACTGGTACCCGGGCGATAAAGACGGAAAAGGTGGCGTTTACAATTTGGTAACTAAACGCGGTATTTGCGACGGTGAAAACTCCAAAATCTCATGGACACAGGTTGAAACCGGTTCTGCCGTTACATGGAAGTATCCAAGTTGTATTTTAAAAGGAGATAATTCAGTAGGAGAGTTTTATTCGGTGGCTGTTACCAACAATCACCAACAAGCCGATACAGGAACCAAAATGATACATTTGGGCAAGAATACCAAAAGCACCATTATTTCCAAAGGAATTTCGGCAGGACATAGTCAAAATAGCTATCGAGGATTAGTAAAAATTGTTCCGGCTGCAATTAACACCCGAAATTATTCCCAATGTGATTCCTTGCTGATGGGAGATAAATGCGGAGCACACACATTTCCATTTATTGACTGTAAAAATAAAACAGCCATCTTGGAACATGAAGCATCCACATCTAAAATATCGGAAGAACAATTGTTTTACTGCCAGCAGCGTGGCATCTCAACAGAAAGTGCTATCGGATTGATTGTGAACGGCTATACAAAAGATGTCTTGACCCGTCTTCCTATGGAATTTGCAGCAGAAGCCCAAAAATTACTTTCAATAAGTATTGAAGGGAGTGTCGGGTAATTTATAAAGCCTTTAAGAATGAACCTAACAGACCCCGCCTGTTAGGTTAACAGCAATCTTATTGCACAAATAGTCGCTTACAATATACGTGCCTGTAATACGTCCATATACGCACCTCGTATACGTCCATATTCGAGGTGCGTATATGGACGTATTACAGGCTCGAATATTTTAACTCACTAAGTCTAATGCAAATTTTGGGGTCTTCCTCCCCATACTAATGGTGGAAGTTACCCCACGGGAATGGAGCAGGTTGCTCAAATGGAGAAGCAGTAATTATAAAGAAAGGCAAAAACAAATCATGAGTGCTTCGAGACTTTAGCTGAAATAATCCAGAAAAAAGATTATTGGTGTCCGGTAAAACTTTTTTGAGAGAAAAGAAATAATTCTATATATTGTTTTTTTAGTTTGAATAAAAAATTGATTGGATTGAACTTTAAGTCCAACCCAATCAATTACTAATTTAAAAACCGGATGATTAATAATCTGTGTTTTGCGGATCGAAATTACACCATCCTGCTGTCCAATCGCTTGTGCCGAAAGCTCCGATGAAATTCACCGTTTCAAAACCGGATAAGCCTGTGAAATCGGCGCCGCTTAATAAAGGACTGCCGGATTGCGGAAGGAAATTCGGATTGTTTAAGGTTAAACTGTTTATCTTCAAATCGCTCACATTAGATAGCGGAGCCGAGTTGTTAGCCATAAAATAAGTTTCTTCAAAATTACTTTTGAAATTAGTTCCCATACCGGCAAGAATACAGTTTTTAACGGCTAAAGCTCCTGCCGTAGCATTACCCTGACATTTGTCTCCGTCAATGAATAGACCGAGCGGCCATCCGGCAAATACGGAATTATGTACCTGTAATTTGGTGTTTCTTCTAAGGTGCATTGCTGCCTGATATTCGCCGTTTCCACCTGTAGGAACGTGAGCTAAATCAACAGGTCCGAATAAGCTTACATTGGAAAATACCGGAGAGGTAACGGGTGAGTTGTCGGAGCCGTTGGCATCGTTATCCGACTCAAAGCCGTTTGATTTTGATTTATCAGCTACGTTTTTATCTCGGATACCAACTACAAACTGAAGTTTCCCGGAAAAGCCGTTGTCGGTATCAAATTCATCGTCCCAGCCGCGGAAAGCTACTAAATATTTGGCATTTACAGTTCCGCCGAACCATTCGTAAGAATCATCTCCGCAGAAAGATACCTGAATGTGGTTGATGGTTGTTCCGCTTCCAACACCGCCCATTGTTAAGCCGTTGATTTCATTATCAACCTGATACTCTATTCCGCAAAATTCAAGACGACAATAGGTCATTGTTCCTGAGTTGTCGCTGTTGTTGCTGCCGCCGTATAAAGAACGGGGACCTCCTTCGATTTTAGCTTCTCCGCCGGGGACATTTACATTGGCTCTTCCGCAGATAACAATACCGCCCCAGTCGCCGTAATTACGCTGTCCTTTAGGTTGATTAGAGGTGAAAACAACCGGGTTTGCCTGTGTTCCCTGAGCCATAATTCTACCTCCTCTTTCAATCACCAATGTGGCTTTGCTGGCTTTATCTCCCTTAAGAACTGTTCCGGCAGGAATGTTTAACACAGCTCCGTCCGTAACATAAACAAAACCTTTCAATAAGTAGGTAGTGTCTGCACTTAATGTGCGGCTTCCGTTAATTTCACCTTCTAATGTAGCATTTCCTTTTTGAGATGCTGTTGGTGGTTCGTAGCAATCGCTGTTAGGGTCATTTTTGTCACACTCTTTTTTGCAAGCAGTAAAGCAGGCTAATCCTACTAAACATGCGAAGACTAATGTTCTGATTTTCTGTTTCATTTCTAATTTACTTTTTAATGTTAATAATTTATTTTCTGATTTCATATTTTTAAAAATTCAATGTGAATCCTGTATTGATTTGCACGCCTGTTTTAATTACTTTTGTGTTTTGTGTGTATTGATCTACAACACCTTCATTCGAATAAGAACCTATTTGAGTGTAAATAATTTTCTGATTCAATATATTTTTAGCGCTGACGTAGAGTTTGATTTTGCCCACTTTTTTCTGAATGGAGATATCTAAAGAATGTCTTGGCATTTGATAAGTATGGGGAATATTTTCAATCGTGTTTTGATTTGCTTGCCCTACAGCTACTATACGCTTTCCTATAACGTTATACAAAATACTAAATGTCAAGCCGATATTTTCATTGTCATAATATAATCCGGTATTTACGATGAAAGGCGATTGTCCTTGCATGCTTCTGTCCATCTCAATAGATTCGTCAGGAAATATTACTTGGCTTTTTAAAAGCGAAGCATTCAACACCAAACTAAGGTGTTTTAGCTTTATAAAATCTAAAGATTTACGAATATCCAGCTCCAAACCATAGCTTAGCGCCGAATGAGCGTTCATGTAGGTGTATTGAAATTGCCCTCCGGCATGATAGTATGTGTTTTCAATCGGATTGATAAAATGCTTGTAGAATCCGCCGAAGCTTATCATTTCGTTTTTGTTGGGATAAAACTCATAGCGTAAATCCACATTATGAATCTGGGCTTCTTTTAATTCGGGGTTGCCTTCGTAGTTAGAAAAATTATCGAAATCATAATACACATAAGGAGCAACTTCCCTGAATTCGGGACGGTTTACGGTGATGCCGTAAGCGGTACGGATTACATGTTTTTCTTTTATTGTATAAGAAAGATTGACGGACGGCAGAAAATGGAGCGTATTCTGGCGAACATGTACAGGTTTAACACCATCCGACTCGTAACTGTCCAAACTTAATAAGGATTGCTCCATACGCAAGCCCGCATGCAAAACGATATTAAAAAACTCCAGACTTGCCAAAGCATAAACGGCATCCGTCAATCGGAATGTATTGTAAGAATCTGATTTTCCCGTACTCTCCGTGAGGTAAAAACCGCTTGGAGTTAAGTATTGCGAATCAAACATTTCAGGATAAGAATAATAGAAATAGCCTTGTGGAAGGGTATTGTCGATACTCTTTTTATAAGAAAAGTTCCGAATCCGGAAATCGCGTGTCTTATATTCGGAATAGAGTCCGGTTTTAATGCCTGCAGTCAATTTTTCAAACTTGAATGTATGATTATAATTCACATTTGCCGAAACGTTGTGCTCGTTCAAAGATTGATAATAACGGCGGATATCGTTATCCATAGAACGATACATGCCGTAGTAGGGACTGTTTTCGTTCACATCTTTGCGTGCATCCATGATGCGGCGGTCAGGCTCGTTGTTCAATACGTAGGCATAACCTATTGTCCAATCCAAAAGACCGGCATTATTATTTTTAAAATTGTGGGAAGATTCTAATTGTGCGGCATACGTGAGCCGGTTTTTATAGTAAAACTCCTGTGATTTTTCGTAATAATCGTTGCTGTAGTTTCTTCCTTCGCGGAATGAAGTTTTATTGTTGCCGATGTTTTGGAACAAATTTTTAAACCTGATTTTATCGCCGTTTTCAGTAAAGAAGCACAGGTTGTATCCCAAATTTATTTTGCTGACTTCCTGATATATGGTATCGTTATATTGCTTGTTGAAAACGGGTTTTCCTCCATTGATGTCATAAATACCGTACTGGTTGTTCTCCAGTGTGGAATTGTCGTTATAATAGCTATAGCCAAAATATACAATGTTGTAAATGGTCAGATTCTTAACTTTTTTCCGGTTGTTGAAAGAAAACGACAGGGATTGATCCGGCATTGCCGTTCTTTGAATGATTTTCCAGTTATTTGGAAGTTGTCTCGCGTAATTGCAGGCTTGGCTTAATTCTAAATTGGAAAGATGTGCCGGAAAATCTTTGGGCATGCTTCGCGGTATGTTTCCCGCACCCAAAACATCCAATCCATAACTGGAATAGGTTAAATGAGGGCGAAATACCGAATTGGTACGGAATCCTATACCGTATCCTATTTGGAATCCTTGGTTGTTAGGTGTTTCTACCGTCTGCACTTTGACGAATCCACCGGCAAAATCGCCGAGCATATCTGCCGAAAAGTTTTTATAAACCAATATATTTTGAATCATTGACGAGGGAATAAAATCGAAGGAGAAAGCTCTGGAATCGGATTCCGAACTGGGAGCAATGCCCGAATTAATCCATACATCGTTATATCGCAAGCTCAATCCCCTGATGATAATAAAGCGATCGTCGATAATGGTTACACCGGGAATGCGTTTGACTACCTCGGCGGCGTCCTTATCCTGTGACTTGGCAATTTGTTCACTGGAAACTCCGCTTGCAACGGTTTGGGCTTCTTTTATTTCTTCAATAACGACACTTTCGGCATTTCTGTTTCTTTCGGCAACAATGTTAACGGCTTCCAATAAGTTAGCGTCAGGCTCCAACGCAATGTCTAATTGGATACGGGACTTATCTTCCAAATTAACTTCAACAGACTGCGTTATATATGATAAGAAAGAAACCCTGAGTTTATATTTTCCCGACGGAACCGAAAGTGTGAAATAACCATTTGTGTCAGACGTTGTACCTATACCGACTCCTTCTATAAAAACATTTGCATAAGGGATTGTTTCGCCGTTTTCGGCATCTTTAACGATACCTTCTATGGAGCATTTATTATTGGCATACAGGGATGAACAAAACAAGGTAACAAGAAATAAGAGTATATTTTTTAGTGATAGAATCTTTACTTTGTTCATGTGTCTACTTTTTCAATTATAAAATTTATAGTTATTAAATTTGGTATTGCAAAAGTATAGCCGACATATTACAAGATGGTTACATCCGTTTTACATATCGGATAAAATTATTGAGTTGTTTGTAGCTGAACTTTTGAAGCGGGACGTAACAAAACTTTGTTAAAAGATTCCTTAAATAGACCTCTTCGGGTTTCGTTCTTTGCAATTGCGATGACGAGGTAGGAAGTATGAGCCATCCGGGAATCAAATGCGAGTATCCTGGAATCAATTGTGAACATCCTGAAGCCAAATTTGGGTGTCCGGGAATTGATTTTGCATGTCCGGGAATCAATTATGAACGTCCAGGAATCAAATGCGAATATCCTGGAATCAATTGTGAACATCCGGAAGTCAAATGCAAATCTCCAGGAACCAATTGTAAGTGTCCTGAAGCCAGATTTGGGTGTCCGGTAATCAATTGCGAATGTCCTGAAATCAATTGTGAATATCCGGAAGCCAAATTTGAGTGTCCGGTAATCAATTATAAATGTCCGGAAACCAATTGCGAGTGTCCGGTAATTGATTTT